>C687J35503_10000056_pt1 | contig 23650 bp, 20 predicted proteins | sample RifCSP19_3_FD_35503 | JGI IMG/M metagenome (IMG submission 35503)
TTCCTTGGGAAGCAAGGAGCAAGCCAATCCCACCGTTTCTACCAATCTGAGCACCGAATGTGAAGCCCCCCCCTCTGTCCCCCCCGCCAGGATGATGGCGTCTGGCCTCTGGCTTAGAATCGTGTCAAGCTGCGCTTCGGACTTTCGCCGGTCATTCAGGCCAAGGGTTTCGACCACTCGGGCGTAAGTCGTTGTCGCCAACCGGCTGGCGCTTTTCAGCGAAATATCTTCCAGTAAGCCGATCGCCATAACTTTAAGCGGCGGACCCGCGGACATTGTGGCCACAAATGTGTCTACGCCCGNNCCATCCTCCTGGCCCGGCACGATCAGGCGCTGATCCTCACCGATCAGTTTTTTCCCAGTGACTTCTTCAAGCTGGTCTAAGGCGTTGTGGATACCCTCCCCGATGTGGTTATAGGGGGCCGCAGCGGTGGTGGGAGCAGTCCCTACCGCCAAGAAACGGTACTGCCCAGCGACNACATCAAACAATACAGCGCGGGTCGTGATCTCACCAACGTCGATAGCCAGCAGAGAATCGTTATCGCGGAGTGGAGCAGCCATCTCACCTCAGGAGGAGGGGAACAAGGGTAATAGTAATGGTTTCACGAAGTTGACCAGGAAATACAACCGCTCAATTAATGCCACCATCGCCGCGCTATAAATGCCGGCGAAAATAAAACCCAGTGTAATTGCGATAAACGCCTGGCCGACCTGGCCCAAGCCTTCTAACCACACCTGCACCTGCGACGGTTGCTGAGCGCGCGAGCTGACCCCAAAGTGAAAATAGGCCAGCGTCGCAATTGTTCCAATCAGGATAATCACCCCGTTTACCAGCTTTAATCCCAGGCTGGTATCTATCGCCCCAGCAGACTGGAGGTCAAAAAGGTTGATCGACGCGTAAGCCTGGGGGAAAAGTGTACCGGTAACGGCGCCGCCAACTGCCGCTGCCGCTCCCACCCCAACCAGAAAAGCCACAGGTAGGTTGCCCAACGGCGACAATCGGGGAGAAATCTTGGTCAGTAAAAGCCACCCTAGCACCATTGGCACTAACGCCAGGATCCGCTCGGCGCGTGACCCATCTAAAAGAGGGATCAACAGACGAGGCACCAGCACATTATTAACCGCCATAATGGTCGCAAAACCAGCCGCTACGCCAATAAAAATATGGATCGCCAATCGAAAGAGGGGGTTATCTCCAATAATATAGCTGAACACGAGCAGCGTGAAAATGAATCCCAGGATAGCGCCGACCAGATCAACTATACTCACTGATTTGCCTCGCCTTTGACTTGTGGGGGACGAGCCAACAAAGAGACACTGGAAAGCACCAGTCCTCCGATTAAGATAAGCAAGGCGGCCACGACCAGACCAAAGCCGTAAGGTCCCCAATATACGCGGGGCAACTCCCCCCGCCCCGTCAACTGGGCGTAGGCCGCGCCGCCGCGCAACCCGAACACAAATCCATGCACCTGTCTCGGGTTTGCCTCAAAATACGGTCGCATCACAGGCTCCACCTGGGCGCTGGTGACCATTACTAATGAAGTCAGAGTATCTGGCTCATTGAGCTGTGGTTGAACCTGTTCAACCCAGGCTCGCGCTAAATCCGGATCATCCACAATGACCATTAATAATTCAAAATCGTTCAGGTGCTGAACACCTTGCAAGGCAGGCAGCCCAGCGTGTGCCTCACTCTCCCATGCCGCGACTGTATCGAGTGTATAAGGAAGCGTGCGTTGTGGGTTTTCGACAAAGCTAAGCAGACCCATCGCTCCTCCAGGGATATAGCCGAGGTTTACATAATTAACCCCACTCGTGTAATGATGGCTGGATTGGGTCTTCATTATAAAGCGCTCTGCCAGGATAGGTCCAGTCGGTGAGGTAGATACCAGAGTCAAGTAGGCACCGCGCAGCATCAAATGATCGACCACGGCGGTTGCAGCGGCATCCATTTCAGCCGACAAGCCGGGTTCGTAATCGAATGCGAGTAAGACGCGCGCTTCCCCAGGCAACTGGCTGATCAGGCGGTTGACCTCCGCAGTCTCTTCGGTATAGGCAGGCAACGGCGCCTCCTGTTTACCTGTGATCACCGACCAGAGTAAAGCTCCCCACAGCACGCAGGCAATGGTCCATCGCAGGACATGCTGAGAAGAGATCCCACGGCGTTGGGGGAGAGGTTGTGCCCGGCCTTCCGACTCAATCAAACCCTGGAGCAGGTCTGCATGGATGCGCTGGTTTGCAGAAACTCGGAGTTCAAGCGGATAAGTCGGCGACTTTCTTGGGCGGACGTGGTCTGGTTCTGCAGGCAAAACCCCGCTCAAGCCGGCTAATGGCCCGGCGCTTTCGATTCTCTCGGGGGTTCCGCGCGCAGACACTGTTTGGGGCTCATCCTTTACTGGACGAATAGCCTCCAGCCAGCTGGGGAACTCGCCTGGCGCCAGTTCGGATTTACTCTCAGCACTTTCCACCTGCCCTTCATCTGGCAAGGGATGGTTCAGCCAATCCGTCACTTCCACCGGTTTCGATGGCGGTTGCTCTGTCTCCCCGGTCTCCTCCTTCAGCCAATCTGACAGGGTCTCAGCCTCGGCTTCTTGCGGCGACTCTTCCGGCAGACGAGCAAGCCAATCTGGCACATCGTCTGCTGAGATATGGGTTTCATCTGAGGGTAGATTACCATCTTCTAATCCGCCAGCCTCAACATCGGCCAGCGACTCCTCGCTGGGGATTGGTTCGTCCGAGCGAAGGCCAAGCAACCAGTCGGACTCACCGGTTGGAGCGGCGTCAATGCTGGAAGGCATCTCCTCCGGTATGGCCTCGGGAGGTTCACTTTCAGCAGGAGAAAACACCAGGGGTACGAGCCGCGCCTGGCAGAACTGGCAAACCTCGCTTTCCGCCGGATTGGATTTTCCGCACATCGGACAAAAGATTTCCCCCATGTGTCATCCCCCATAGGGCCGGTCAGCGCCCATCAGAACCCGCAAACCGGTGGCAATTGTGCCAAGAGCAACTCCGAGCAGGATTCCCCGCGCTCCCGCAACCGCTGGGACCTGGGCGATCCAGGCACGTAGTTCACTTATGCCCGGCAAGTTGATACCGAACAGGGGACCGGTGGCGAACAGTATCAGGACAGCAGTGCCGATAAAAATGATCGACATTAAATTAGGCTTCCTACGAAACAATCCTACACCTGCAAAGGCTAGCAAGACAGTCAGGAGCGCCATCAAACTACCTTCGATGGGCACCTGGATATTGTTAAAAATCCACATGGAATAAGCATGCGTTGGCCCGAACCAGCCAACCACGCCCAGCGTAATGACGAATGAGATAATGAGCACAGCGCTGTAAAAACCGTTCGGCTGGGTGGTTGTGAATTTTCGCCAGTGCACGTAGAACAAATTGGCTGTCCCTACTAACAGCGCTACTGCGGACAGGATGACGGCCCACTCCAGCAGCACAACCCGCAGGTTCGCCAGCAGGTCAAGATGCAGGAAATACCCCAATAAGACGATCAGCCCGATCGCCATAGCGATAGCGACATAGAAGGTCGCTTTCACAACACACCTATCAGTTTGAGCAGCGCGCCGAGCAAGATCAAAGAGATAATTACCCAGCGGGAGATATCCTGAGCGCGTAAGCTGGCAATATGCATCGCCCCAGCCCCCAGGTAAGCCCCACTGGCGTAAGTCTCCTCACCAATCAAAGGCTCTTCAGCGGTAGCGTACAAAACCGCCTGGCCTGAGAGGTTGTCTGTCCCAGCAAGTGTCAGGCTTCCAGCCCGCTCCCCAGCCTCGTTCATCAAGGCTAATTCGCTACCAAAGCTGCCGATGAATAAATTGGCACCCACATCTTCATCATAGATTACTGGTAGAGTTCCAGCGACGTAAGAAAAAGGCGTCAATCCGGTCAGGCGACCGCGCAATGGGTCGAACTCCGCGCCGATGGCCCGCGATGCCCCCCGCAGGCTGTCCTGGGAAAGAACAGATATTGCCCCCTCGCCTGAGGTAACCACTGGTGGACGATCGCTGACCATCGTAGAACGCGCGATCCGATCCAATACAGTCAATCCAACAAAGGCAACTGCGCTCTGCGGGCCAATCAGGTTTCCCCGCCCAATGGAAAGGTGTAAGCGGTTGCCCGCTTCTACAGCCAATCCGACGGCGTGTCGCAAGCGGGTAAAGGCTTGGATTTCCCGGAATTGGCGCACAGGCCGGGTCCGGCTCAAGATCGCCAGGGTGAGCATCAGGCCGAAGAAAACGATGACAAAGACCAGACCGATGAGTTCTAGCTGGTTCACTCTTGGGATGCCTCCCGCAGAATTGCAATGAATGCCTGACGCTGGTTATTATCTTCGAATAAAGTAGCCAGAGCCTGAAGATGATTCGCTGGCAGGATGCCATGTAAGATAGGTTGACCCAAGTACACGACTTGGGCACCCAGTAACGCCAAAGGACCAACTGCTTCTAGGATTGAGGCGATGAGGTTTTCCATCCCCCACCGGTGCAAGCTGTTTGCCCAGATCCGCCAGATATTGGTAGCAACCATGTTCTAAGTATAGCATAATTCCGATTTATCCGAGGATAACAGAAAACATCAAATTCATTGTATATCCCCACCACTTGATGGTCAAGTTGGTTTGCAAAACTGTACAGTTTTGCTTAACTTCCCACAGGTTGATGAGTTAAATCCTTATAACAAAGACCACCTGCAGGAAGTTCTGATGGCCGAAAACATGCCGGATCTAGTCTAAATATATGACAGGTCACAGGTGTTTTATGTGTCATATATAACTAGGTTTATCGAACAAGTGAGACTAAACTTATGTGTTAGGAAACGAACAGACTGGTTCGTCGCTTGAGAACATCTCCGCGCCAATTCAGCGACGCTAAAAAAGAAATGGAGAATATTATAATGGAAAGACCGATAATTACCGTCGACGGTAACGAAGCAGTGGCGTTGGTCGCTCACAAAATCAATGAGGTGATCGCTATCTATCCGATTACGCCCTCCTCGTCGATGGGCGAACTGGCAGATGCCTGGTCTGCAGTCGGGGAAACCAATATCTGGGGCACGGTACCGTTAGTCGTCGAAATGCAGTCCGAGGGAGGCGCAGCCGGTGCAGTCCATGGGGCTCTGCAAACTGGCTCACTGACCACCACGTTCACCGCTTCCCAAGGATTGCTCTTGATGATCCCCAATATGTACAAGATCGCCGGTGAGCTGACTGCGACAGTTTTTCACATCGCTGCGCGCTCCCTCGCGGCACACGCCCTCTCAATTTTTGGCGATCATTCCGATGTAATGGCTACCCGTACGACTGGCTTTGCCATGGTCGCTTCCACTTCCGTGCAGGAAGCACATGACTTCGCATTGATTGCACAAGCCGCCACACTGGAATCACGCATTCCATTCCTCCACTTTTTTGATGGATTCCGAACCTCTTCCGAGGTAAATAAAATAGAGCAACTGACTGTAGAGGATATACGGGCGATGATCGACGAAAAACTGGTGCACGCCCACCGTGGGCGCGCCCTATCGCCGGATCGTCCTGTCATCCGCGGCACTGCGCAGAACCCGGATGTATACTTCCAGGCTCGCGAGACTACCAACACTTACTATAAAGCCTGTCCTGGAATCGTCAAGAAAGCGATGGACAAATTCGCTGGCTTGACCGGGCGGCAGTACCACCTCTTCGATTACGTCGGCGCGCCAGACGCCGACCGCGTGATCGTTTTGATGGGCAGTGGCGCTGAAACCGCTGCAGAGACTGCCCAATTCTTGAACAAGCATGGAGAGAAGGTGGGAGTGGTCGTTGTGCGCCTGTACCGACCGTTCTCAGTTGAAAGCTTCGTGAAAGCCTTACCAGCTACAGTAAAAGTGATTAGCGTCCTGGATCGCACCAAGGAACCCGGCGCGGCTGGGGAGCCCCTATACGTAGATGTGATCACCGCTATCCAGGAAGGATTGGAGCAAGGCATGGCTCCCTTTAGCAAAGCACCCCAGGTGATCGGCGGGCGTTACGGGCTCTCCTCTAAAGAGTTCACCCCAGCCATGGTCAAGGGCGTCTTTGATGAAATGCGTAAAGAAGTCCCCAAGAACCACTTCACGGTTGGCATCCTCGATGATGTCTCCTTCACGAGCATCGACTACGATCCAGCATTCTCGATCGAAACTCCCGATACCGTGCGCGCCGTTTTCTTTGGGCTGGGTTCAGACGGGACTGTTGGCGCCAACAAGAACTCGATCAAGATCATCGGTGAAGAAACCCCGAACTTTGCCCAGGGTTATTTTGTCTATGACTCAAAGAAATCTGGCGGCATCACCATCTCGCATCTCCGTTTTGGCCCGCGCCCGGTGCATGCCCCATACCTGATCAGCGAAGCCAGCTTTGTCGCCTGCCACCAGTTCAGCTTCCTCGAGCGCTACGACATCCTTAAGTATGCTGCGCCGGGAGCTATCTTTTTACTCAATAGCATCTACGCGCCTGACGAAGTCTGGGATCAATTGCCGCAGGAGGTGCAGAGAGCCATCATCGATAAGAAATTGCGTTTCTACGTAATCGACGGATACAAAGTCGCCGAAGAAACCGAGATGGGCCGCCGCATCAACACCATCATGCAGACCTGCTTCTTCGCCATTAGCGGAGTACTCCCCCGCGCAGAAGCCATCGAAGCCATCAAGGATACCATCCGCCATACCTATGGCAAACGGGGAGAGACCGTCGTGCAGCGCAATTTCGAAGCCGTCGACCAGACTCTCGCCAACCTGTTCGAAGTGAAAGTCCCTGAGCGGGTAACCAGTAAATTTGTCATGCGCCCCCCGGTGTCGGCAGAGGCGCCCGAATACGTCCGCACCGTACTCGGTGAGATCATCGCCGGGCGGGGTGACAACCTTCCAGTGAGCGCTTTTCCTATCGATGGGAGCTTCCCCACTGCTACCTCCCGCTGGGAGAGGCGCAATATCGCCCTGGAAATTCCGGTCTGGGAACCCGATGTTTGTATCCAATGCGGTAAATGCGTCTTCGTCTGCCCACATGCTGTCATCCGCGAGAAGGTTTACGCGCCTTCCTTCCTGGAGAAAGCCCCCGTCTCCTTCCTGTCAACCGAAGCCCGCTGGAAGGAATTCCCTGACATGAAGTATACCCTGGCAGTATCGCCGGAAGATTGCACCGGTTGCAGGCTGTGCGTAGAGGTATGTCCCGCCAAGGATAAGTCACAGACTGGTCGCAAAGCCATCAATATGGCCGATCAAGCTCCCATCCGTGAGCGCGAAAACATCAATTGGGATTTCTTCCTGACCTTGCCCGAGGTGGATCGCACCAAAATCAGCATCGGCGCGGTCAAGAACTCGCAACTGTTGCCGCCCATGTTCGAGTTCTCCGGCGCTTGTGCCGGTTGCGGCGAGACCCCTTACCTGAAACTGCTCACCCAGCTGTTCGGCGACCGGACGATTGTCGCCAACGCCACAGGCTGTTCATCGATCTATGGCGGCAACCTGCCTACCACCCCCTGGGCCACCAACAAAGAAGGGCGCGGCCCAGCCTGGTCGAACTCCTTGTTTGAAGATAATGCCGAGTTCGGCCTTGGCATGCGCCTGACNTTAGATAAACACANCGAATATGCCCGCGAACTGCTTCCGCAGCTTGCCAGCTTCATCGGCGAAGAGCTGGTGACCGAATTGCTCAGCGCCGACCAATCCAACGAAGCCGGCCTCTTTGCACAACGCCAACGGGTTAATTTACTCAAGGCACGGCTTGCCGGGGTGGATGACCCGCGCGCTCGGAACCTACTCAGTATTGCCGACAACCTGGTGAAGAAAAGCATCTGGATCGTCGGCGGCGACGGTTGGGCGTATGACATCGGTTACGGTGGTCTCGACCACGTCATGGCGCTGGGTCGCAACGTCAACATTCTGGTGCTGGACACTGAAGTCTACTCCAACACCGGCGGTCAGGCATCAAAATCCACGCCGCGCGCCGCCGTGGCGAAATTTGCCGCCCAGGGGAAAAGTCTTCCCAAGAAAGACCTGGGGATGATCGCCATGGCCTACGGGTATGTCTACGTAGCTAAAATTGCGATGGGCGCCAGTGACCAACAAACCCTGCGCGCCTTCCTCGAAGCCGACGCATACGAGGGTCCCTCTCTGATTATCGCCTATAGCCACTGCATCGCCCACGGTTATGACCTGGTGAAAGGCCTCGAGCAACAAAAACTGGCCGTGCAGTCCGGCTTTTGGCCCTTGTACCGCTTCAACCCCGCCCTGTCGGCCGAAGGCAAGAACCCTCTGTCGATCGACTCGAAGGAACCCACCATTTCCTTTGCAGACTATGCCTATAATGAGACCCGCTACCGCATGCTCCTGCAAAGCGATGAACAGCGCGCCGAGGCCCTCATGAAGCTGGCAGAGAAGGACGTCAAAGGACGCTGGGAACTGTATCGCCAGATGGCTGCCATGCACTACGACGGCAGCAACGACAAAGAATAAAGGAGAGATCAATGGTTGACCTCACCACCACTTACCTTGGCCTGCCCCTCAAAAACCCACTGATCGCGTCTGCCTCGCCGCTCTCTCAGAAAGTGGATACCGTGCGCCAGCTGGAGGACGCCGGGATTGCAGCCGTAGTAATGTATTCCCTTTTCGAAGAACAGATCATCCAGGATAGCTTGAGGCTGCACCGGGACTTAACTCAGGGGACCGATTCCTACGCGGAAGCCTTGACCTATCTTCCGGATTTGACCGCCTACAGCAATCTGCGCCAATACAGCATCGGACCGGAGGTTTACGTCGAGAACGTGCATCAGCTCAAACGATCGGTCGATATCCCGGTGATCGGTAGCTTGAATGGGGTTACGAATGGGGGTTGGATCGATTATGCCCGCAAGATCGAGCAGGCTGGCGCAGACGCCTTGGAACTCAACATTTACAACCTGCCTACCGACCCGGAGGTAACCAGCACCCAGCAGGAAGAGAATTACCTAGCTTTGGTGCGCGCCATTCGCGCCTCAATCAAAATCCCCATCGCCGTCAAGCTCAGCCCGTTCTTTACCGCATTGCCGAACTTCGCTCGCCGTTTGGTGGAGGCCGGCGCGAATGGCCTGGTGTTGTTCAACCGTTTTTATCAACCCGATTTTGACCTGGAAGAGTTGGAAGTCGTCCCCCGGTTAGTGCTGAGCAGTTCGCATGAGCTGCGCCTGCCCCTGCGCTGGATCGCTATCCTATACGGCCGCATCCCGGCCGACCTCGCCCTGACGAGCGGCATCCATACCGCCGAGGATGTGCTCAAGGCCACCATGGCCGGCGCCAGCGCCTGTATGGTCGCCTCGACTCTACTCAAGTATGGTATTGGGCATACCACAGAGATCCTGGAGGGGGTCCAATCCTGGATGGAGGAGAAGGAGTACATATCTATCACTCAGATGAAGGGCAGCATGAGCCAGCATGCCGTCGCCGAACCAGCTGCCTTTGAACGTGCCAATTACATTAAGGTGCTCAGTTCCTTCGAATACCGCTTCGCACCGTAATTGATCGTCTTCCTCTAGTTCGCTACTTATTTGTTAAAGAAGATGGGGAGCCACAGGCGCGGCTCCCCATCAAGATTTAATCGGGATAAATCCAGGGTATGGCTAAGGCTTACACTTCGACTTCGGTTTCCGGGACCGCCGAGTATTTCTTGTGGCGGTAGACAATCCGCCCTCTGGTCAAATCATAAGGGGACATTTCCATGCGCACCCGGTCGCCCAACAGAATGCGGATGTAATGTTTACGCATCTTACCAGACAGGTAAGCCAATACTTGATGGCCATTGTCCATACGCACTTTGAACTGGGTAGCCGGCAGAGCCTCTACCACGGTACCTTCAACCAGAATTTTACCTTCATCTTTTGCCATTTACACCTCCGATTAAGTGGATGGGTTCGAATTATACAACTTCAGTTTCTCTCGGCGTACGGCGCCTGAGGCGGCGGATCGACTTTTTCTTTTGAATTCGCCGTAACTCACTTTTTGATACAAACCAGCGTTTCCGGCGGACTGTGCTCAAAATCCCGCTTTTGGCGACCTTCTTGCGGAACCGCTTGAGCAGCTGGTCTTGCGACTCGTTTGGGCGCAATGTAACTGTTGCCAATCTTCTCACCTCCTTCCATGCTTTCCAGAATCTTATAAAAAAAGCCCGGCTGATGCCTACGTTCACAGCCGAGCCGGGTTGAAGCTCCTCATTCTGATCGGGTTCAATAATATTCTACCGTCCTCGCCACACAACCCTCCAGTAAAATGCAATGTAAGACCCGTGAACGTCACTCAAATTATAATGCACACGGTGCAATCTGTCAATTAATCGCGGTTGAAATTTGCTAATGAAGCTGATTCTTGTGCGTTATAATCCCCTTTAAGGCCTGACCGGATCTTATCAGTTCTTAAACACCGCCAGGTCTCCGAAAGAATCTTATGGATATTTTCTTCCAAGACCCATCCGATATTCCCCTGCCACCAGAAGAGGTGCGCATCCGCCAGTTTCGCGCCGAGCCATGGCCGGACCACCGCCGCGTGCGCATCTACCTTGAGATCACTCCATTCCAGAAGCGCCCTAATGGTGAGATCCAGATCACCGATGCCCCTGGAAATGAGGTTGCCAACCTGAGCATCATCGAAACGATCGACCCCAAAATGGATTTTACCGTTCACCTGCGCGCCGACGAGATCGGCGGGCAATATACTGCCTCGGCGTTGGTTTATTATTACGAACAAGAGCCACCAAATCCAGAGGGGAAAAACGGCGAAGCGGAAGATCAACCTTCTCCACTGCCAACAAAGATGAAGGTAGTTGACGAAGCTCACACCACGTTTGAAATTCCTGGTGCATAGTCTGCCAACTAGCCACTGACAACTGGTCACTGGCTAACCTGCCCATGAAATCCCTCCTCCGCCTGGGCGTCTTCGTTCGCCCTTACCGCATCCAGGTGTTCCTGGCTCTGCTCACCTTGCTCGCCATCACAAGCATCAGCCTGGTTATTCCAGCGATCATCCGGCAGGTGATCGACGTAGGGCTGGCGCAGCGCGAAACGCGTTTCCTGGCGCTTTCCGCTTTGTTGATCATGGGGATCGGCACGGCCCGTGCCGGATTGACTTACTGGCAACGCTACCTGACCGAATGGATCTCTACCCATATCGGCTTCGACTTACGCAACCGCCTCTACAACCACATCCAGCACCTGCCATTCACCTATCATGATCACGCCCAAACCGGCCAGCTGATCAGCCGCTGCATCGAGGATGTGCGCGCTGTCGAGCGTTTTACCGGTTCCGGCTTTGTTGAACTCGTTAACTTGACCCTGCTGTTGATCGGCATCGTCACTTTGTTATTCCTGAACAACGCCCGTCTGGCAGCCATCGCCCTCATCCCAATGATCCCACTGGTGCTGGTGACATCTGAATTTGGCCGACGCGTGAGCAACTATTTCCTGGCGGTTGATAATGCTCTGGGAGAACTATCTTCTCGCCTGCAAGAGAACGTCACCGGAGTTCAGGTGGTGCGCGCCTTCGCACAAGAGCCATACGAGATTCAGCGCTTCCACAAGGCGAATCGGGTCTTGTTCAATGCCCGTCTCACGGTGATTGGGGAGTGGGCCAAGATCATGCCGACATCCAACTTCCTGGTGACTTTAGGCACGATCCTTATCCTTTGGTTTGGCGGGCAGATGGCTTTGCGGGGAGAAATGACGATCGGCGAATTAGTGGCTTATAACAGCTACCTGCTCCTGCTCGCCGCTCCAGCGGGGCAATTGACCTGGTTGGTCAACATGGCCGGCGAAGCCGTGGCCGGGGCAAAGCGCGCCTTCGAAGTGCTGGACCATATCCCCGAGATTCAGAGCCCACCAGACGCAGTCACCCTGCCTCCACTTTCCGGTCGTGTGGAGTTCCACAATGTTTCCTTCGCCTATCAAGGGGACACGACCCGCGCCTTAGAGAATATCAACCTTTCCGTCGAACCAAACCAGGTGGTTGCCCTGATTGGCCCAACCGGGTCAGGAAAGACCAGCCTGGTCAACCTGATCCCCCGCTTCTATGACGTCAACCAGGGAATGGTGCTGGTTAATGATCAAGACGTGCGGCATGTCGATCTGGTCTCATTGCGGAAGCAGATCGGTATTGTGCTCCAGACCTCCCTGCTCTTCTCTATGACCATCCGAGAGAATATCGTTTATGGCCGTCCCGAGACCAGTGAAGAAGAGATCATTGCCGCTGCCCAGGCAGCCCAGGCCCACGAATTCATTATGGTTTTCCCCTCCGGTTACGACACAATGGTCGGCGAACGCGGCGTGACTCTCTCTGGCGGTCAACGGCAGCGCGTGGCTATCGCTCGGGCGCTCCTCATGAACCCGCGCATCCTGATCCTGGACGACTCGACTTCCAGCGTAGACACGCAGACCGAGAGCTTGATCCAGAAGGCTCTGGCAAGCCTGATGGAGGGACGCACCACTTTTGTGATTGCCCATCGACTGTCCACAGTACGCCGTGCCGACTTAATCCTGGTCATGGACGGCGGTCGGATCGTCGAAAGCGGTACACACCTTGAGTTGCTTGCCCAGGGAGGCAGGTACCGGGAGATATACGATTTACAGCTGCGCGACCAGGAACAGTTCCGCGAAGAAATGGATAGCCTGGAAACTGCTGCTTCAGCCGCTTTCCCAACAGCCAGGCTGCGCGGCATGGAGACTGAGTGAAGATGGCCCAGTCACAATCTCTCAGTGATGATATCGCTTTCAAAAGCTACGACCCGCATATAACCCGGCGGCTGATTGCCTTCATACAACCATACCGCCTCCAGTTCTCGCTCGCTTTAATCCTGATGGTGGTCAATTCGGCCGGGGCTGTCGCTGGGCCTTACTTGGTTAAAATCGCCATAGACTCCGGAATAAGCGCCGCTTCCCTGACCAAACTACGGCAGGCAGTGGTGCTTTACCTGGTGATCGCTGGCATTCAGTGGGCAGCCACGTATCTACGAGTGAAAATTATGGCCCGCGTCGGCCAGTCGATCATCTTTGATTTTCGCGCCAGGCTTTTCGAACACCTTCAGCGGCTTTCGCTGAGCTTCTACAACCGCTATAGCGTTGGGCGCGTGATTACGCGGGTGATCAACGATGTGGGGGTCCTGCGTGAATTTATCACCTGGGCGGTACTGGCTATCGCCCGGGATTTATTCGCCCTGGTAGGGATCGTGATCGCCATGCTGAGCATGGACTTGCGTCTCTCATTGATCGCCTTCACGGTATTGCCATTGATGCTCTGGGCTACCTCCTTTTTCAAAAAGAAAGCCCGGGAGAATTATCGCCTGGTGCGATCAGCCATCAGCTGGGTCAACTCGGTCTTGGCCGAGAACATCAACGGAGTGCGGGTGGTTCAGGCCTTCTCGCGCCAGGAAATTAACTACCGATACTTCCGTGACGAGGTTAACCAAAACAACCGGTCGGTTAACCTGCGCGCGGCGCGCATCGCCTCGGCCTTCCCGGCGATAGTAGACTTGTTAGGTACCCTGGCGACGGCCTTGATCGTCTGGATGGGTGGGACAGCCGTTCTTGCCGTTAGCCAAGGTGGAGGAGATGCCATCACCCCCGGGGTTCTGGTGGCTTTCTTGCTGTACATCGACCGCTTCTTTGATCCGATCCGCGACTTGAGCAGACGATACGATTCATTCCAGTCGACGATGGCCGGCGGAGAACGCATCTTCGCTCTGCTGGACACCCCGGTTGAAGTGCAAGATGCACCAGGCAATATCGATCTGCCGCCCCTGCGAGGGGAAGTACGCTTTGAGAATGTCTCATTTTACTATTCCGACGAAAACCCATCAGACGAGGCTCAGCTCATCCTGGATCAGATCAACTTGCACGTTCCGGTTGGACAAACTGTCGCTTTGGTGGGAGAGACCGGAGCCGGTAAATCCACCCTGGTGAAGCTGATCAGTCGCTTCCACGATCCCACTCAAGGACGGGTGCTGATCGACGGGTTCGACTTACGCCAATTTACGCAAAGCAGCCTGCGTCGACAGATGGGGATAGTGCTTCAGGATCCCTTCCTTTTCAATGGGACGGTAATGGAAAACATCCGTTTTGGGCGGCTGGAGGCGACCGATGAAGAAGTCGAATCTGCAGCCCAAGCGGTCAGCGCACACGACTTCATCGTGCGCCTGCGCCTGGGCTACCATACACCGGTCGAGGAGGGCGGCGCTACGTTATCCGTTGGACAACGCCAGCTGGTATCGTTCGCCCGCGCCCTGCTCGCCGACCCGCGCATCTTGATCCTGGACGAGGCCACCTCCAGCGTTGACACTCAGACGGAGCGGCTCATCCAAAAAGCTTTGGCGCGCTTACTGCAAGGCCGGACAGCCTTCGTCATCGCCCATCGCCTGTCAACGGTGATCAACGCGCACTCCATCGTCGTCATCCACGATGGACGCATTGTAGAGCAAGGCAGCCACGCTGAGTTGCTAGGGCAAGGGGGATATTATTCTCGCTTATATCGCAGCGGATTCGAGGATTAATAGTTCTTGCTTAGATATTTTGGCTATCCATCTGGATGCGCGGCTTCAACCAGATCCGGATACAGGTCCTGATTGCAGAACTGTAAGCCATCCCCCTGCATGAGAGTGATAAACTCGATGACAACGCCGCGCCGTAACGCGCAAGGCGATCATGGTCGAGTCCAAAGCACAGCCGGTCTGAACGATGTTGATCTCACCCTCGCAACCACCGCCTCTACCAGAAGGCCAACTCCCCTGGCGATTCAGGATAGCGCGCGCCGCCATCCTGATCGGATCGCCGCTGATCCTGTTCCTGGTAGGCTTCCTGGCCTGGCCGGAAGCCCGCGTGCATGGCAATATACCCGGCCCGGATCAAGAGACTGCAAGTCAGGCCCTCGAAGTGGAGAAAAACGCCCTGTCATTAACTGGCAGTCTGACCCCCTCCCCGACTTCCTCACCGACAGCACTGGATCCAAACCCTCCTGCGCCCCTATTTCAGTCCTCTCTGGGACAAGGGACTCTTATCTTAACCATGGGCGAAGGTGGCTACAGCCATCTTTTTGCCTACCAACCGTTGACCTTGCCTCTCACGCGCCTGACCGAGGGTGCCTGGGATGACATCACTCCTGCCCTCAGCCCGGATGGGAACCAGCTGGCCTTTGCCTCCAATCGCGCTGGACAATGGGATATTTATTTGCTAGACCTGAACAGTGGTGCAATTACGCGCTGGACAGACACCCCCGAATTCGACTCGTCGCCAACCTGGTCTCCAGATGGACAATACCTGGCCTATGAAACTTATCTGGGGGACCTAGAAATTGTGATCCAGCCTATCTCTGGCGATAGAGCGGTGATTCCTCTCAGCAACGATCCAGCAGCGGACTTTGCCCCAACCTGGTCGCCTCAAGGCCGTCAGGTAGCCTTTGTTTCTACCCGCAGTGGGGAGCCTGAGATCTGGCTAGCCGACCTGGACAAAGTAGAAAGTGAACGCTTCACCAATCTCAGCCAGACCCCGGACGCTGTCGAGGCGCACCCTGCCTGGTCTCCTGATGGACGCAGCCTGGCCTGGGCAACTACTCAGGATGGTCTCCATAACCTGCAAATCTGGGATGGAAATGGAGAGCTGCGCTATGTAGGCAGCGGCGATTGGCCCACCTGGAGCCCTGATGGTGCTGTGCTGTTCACCACTTTGTCCGGGCCTGATCAGACCCTGGTGACCGCCTACCAGGCTCGCGAACACCTGCTCGCCCTGCCGCCATTGGCGCTTCCCGGGCCGGTCTTCGGACAGGCCTGGACCAGGGCTAGCTTACCTCCCTCGCTGTTAGATTCCCTCTCAGCGGTCTCGAGTCTATCCCAGCCGGAACTTTGGCGAGCAGCGCTTACCGTTCTGCCGGAGGTTCCCACCGGACGCCAGCATTTAGTACCCTTGGAGGATGTCCAGGCTCCCTACCCTCAATTGCATGATCTGGTGGATGAGTCCTTCTCCGCATTGCGGGCGCGCGTCGCTGCCGAGGCTGGCTGGGATTTCCTGGCCACTCTGGAAAACGCATTTGTGCCCTTGACCGCCCCTCTCTCACCAGGTCTCGGAGAAGATTGGCTTTATACTGGCCGGGCCTTTGCCTTCACGCCTTTAGCGATCGACGCTGGCTGGGTGGCTGTCGTCCCAGAGCAATTCGGGGCGCGCACGTATTGGCGGGTTTACCTGAGGGCGCGTTTCCAGGATGGATCCCAAGGCGCGCCGCTTCACGACCAGGCGTGGGATTTCAACGCCCGCTATGGGGGAGACCCATTCCTTTATGAACATGGAGGTGCTTTCCACCAGGAAATCCTGCGCGGTTATTGGGTGGATTTCACCGAAATGGCAGCGGCCTATAAATGGGATCGCCTGCCTGCCCTGCCCACCTGGCGATCGGCATACCCTGCAGCTCGTTTTAATGAGTTTGTCTTCCAGGATGGCCAGAGTTGGCGAGAAGCCATGTTAGATCTCTATCCAATTGAAGCCCTGGTCACGCCAACCGCCCCTGCCCCTACTGCGAGACTCAGTCCCATCGCTCCTCCAACCATAGCCCCGCCCCTCACTCAGACGACCTCCCCTGCATCCGGCAGTGCTATCCCCACCGAAGGGCCATGAAATTCATTGCACACTCTGCCCTTCCCCGCTGGCTCCACTTCACCATTGGGCTGATCTTACTGCTTTTTGCTGGCCTGTCGGGCTCCCATCTCCGCATACCGGAACCTCTTCCACTTCCAGCCTTTTCTGAGTATAACCCCGCACCAGCCAAATCCCGCATATCTCAATCTGAGAAGGTTAGCCACTCCGGTCAGCCCCAGGCCGGTGCTCAACCAGACACCGCCGTCTTCACTGCCCCAGAGCAGCCATTGAACTTTGTCTTCCCCAACCCAGCACCTCCGCCCGCATCCGCCTGGCGACCAGCCCTTTACCCGATCCCCTGGGCTTTGACACCTTTCGACCATTTCTATTTCTCGCGTCCGATTGCTGCCAATGAGATCAACTGGCCGGTAGCAAATTACCGCTACGGCGGAGTTTTCTTCGAGGACATTGTGCATGGCGGCGTGGATATCCCTGCGCCTGTCGGCACGCCGGTATTGGCAGCCGGTTCAGGCAAAGTTACCTGGGCTGGTTATGGCGTATATTATGGCTACGAGGACAAGACCGATCCCTACGGCCTGGCTGTTTATATCCGTCATGATTTCGGCTTTCAGGGATACACACTCTACACACTTTACGGCCACCTGGATCGCGTCGCTGTGGTCAAGGGGCAGCATGTGGAAACGGGTGATATCCTGGGGAAAAGTGGGAAAACAGGGAAGGTAACCGGGCCACATCTTCATTTTGAAGTCAGGCTGGAGAAAGACAGTCTTTATTCCACACGCAACCCCGAATTGTGGTTAGTGCCTCCCCAGGGGTGGGGAGTGCTGGCAGGAAGGGTGATGAACACAGGTGGAGCAAGACTGGCTGGGCAGTTAGTCATGGTACGTTCGCAGGGAAGTGGCCAGACCTGGCGAGCAAATACCTACGGACGTGGAAACGTCAACCCCGATCCTTATTATCAAGAGAACCTGGTGATCAGTGACCTGCCGGCTGGGAAATACGAAATCTTGATCAATTACCTGGCAAAGAATTACACCCTGGAGATTGAGATTCAACCGGGTCTGGTCAGCTTTTTTTCGTTCAATGGCCGGAATGGCTTCACACAAGAGTTGCCACCCTTGCCCGGAGCTGATTTCACACCGCTTCTCATCCCTTGACAATCAGAACATCTGTGCTAAACTTAGGGGGAATTCGTTCTCGAGTCTTCTTTGAATTCAGAGTAGAGCAGACTATAATATAGCAGCCGGGTTGATCCATTTCATGGAGAAGGCCAGTTATTGATCTAATCGTCTTCCCTTAAGCCTCCCCATATATAAGTGTAGGCCTGTTAGTTATTCTTCATCAGGAGCAATAAAAACATGGTTCGGAAAAATTCCCCACCTTCAGAAAGTATCGATGATTCGCGCCGAGTCGCTCTTGACAAGGCGTTGGGAGACATCACCAAACGTTATGGCGATGGCGCCATCATGCGCCTCGGAGAGGCTCACCAATTGGCGGTTGAGATTATCCCCACCGGCTCCCTTTCGCTGGATATCGCTCTGGGTGTGGGCGGCGTCCCCCGCGGCCGTATCACCGAGGTTTACGGCCCGGAATCTTCCGGTAAAACCACGATCTGCCAGCACATCGTGGCGGAGGCCCAAAGAATGGGTGGTACGTGCGCCTACGTGGATATGGAGCACGCCCTCGATCCTTCCTACGCCTCCCGCTGCGGGGTGCAGATAGACAGCCTGTTGATCTCCCAACCGGATACCGGTGAACAAGCCTTGGAGATCACAGAGACTCTTGTCCGCTCAGGCGCTATCGAAGTTGTCGTGATCGACTCAGTGGCGGCACTGGTGCCGCGCGCAGAGATTGAAGGGGATATGGGGGATTCTCCGATGGGGATGCAAGCCCGGTTGATGTCACAGGCGCTGCGCAAGCTCTCTGGTGCGATTAAGCAGACCAACACAGCGGTGATTTTCACCAACCAACTACGCCAGAAGATCGGCGTTATGTTCGGCAACCCGGAGACGACCAGCGGCGGCATGGCGCTCAAGTTCTACTCATCGGTGCGGCTGGATGTGCGCCGCATCCAATCGATTAAACTGGGCTCAGAAATCATCGGCAACCGTACGCGGGTGCGGGTGGTGAAGAACAAGGTTGCACCTCCCTTTCGCACGGCTGAATTTGATATCATGTACGACGAAGGTATTTCCAAGGCAGGCGATGTGCTCGACCTGGCGGCTGAACTTGGCCTCATCGAAAAACGTGGTTCGTTCTACTCCTTTACCGACATCCGTCTCGGCCAGGGTCGCGAGAACGCTAAGGATTACCTGCGCCAACACTCTGATCTAATGAATGAGATCGAGCTGTCCATCCGCCAACAGGCGTTGAGCGGCGATCTGCCTATCCCAATGGCCACAAGGGACGAAGAAGGCGGTGAGATGGATGAGGAAATGTAAAAACGGAATGCGACAACCATAAAGCGTGAAGAAATTCTCCCAAATCGGAGTAATGGTTTGGCTGGTGTGGGCACTGGCAGCGTGTGGGAGCCTGGGCACGCCAGCTACTCTCTATATTCCCCCAACCAACGCAGATCAGACCAGGCTTCTTAGCCAGCCAACCCAGGATCGAGCTTCTATCACGCCGGAGGTCGACGATCAGGATAAACTCCCTCGATCAACACCCACCCCGCCTTGTGAGCCAGGATTGGTCTTCCTTGACGACTTGACCATCCCAGATGGCAGCGTTGTTGCTCCGGGAGAACAGTTAGACAAACGCTGGCAGGTCGAAAACAGCGGTACATGCAATTGGGACTCCACCTACGGCTTACAGTTGATCGCCGGGCCAGACCTCAGCGCTCCGAAGGAGCAGGCGCTCTTTCCGGCGCGCAGCGGGAGCGAAGCCATGATCCGCATGCTTTTCACCGCCCCAACCGAACCAGGCGCCTATCGCAGTGCCTGGCAGGCCCACGATCAACAGGGAGTGCTTTTTGGCGATCCGTTCTTCATTGAGATCGTCGTAGAAGCTCCCTGATTGATTCCCTTAGGTCCCCTCTTCCCACGAATTCAGATATTTCACCTGCTCGGGGGTTAAGGTATCGATTAACACACCCATGGCTTCCAGCTTCAGGCGGGCGATCTCCTTGTCGATCTGCTCCGGGACGCTGTAGACTTTCTTCTCGAATTTGTCGACATTGCGAGCCAAGTATTCCAGGCTCAGAGCCTGGTTGGCAAAGACATATCCATCACGCTGGCGGGGTGACCTTCGGCGGCTGCCAGGTTGATCAGACGTCCTTCACCCAACAGATTGATACTGCGCCCATCGGGCAGGATATATTGCTCCACGAACGGTCGCGCCAACCGTTTTTCTTTCGCCAGCGACTCCAGGGCGGGGATGTTGATCTCCACATTGAAGTGCCCGGAGTTCGCCACGATCGCCCCGTCTTTCATGGATTCAAAGTGCTGGCGGTCAATCACGTTAAGATCGCCCGTCACGGTCACAAAAATATCTCCGATGCGGGCAGCCTCCTGCATGGGCATGACCCGAAAGCCGTCCATCACAGCTTCTAAGGCCGGCAAGGGGTTGACTTCGGTGATGATCACGTTGGCGCCCATGCCACGCGCCCGCATCGCCAGGCCACGCCCACACCANCCGTAACCGGCGATGACGAAGTTCCGGCCAGCCAGGAGAATGTTGGTGGCGCGCACGATCCCGTCTATCGTCGACTGACCGGTGCCGTAGCGGTTATCGAAGAGGTGCTTGGTCATTGCATCGTTGACGGCGATCACCGGAAAGGCCAGGGCTCCATCGGCTGCCATGGCGCGCAGGCGGATGACGCCCGTCGTGGTTTCCTCCGTCCCACCGACCACATGCTTCAATAAATCCCGGCGCTCCTTATGGAGGGTGCTCACCAGGTCGGCGCCGTCGTCCATGGTCATGTTCGGCCGGAGCTCGAGAGCTGTGTTGATATGTTTGTAGTAAGTCACGTGATCTTCGCCTTTGATGGCAAAGACAGGGATTTCGTAATGCGTAACCAGCGACGCAGCCACGTCATCCTGAGTGGAGAGCGGGTTGGAGGCCGTCAACACGACCTCCGCGCCGCCGTCTTGCAATGTGTGCATCAGATTGGCCGTCTCCGTGGTGACGTGCAGGCAGGCAGAAATGCGCAGGTTCTTAAGCGGGCGTTCCTTGGCAAAACGGTCGCGGATCAGTCTCAAGACCGGCATTTCGCGCTCCGCAAATTCAATGCGCCGCCGCCCGCCCTCCGCTAACTGTATATCTTTGATGTCATATTTTTCCATCAGGGTCTCCAAAATACAAGCAGGATAAAAATTCAAGCAAGGGATAATGGGAAAGGGATAGGGGGTTTTCCCCTTATCCCATATCCCCTTTCCCCTTAATCAGATCGTCCAATTGCCCCTCGTCGTCAAAGTGCCGGCGGAAACGGGCGACGAATTCGTCCCGCGTGAAGCTGTGTCCCTGGGGGCCTTGCTGTTCCAGGCAATAAGTGGCCGCCAGGGTGCCGAGCTGCCCGCAGGTTTCTAAAGCCCATCCATGGGCATAGCCAGTCAAAAATCCACCGCGGAAAGCATCGCCCACTCCGGTCGGATCGACGATCCGCTCTGGCGTCACCGCCGGGATGGCGTATTCCTGGTTTCCGGTGTAGATCTTCGACCCTTCAGCGCCATGCGTCACTACAGCGAACCGTTCACCAGATAAAAAGCCTTCAAGGGTCTGATCAGTGCGGTTCTGAACCATACGGAACTCATAGTGATTGAGGAAAAAAGCCTGGCAGCCTTCCAGGCCAAAACGAAGCTCATCAACTTCCAGACGTGGAATTTGCTGGCTGGGGTCGTAGAAATAGGGGATGCCTAACTCCCGGCATTCGAACACGTACCGGTTCATAGCCTTGGGCTCATTGGGAGAGATCAACACCAGCTCCGGCCTCTCGCCATCTAACTCATGCAAGGAGAGTTCTCCCGCGTAGGCCATGGCTCCTGGATAGAAACTGGCGATTTGGGCGTTTGCGCGATCGGTGTTGGCAAAGAAGGTGGCGGTATACTCGCCAGGGATCACGCGCACCCCGGATGTATCCACGCCGATCTCCTCCAACCACAGCTGGTACTCGGCGAAGTCTTCGCCGGCTGTGGCGAACAAACGCGACCGTTCGCCCAACAACGCCAGGGTGTAGGCGATGTTGGGAGCAATCCCGCCGCGCTGCCGCACCAGACTCTCCACCAGGAAAGACAGGCTGAGGCATTCCAGGCGGTCAGGCAAGATATGCTCCTGGAAATATCCCGGGAACCTCATCAGGTAGTCGAAGGCGATGGAACCGGTGAGGACAATATTCATAAAAGTGGTTGCCTCAAAGTGGTTGCCTCATTGTGATCCGAAATTATGAGATATGAGATAGGTGAAACGTGATCCGCGATTCGTGATGCGGGAGCGTCCCAATAATAAGGTAATCTGTTTCACGATGCATTACCCGAAACTGCCTTGAGTAAGTTTTCTCCGAAGGGCGGGTAGACGACACCGTTCTCAGTAATGATGGCGGTGATCAAGCGCTGGGGCGTGATGTCGAAGGCTGGGTTGCGCGCCGGTGCGCCTGGCGGGGCCACGCGCACCCCCTCCACCTGCAAAGCCAGTACCTCCTGTGGATCGCGCTCTTCGATCGGGATCAGCCCGCCGTGCGACAGCGACAGGTCCACCGTTGAGGTAGGCACCACCGCATAAAACGGCACGTGATTGTCGTACGCCGCCAGGGCGAGCATATAGGTGCCAATTTTATTGGCCACGTCTCCGTTGGCCGCCACCCGGTCAGCGCCGACCAAAACCTTGTGCACCTGGCCCGTGCGCAGGAAATAACCGGCCGCGTTATCGCTGATGATGGCGTAAGAGATGCCGTATTGTTCCAGCTCCCAGGCTGTTAGCCGCGCCCCTTGCAGGCGCGGGCGGGTCTCGTCTACCAGGACGTAGGGACGCTTGCCTTGTTCATGAGCCATGCGGATCACGCCCAACGCCGTGCCCCAATCCACCGTCGCCAGGGCGCCCGTGTTGCAGTGATGGAGGATCGTTTCGCCTTCCTGGATCAACGCTGCACCGTAAAGTGCCATCCTCTGGTTGAGGGCCACGTCTTCGTCGGCAATGCGCTGGGCCTCGACCAGCACCGCCGCCCTCAAGCCCTCCGCACTGCCTCTGTTTGGGAACTCGGCTGCCACGCGCAACATACGCTTGAGCGCCCAGGAGAGATTCACGGCCGTTGGACGGGCGGCTTGCAATGTCTCAGCCGCCGCGGCCAGGTCGGCGCGCAATCCAACCACCTCCCCAGCGGTCGAGGCACGCGCCGCCAGCGCCAGGCCAAACGCCGCTGCCGCTCCGATCGCCGGAGCGCCGCGCACGACCATCTCGCGGATCGCGGCGGCTACCTGGCGATAGTCGGCATAGGAGGCAACTCGTAGTTCCCCAGGCAAGAGCCGTTGGTCGATCATGCGCACCTGCTGGCGCGCCGCATCCCATTCTATCGTTCGCATACCCAACACACTAAAAACGCCCCCCAGCGGAGAGCGTCTCCTCGAAAAGCGGACAGAGTTTAACATGTAAGAGCCGCTTTGTCAAAGCATTTGGCCCTCGGCCCACCCCTACACCCGAATCAGCCATCTCCTTCGCCCCGCCAGCCCTCCACCACCTGGCGCAGGCGCAAGACCTCCTTGTGCTCTTCCAGCAGCATGGCGAGCAGGAAGGTCTCGAAGGGCAGGGCGTGGGCGGCGTAGGCGGCCGCCGCCAGGTGCTTGTGAGCCGCGGCGAACAGCTCGTCCAGAGCCAACTGGTCGCTGCGCCGCAAGGCGCGCCGGAAGCGAGTGAAAGCTTCCTGCTCTTGCAAGAAGGCCTGCGTGATGGAAGGTAGAGTGCGTCCCATGGTCAGCCGATCTCCTAGAATAAGCGCGGGGGCGGTACAGGCCGGTGCGCCTCCAGCGTCCAGACCTGGCCAGCACAGGCCTGCAAGGCCGCCAACAACTCAGGCCGGCTGGCCGGCGGCCCCGGGCGGACGC
>C687J35503_10000060_pt1 | contig 23290 bp, 37 predicted proteins | sample RifCSP19_3_FD_35503 | JGI IMG/M metagenome (IMG submission 35503)
CAGAAGATCGGGAGCCGGCCGCCGTACACCCCTGGCTGCGCGATAGCCAGCATCGACGGGATGGACTCAGAGTAGTCGTGACAGCCAACCCAAGCGCGGGCCGCCCAGCCTGCGCCGCCGTTCGACCCGCGCGCGAGTTGGCGGAGGATTTCGGGATCGGGGGTCACCGCCGCTCCTCCGGGCGCCGGTCGTCGAAGGGGCGCGTGTCCACCAGCCGTTCCTCTTGCCGCGAGCGGCGGCTCGACATGACGCACAGTGAGACGGCCGCGAGCCCGCAGATGCCGACGACGACGCCAGCGAGGAAGGCGAGGGCGGCGATCATCGCGTGCTCTCCTTCGTCACGATTCGGTCGGCCTTCTTCGTGCATTTGCGGCATACGCCAAGCCAGCGATCTTCGCCTGGGTACAGCGTGCGATGAGTGATCCTGCCGCAGAGAGCGACGATAGCCGTCCCGCTGTCGGTATCAACGATGTGCTGAACGACAACCCGCGGGCCGACTCGAAACACGAGGCGTTCCGGATACGTCGTTCCCTCCAGCTCGCCGCCCGAGTGCGGCGAGGTCATGAAGCCTTCGTCCGTTTACGATCAGGCCAGAAACCCAGCAGCGCGAGCCCGCAGATGCCGACGATGAAGCTAGCCACGAAGGCGAGGGCGACGATCATCGCTTTTCCCACCAGAGGATGATGTGGTCAGTACCATCGCTCCGAGCGTAGGAGCGATAGCCACGACGACTAGCGGCTGAGAACGACGCGTTCTTCACCGTCGCGACCGTTCGTCCATGGAGGGGCATGCGGACAGCCTGGCCATTGGTCGCTGTGGCCAGGAGATCCTCCGTGGGGAGATACGCTCCTTTCCGTCGGATTCCCACAGGCCGGGCGACAAACTCACTCATTCATGCCTCCACCCGCGCCGGTGCGCCATCTCGTGCTCCCAGATCGCCTCGCCCGGTTGCGTGCCTTCCCGGACCACGATCACGTCGTCGGCGGGGTCGTAGCAGCCCTCGATGAGGAACGGCTGCTCACCCCACATCGCAACGAGCCTTCCAACGTCGGCGCCCCGCATCCGGCAGATCGTGTCCACCAGCTCCGGCGTGCGCCCGTAGATCATGCGGGTCCGCGGGTCGAGACGGTAATCCCGGCCCTCGATGAGCGCGGCGGGCGGGATCACCCCGCAGGCGACGGCCAGCAGCGCCACCACCAGCGCGGCGAGGCCCAGACTGATCGCAGCGGCGAGTCCGGGGCGAAGCGGGCGCGGCGGGCGCGTCAGCACGGCTCCGATCCTATCCGCTCGATCACGACGCGGTGCTCGGTGGTCGCGACGTGCAGCTCGCCCGCGCAATTCAGCGCCTCCGGGATAGTGGCGACGGACGGCTCTTTGACGAGCCAACAACCGGGCGTGAGACAGCGCAGACGATAATACCCGGCCACATCCTCCGGCCCGATCTCGCGGATGATCTCGGTCATCATCGTTCTCCTGTCGCCTGGCGCAGCAGCAGCATCTCCAGCCACTCCACGCGCCGCAGCACGATGCCGAGCAGCGCCGCCACGCGCACCGCCCCGTCGTAGTCCGGCGCGGCGCAGTAGGCGTCGTAGTCGCCGCGGATGCGCTCGATTTCCTCGCGGGTGGGCCAGGAGGCGGCGGCCCTGCAGGTCATTTGATCTCCAATTCCCGCATCATGCGAAGCAAGAACGTGCGGCACAGTCCCAGCTGTTTTGCAGCTTTCGAGCGATTGTGTCCAGCATCGGTCAACGCCCTAATGAGGATCTCACGACGCGCGGTGCGAAGCCTGCGCTGGAACTCATTCGTCGCCCGGTAAAGATCCTGCTGGCCATACATGCCATCTCTCCCAAAGCAGATTTTATGCCACTAGACATGTAAGTCTCGGCATCCTGACATCGCACGCCTTCTCACTAACTTCCGCGCTGCGCAGTCTCCGACCACTGCCGCGTTTCGTCGCTTTTGGGACAAATCGCCTGCCAGAATGGCCAGGCGCTACTTGGGCGGGGAGGTGAAGGCGGCCTTGCACCCGTCGTCGATTGTGACGCCTGCGGGGACACCTTTATCGGCCGTGAGGAACAGCATGTTGACCTTGGCGCCCGCGTAGACGCCCGAGAAGCAGGTCACGCTGGCGTTCTTGTCCTTGGCGAGCGCCGCGAGTTGCTCTGGGGACATGCCGGCGAGGGCGGAGGTGCAGCCGGTGGTGAGGAGCAGGAGCATGAGTGGGAGCCACCGCGTCATCATGGCTTGGGCGCCTCCTTGGCCAGCTGGCGCTGGCTGAACCAGAAACCGATGACGCCGCCGACGATCCCGAGGAACGCCTCGGCGCCCACCTTGTCGAGCAGGAAGCCGTAGATCAGGGCGGCCGTCAGGGCGAGGGTGACCAACGGTCGGGTCGCCTTTTCGAGCGCGTCGATCATGGGAGCCTCCCGGTGTCATACTCCACGTGCACGTGCTCGTTCGGACCACCCTCGTCCTCGAAGATGACCTCGAACTGCGGCAGGAGGCGCTGGCGCAGCTCGCGCACTAAGGTGCGCTTGTCGAGTGGCTTCAGGTGCTGCGTGCGGAGGTCCCACGCCAGATCGCGATAGTGGAACGAGTCGGCGCGGTGCGTGCCGTCGTTGGCGCTCGTCAGCCAGCACTCGGCGTGGTAGCGGTCGAAGACCTCGGTCGCGACCTGGACGAGCACCGCGGCGGCTAGGCCCGCGCTCATTCCGACTTCAGGCTTGAAGTGGAACGCCATGAGCCTTCGGGTAGCACATTCCGCTTGCGCGCGCAACCACGATCATGCGAGACTCGGCGCGTCCTCCTGCGGGACGGTGCAGTGCGCTCGAGGGCGGCGCTCGTGCCCCTACACGGGCGTCGCCCTCCACCTTAGGGGAGGTGGAGCAGTGACATGGGTTCGTTTTGAGGACCTGACGCCGGATCATCCGAAGTTCACGCAACTCGGCAATCTGGCGCCACTGGCCGGGTGGCTCTGGTTTTCCGCGACGTGCTACTGCATGCGCTATCTGACTGATGGGCACATCTCCCGGGAACAACTGAAGCGTCTCTGGCCGTTCCAGCACATCGGTGTGGCCACCGGGGGGGTGCCTGGCCTCTTCGAAGTGGGCGACGACATCGACGCCTCGCTGCTCATCGACGCCTTGTGTGCTAGCGGTTTGCTAGAAAAAAACCGGCGCGGATATGTCGTCCACGACTTTCTCGAATACAACCCAAGCAAGGCCCAACTCAAGGAACTCCGTGAAAAGAAAGCAAAGGCAGGTCAAGCAGGTGGCATAGCAAAAGCTATGGCAGATGCTAAAGCACGTGCTACCCCCTCTGGTATGCCCCCCTCCCCTCCCAATCCCATAAAGAAGATTCTCGAAGAGAACCTAGATAGGAACGCGCCGCCGCCCGCCGCATTGGATGCGGCGGCGGCGCTCGAGCAGCATGAGGCGAAGAAGCGCGCCGCGCTCAATCTCTTGCGCACGGCAGGACTGCAGCCGCCGTCGTGAGCGACACCTGTATCCTGGCCGTGAGCTTCCGCCTGCCCGCCGCTCCGCACGTGTGGTACACGTATGCCGACCTCGCGCGGCTCTGGGGGCGCAAGGAGCAGACCGTGCGCAAGTGGGCCATGCGGGCGCGCCGCGAAGGGCGAGCGCCGCATCCGGACCAAGTCATGACCCACCGAGTCAATGCCGCGCGCCGCTATCGGCTCATCCGACAGGATTACGCGGCCCTGCTGGAGCGCGTGTTTTTTTTCCGCCCCTGAGTGTTGATCGCTCGCTGTTGACGCCTGCCTGTTGACGCCTCGCTCTTGACGCTGTTGCCGGCGCGCGCTACGTGTGCGTCGTGTATGGCGTCCTCTCCGCGAGCGCTCGTGCCGACGCGCGAAGAAATGCTCGACCCGATCGGGACTCGCTGGAAACGCATGCGCGTGCGCGCAACGGAAAATCTCGAGACGTGGCTGCATTCACGGAATGACGCGAAAGCGCAATGGGCCACCGAGCAGGTTCTGAAGCGCACGGACCCGGTGCCGAAGGACAGCGTGCAGATCACGACGCAGGGGCCGACGCTGATCGTGTGGGACCTGAGCGCGACGCCGACGCCGCCGCGCAGCCTGTCCGATTTCGACCCAACGGCGCCCAGCGCTATCTCCTCGACCGGCTCGCCCGGAAACGGTTTTCCGTCCTGGTCTGCCACCGAGGACTCGGCAAGACCACCCTCGCCGTGAATCTCCTCGTCAAGGCCGCGACCGAGAAGCCGCAGGGCGAGTACGCCTACATGGCGCCGTTCTACAAGCAGGCGAAGGCCGCGAGCTGGAAGACGCTCAAGCTCGCCGTGCCTGCGCCGCCCGTGCGGGTGAACGAGAGCGAGTTGCGCGCGGACTTTCCGAACGGCGCGTTCGTCAAGCTCCTCGGCGCCGACGACTACGATGCGCTCCGCGGCATGCATCTGGACGGCGTGGTGCTCGACGAGTACGCGCAGATGGACCCGGCGGCGTGGGATCAGGTCGTGCGCCCCGCCCTCGCGGCCAAGCGCGGCTTCGCGCTCTTCATCGGCACCCCGAAGGGGCGCAACCACTTCCACACGCTGTACCACGCGCGCCACCGCGATCCGGAGTGGTACTGCACGACGTATCGCTTCTCGGACAGCGGCGTGATCGGCAATCTCGAGGGCGAGGCGGCGCACGCCGAGGTGGAGTTGGCGCGCACGCAGATCGGCCCCGACGAGTTCGCGCAGGAGTACGAGTGCTCGTGGGAAGCCGCGCTCAAGGGCGCCTACTTCGCCCGGCAGCTCGAAGCGGCGCGCGCCGAGGGGCGCATCAAGAGCGTGTCGTGGGAGCCCGCGGTGCCCGTCAACACGTTCTGGGACCTCGGGTGGAGCGATGCCACGGCGATCATCTTCGTGCAGCAGCTCGGGCGCGAGTTGCACGTGATCGACTACGTGGAGTCCTCGCTCGAGGGCATCGAGTACTACGTGCGCGAACTGGCGCGCCGGCCGTACCTCTACGGGCGCCATCACCTGCCGCACGACGCAGGCCACGCGCAGCAAGCGGCCGAGGGGCGCACGCTCGCGCAGCAGGCGCAGCAGCTCGGCTTGCGCCCCGTGACCGTGCTCGGGCAGGCCGACGTGCTGGCCTCGATCGCCCAGGCGCGCCGCCTCTTCGCCCGCTGCTGGTTCGACGAGACGAAGTGCGCGCGCCTGATCGACGCGCTCGCGCAGTACCGCCAGGAGTGGGACGACAAGCGCCAGGACTGGAAGGACAAGCCCCTCCACGACTGGGCCTCGCACGGCGCCGACGCCTTCCGCTACCTCGCGATCACGGTGCGCGACGAGCAGCCCTCACGCACTGCGGCGTGGGCGATGCAAGACGGCGTGAGCCGGCCGCGTCCGAAGCCCGCGAAGACGAGCTTCGACGTGTACGAACACCTGCACGGGAGGCGCTGAACATGAACACGCGATGGCCAAGCGGCAATCCGCCGCAGGCATATCTCCGCTGGTTGCAGAATCAACCCGAGTGGATTCTCGACCGTGATTATGATTCGGTGAGGATCTTCTACGGCGCTGTGCTCGCCGAGGATCATGCTGATGCCATCCGTCAGTGAGCGCCAGCGCCGCTTCATGATGGCCGAGATGACGAGGGCGAAGCACGGCAAACGCACGAAGACGGGGATGAGCATGGCGCAGCTCGCGGACTACACGCACGTCCAGACACCGCGCAAGGGCGCGATCCTGCGGGGGGAGCGATGAGCCGACTGATCGTCCTGCTGCTGCTGCTCGCGGCGCCCGCGGGGGCGCAGATCGCCACGCCGGGCGTCCCGACGTCGAGCGAGGAGAGCTTGACCGTGAGCACCACGGCGCTGGGGGTCACCGCGGACCTCTGCGGCGACGGCAACCGAGATGGCGCGCTGTTCTACGTTGTGGATAACGGCGTCTACCTGAGCCTGCACTCGCCGACGGCGACGCCTGACAGCAACGACTTCGCGCTCAACGCGGGCGACTTCGCCTATGTGCGCCCCGCCAGCAAGGCGCGCTTCATCCGCCAGAGCGCGGACACCAACGTGAAAGTGCAATGCGTGAGCCAGTGAAGCGCCTCACGCTCGCGCTGCTCGCGGTCGTGCTGCTCGGGCTCGCGCTGACGCCCGCCTCGACGTTCAGCGACGTGGCGATCTGGGCGCGGGCGAGTCTGCCGAAGCTGACGATCACGCAAGGTCCACTCCTCCTCCCTAACGGCTCGAAGGCGGCGCCGAGTCTGGCGTTCACGAACTTTCCCACGACAGGATTGTTCAAGTCCGCGGCGGGAGCTGGGAATACGAGTTATAGCGCGGGCGGGAGCGATGTGCTGGAGCTTAACTCGTCCGGGTTGGTCCTGGTCGCTGCGGGGCAACTGCTCTGGGGTAACGCGGCATCCATTGCGTCGATCGGTTCATACGACGTTCGCCTCTCCCGCCATGCCGTCGGCCACGCGAAGGTCACGACAGACGGGACGACGCTGGGGACGTGGAGCACCGGCACGCTCTACGCCGAGGCCGGCAAGGTCACGGCGGGCTCCGGCACAGGGGTCACGGTCAACGAGACCGCGAACGTCCGCTCGGTGATCTACAAGGTCACCGTGCTGCGCACCAACTGCGTCGCCGCCGCGACGACATGCGATCTCACCATCGCTACGCTCCCGGCCAAAACGTTCCTCAAGGCCGTCATCGCGGACCTCACGACGACCTACGCCTGCACCGCCGTCTGCACGACCGCGACGCTCTCGGGCACGCTCGGGACGACGGCGGGCGGGACCGAGTTGCTCGCCTCGATGGACCTCGACGCCGCGACCGCGCAGTTCGGCGATGCGGACGCGGAGCTCGGCGCGAGCCTGAACGCCGCCGCGCGCACCGCGAACGGCGCGCTGTTCAACGGCGTGCTGATGTCCTGGGCCTCGACGACGACCGTGACGTACCGGATCACGAGCGGTACGGGCAACCTCGGGGACGGCGCGGCGACGAATCTGAGCCAGGGCACGATGGTCTTTTATTTGGTCACGGAGGTTTTTCCATGAGAACGCTGATGGTGTTCGCGGGCCTGCTGCTGGCCACCGCGCCCGCGTGGGCCGGCTCCTACACCGTCACGACGAGCGCGGCCCAGGACCGCGCGCTCGCGGCTCGGGCGCAGCATGCGGGCGTCACCGTGGACGAGCTGGTGCGCGCCCACGTGCTCAACGGCCTCGTGAATCCCACCCTCGCCGAGCAGCAGCAGGCGCGGGAGCGCGTGTACCGCGAGGCGCTCGACGCGCTGGCGCCCGCCGCCCGCGCGCGCGTCCTGCAAGACCTCGGGGTGCGCGAATGATCGACCTCACGCTGCTCGGGCTCCTGCTCCTCCCGGTCGTCGCCTTCGGGGGCCGCGTGCCGTCACCGCCTCCCCCGTCTCCGCCTCCGCCCTCGAAGTCCGACCGCGAGATCCAGGAGGAGAAGGCGCGGGCCGGGCTCGCGATCCGGCGCCGCCGCGGGCGCTCGTCGCAAATCCTCGCAGGGGAGCGTCGCCTCCTGACGCCGACCGCGGGCGGGGCCGGCCCGCAGGGCGCGGAGACGCTGGGGGCGTAGCATGGCGCAGCAGGACACGGCGATCCGCCTGCTCAAGCGCTGGGACGAGCTGTGGGGCCAGCAGGCCACGGCCCGCACGGTCTGGCAGGACATCGCCGACTACGTGATCCCCTACAAGAGCAACATCCTGGTCCAGCGCGCCGAGGGCGAGAAGCAGACGGCGAAGCTCTACGACGCCACGGCGCCGCACAGCGCGATCCTGCTCGCGGCCTCGATTCATGCCTCGATGACGCCCGCGACGCAGCCGTGGCTGTCGTTGAAGATGCGGCAAGCGGAGTTGAACGACCTCAAGCCCGTGCAGGACTGGCTCGAGGATTGCGCGCGCCGCATCCACGCGGCGCTGCGGCAGAGCGAGTTCAACCAGAGCGTGCACGAGATGTACCTCGATCTGGTGGCGTTCGGCACGGGCGCGCTCCTCGTGGAAGAGAAGGACGTGCCGCGGTCAGGGGGCTTCGGCGGCTTCCGGTTCCTCGTCCCGGCCTGCGGCACCTACGTGATCAGCGAGGATGCCGACCACCGCGTCGATACGCTGTTCCGCAAGTTCAGCCTGCCGCTGCGGAGCGTGTACGCGAAGTGGAAGGAGGCGATCGGCGAGGAGCTCGTGCGCCGCCTCGCGACGCAGCCGGAGCGCCCCGTCGAGCTGCTGCATGCCGTGTATCCGCGTGCCGAGCGCATCTACGATGACCGCACGGGCCAGGCCAAGCGCGGCGCCAGGAACATGGCGTGGGCCTCGTGCTACGTCGTCGCGGAGACCAAGCGCAAGGTCGAGGAGAGCGGGTACGAGGAGTTCTCCTATATGGCACCACGCTGGACCAAGTCGAGCGGCGAGACCTACGGGCGCGGCCCGTCGCACACGGCGCTGCCCGACGTCGCCTCCCTGAACGCGGCGAAGGAGATCGTGCTGAAGGCCGCCCCGCTCGCGATGATCCCGCCGACTTACGAGCGCGATGACAGCGTGGTCGGCGACCTCGACCTCACGGCCGGCGGGCGCAACGTCATCAACGCCGCGGGCTCGATTCCCGACTCGTTCGGCTTCATCAACACGGGGCAAAAAGTTGACCTGACGCAGCTGACGCTCAGCGAGCTGCGCCAGGCGATCCGCGCCATCTACTTCACCGACCAGCTGATCCTGCACGAGAAGCCCGACATGACGGCGACCGAGGTGCTGGCGCTCCAGGAGCAGATGCAGCGCCTGCTGGGCCCCACCACGGGGCGCCTGGAGTCGGAGTTCCTGAACCCGCTGGTGCAGCGCTGCTTCGCCCTGATGGCGCGCGCGGGCGCGCTCCTGCCGCTGCCCGACGAGCTCCGCGAGCTGGGCGACACGGCCGACATCGACATCGAGTACGAGGGGCCGCTGGCCCGGGCGCAGCGCACCATCGAGCTGGCGGCGCAGGACCGGGTGGTGGCTCTGGTGCTCACCATCGCCGAGGGCAAGGCCAAGGTGCCGGCGGACGAGTGGGACCTGCTCGACACGGACAAGATGATTCGCGCGCGCGCCGAGATCACGGGCCTGCCGAGCGACCAGCTCAAGAGCGACGAGGTGATCGCGCAGACGCGGGCGCAGCGCCAGGAGCGCGCCGACAATCTGCAGAAGTTCGACGTCATGGAGCGCGCGGCGACGGCGGCCGGCCGCGCCACGCCGTTCCTGAAGGAGCTGGCGCCGGGGCCCGAGGCAACGAACGGGAGCGCGCGATGAGCTTGGTGGAACGACGCGCAGTGTTTGTCTATGAAGCTGCGCGTCTTGCGGCGCAAGCCGCTGGCGCGCCGATCGTGCCGAGTGCATGGTCAGAGCGCGAAGATGACTTCCGCAAGCAATTCCTGGGCGTGATAGACAGGCAGTGCGGCGAGCGGAGATCAACGTCGCCCGAAGAGTTACATGGCTCGTGGATGCAGGCGTATCTCGCAAATGGATGGACCTACGGTGAGGTCTACGATCGCGAACAGCGCCACCATCCCGATCTCGTTCCATACGCCCAGCTCGGGCAATTGGAGCGCGACAAGGATGCTGTGTTCGTCGCGTTGTGCGAGATCGCTCGCCAATGGATCTACGACGCATGAGTCTGACCCCCGCCCAGCGCACCACCGCCGACGCCTACGCGCACGTGTTCGCGCCGTCGCGCGATACGACGCTCGTACTGGATGACCTGAAGGTCGCTGCGGCGGCCATGCCCGATCCGCTGGCGCGCGCGGGCGCGACGAACCTGCTGCTCCACATCCTGCTCAAGAGCAGCGCGCTGCGGCGCGCGAAGGCGAAAGAGGAGAAGTGATGGCGGATCCTGTCCCCGTCCTGCCGGTCGATCCCGCGCCGCCGCCTTCGGACTGGCGCACCGGGCTCACGGGCGACCTCGCGCCGCTGGCGCAGGAGAAGTCGCTGGAGAGCTTCAAAGGTGCCGACTGGACCGAGGTCGGCCCCCAGCTCGCCAAGGCGTTCGTCGAGACCAAGAAGCTCGTGGGGACCAAGCCGAGCGGGCTCCTGGAGCCTGGCGAGAAGGCCACGCCCGAGGAGCGCACCGCGTATCAGACGGAGCTCCGCAAGCGTCTCGGCGTCCCCGACGCGCCGACGCAGTACCAGGTCAAGCGCCCCGAGGCGGCGATCGACAGCGGCTGGGATGCGGCGGTGGAGGCGCAGTTCCTCTCGGCGATGCATGCGGCCGGCGCGCCGCCCGCGGTCGTGCAGGCGGCGATCGACTTCTACGGCGGGCTCGAGCGCACGCGCCTGAGCGCGGCGACCCAGGAGGCGAAGGCCGTCGAGGTCAAGCTCCGCACGGAGTGGGGCCCGAACTACGACGCGATGGTCGGGCGCGCCAACCGCGCGATCACGGAGTTCGGCGGCGCGGATCTCGAGGAGGCGCTGACGAACCCGGCGAGCGCGCTCTACGCCGCGAGCCGGCACCCGGCGATGGTGCGCGCCTGGGCGCAGGTCGGCACGGCGCTCGTCGAGCACGGCGCGATGTCGGGCGAGGGCTACCAGACGCTCAGCCGCGAGGCGGCGACGGAGCGCGCCAACGAGATCAGGAAGCAGTTGCAGGAGATGCCCGAGGGCGATCCCCGGCGCATGGCGCTGGTGGACGAGATCATCGCGGTGACGCGCGCCAGCGCGCGCTGAGGGGAGACAGCATGGAACTGACACGCTGGGGCATGAAGGTCGAGAAGATCGACGGCACGTGTGTGCGCCTAGAGCCCCTGACCGCGCAAGGCTCCGAGAGCCGCGGGGGCGCGGGCATCGGCACGGGCATCGACGCCATGATCGTGGAGACGAGCGAGACGACCCCCGCCAGCGACTTCTGGGGCACGGCGGCGACCTGCATCTTCTTCGACGTGATCATCCGGAGGCGCAGCTGATGGGCCAGCGCCAGAAGACGCAGACGGTGGCGCCCTCGCAGTACCAGTACGCCGGCAAGGATGAGTGCGAGGAGCAGGAAGACCAGCACGTCTTCCGGCCGAAGGCGTGGCCGCCCAAGCGCCACGCGAACACGGTCGAGGAGCCGAGCGTCAGCGGGCGGTGCGAGCTCTGCGGCTGCCACCTGGTCGTCTACCAGGGGCACGCCACGGGCGAGCTGCCCGGCATCAAGGTGGTGCTCGGGTGATGACACTCGACGAGCTGCGCGCGCTTCCGGAGGCTCCTCTCTTCTGGATCGGGATGACACCGCTGAAGACGCGCACGGACCCCATCGCCTTCCCTGATGCGGAAGGTGTCTGGTGGCGTCCTGTTCTGGGTCCGGACGGGACACTGTGCCGCGAGCGACTGTAGCGGTCGTGACGTAGCAGCACAATTGCGGGATTAGCCGCGAGGCCCCCGCGACGCCCCGGACAGACGGGGCGAGGGAACGGCGCGACAAGGCCGTGAGGCGAGCCGGGGAGTGTCCCCGACTACTCGCCGCTTGGTGAGGCAGTCCGAGCACTGAGTGGGAGAGCGCTTCAATGGCCACGAACGTTGACATCAGCTTCGTGCCTGCCCTGCAGGACACGATCGTCAGCCTGATGGCGGAGGACCCGGAGATGATCCGGTCCACCGTCCGCGTGCGGACGATCACCGGCAAGACCGACAAGTGGGAGCGCCTGGGCGGCGTGGAGCTCACGAACGTCACCAGCCGCCACAATCCGACGCCCCACACCCCGATGACGCACTCGGCGCGGCTCGCCATCATGGCGGACTACGCCGGCAGCGAGCTGCTCGACACGCTCGACACCGCCAAGATGATGGTCGATCCGAAGAACGAGTACACCCAGAACCTCGCGCGCGCCTGGCGCGTGCGCGTGGCGCGGACCATCGTCAACGCCATCGACGGCAACGCCGTCAGCGTGGACGCCTCGGACGCGCGGACCAACGTGGCGCTGCCCGCCTCGCAGCAGATCGCCAACGGCGGCACCGGCTTCACGATGGCGAAGTGGCGCCAGGCCAACCGGATTCTGGACAACGCGGGCGTGCCGCGCCAGGACCGGGCGCTGCTCATCTCCGCCTNTGCCATCNAAGACCTGATGGCAGACGCGCAGGTCACCAGCCGCGACTACTCCAACCTCGCGGCGATCCAGCAGGGCACCATCGGGCAGGGCGCGACCTTCATGGGCGCGCGCGTCATCATGATCTCCGACGCGATCCCCGACGAGAACGCCGTCCTCACGGGCGGCACGATCACGCCGGTGCTGCCGAAGACCGGCAACATTCGCAGCAACTACCTGTACCACAAGAGCGCCGTGGGCCTGTCGTTCGCGCTCGAGCTGAACGTGCGGGTCAGCGAGCGCGACGATCTGAGCTATTCCTGGCAGACCTACCTCGAGACCTCGCTCGGCGCCGCGCGCATCCTGGATGCCGGCGTGGTCGAGATCGACATCGACGAGAGCGTGTAAGGGAGGCGAGCAGACATGGCAGAGAATCCCAGCTACAACAGCAGCCACCCGAAGTGGCGCGGCACCGAGCTCGCCGACCTCGACTGCGGCTATGGCATCAAGGCCGTGGCGGCGCGCTCGCCGTTCAAGACCGGCAGCTTCATCGCGGCGACCGGCCGCGTGCTCGGCGTGGGGGAGTGCGTCAGCCTCATCCGCGTCCGGGCCGGGACCCAGATCCTCGGCGGCGAGCTCTACTGGGAGCGGACCGCGGCGGGCACCTGCGTGCCCACGACCGTCCTGGCGGTGGGCGACCCCTACTGCTGCGCGCGGCTCATCGGGCCGGTCAACACGCTGTACCAGAAGGGCATCATGCTCGCGGCCCTGCAGCAGCAGTGGGCGTTCGACTGCTCGAAGATCCAGAAGCACGGCACGACGGGCGACGGGTGCGGCGTGGGCTACACGTACACCTGCGACACGGACATCGTGCTGACGAACCTCTACAACGACGGCAACGCCTATTCCCAGGGCGGGGCGCCCGGCGCGTACACCGCGGGCACCAAGGAGGGCGCGGCGCTGACCAGCGGCAAGTTCACGCTCGTGCTGCACGTGCGCGAGCCGTAACCCCTGACGGCGAGGGCGCGGTCCTCACGGGCCGCGTCCTCGCCACGGAGGCCCGATGCGCGGGCTCTTCGTTCGTGACGACCCCGGGGCCGTCACGGACTGTGTGACTGGCTACACCTGGGTGTTCGACGCGACGGATCGCGTCCTGAAGTGCTGGGACGGCTCGGCGTGGCGGCACTCGTGTCTCACGCAATACCTCGTGCCGGTGAGCGACGGGAACACGTTCATCGCGGTGCCTGATGGCGCGGGCACGGCCGCGCAGGTGCTCACCTCCAACGGGGCGGGCGCGTATCCCTCATTTCAGACCGCCGCGGTGGCGACCTGGCTCAGCGAGCTGACGGGGCTCGGACTCTCGCACGCCGTGGATACCGACCACGACATTACGATTGCCGTCGGCGCCGCCGCGAGCTACCACGCGACGATCACGAGTCGCGTGCTCCTGAATCTCACGGCGGCGCTCACCAAGCAGATCGATGCGGCGTGGGCGGTGGGCACGAATCAGGGCGGGCTCTTCTCGGGCGCCGTCGGCACCAGCACGTGGTATCACGTGTTCCTGATCCGGCGCAGCGACACCGGCGTGGTGGATGCCGGCTTCGATACCTCGGTGACGGCGGCGAACATCCCGGCGAGCTATGACCAGTACCGCCGGATCGGCTCCGTGCGGACGGATGGGTCGGCGAACATCCTCGCGTTCGTGCAGGACGGCGACCTGTTCCAGTGGTCTGACCCGCCGCTCGACATCAACGTCTCGAATCCCGGCACGGCGGCGGTGACGCGCACCCTGAGCGTACCGACCGGCGTGAGCGTCCTCGCGCTCGTCAACGCACTGGCCTACGACGACACGTCCGCCGGGGGGACGCCCGTCGTGTATCTGAGCGATCTCGCCGTCACCGACGAGGCGGCGTCCGTCAGCGCTGGCCCGCTCGGTCAGACCGCAGGCGGCGGCACGACCGTGTCGCCGAATCCCGGCCAGATCCTCGTGCGCGCAGACACGAGCGCCCAGATCCGCTCGCGGATCAGCGCCTCGGGCGCGACGCATCGCTTGCGCATTGCGACCACCGGGTGGATCGACAGCCGCGGGAAAAACGCCTGATGGCGCTCACGATCGGCAGCCAGGAGCTCGCGGCCAATACGTGCGTCGTCACGGTCTCGGGCCGGTTCCCGTCGCCGCCCTACCAGGTGCTCGCGACGGCGGGGTGGCCCTCCGAGGCGTATCCGTCCGCGATGGCGGCCGCCTCGTTCCGCGTGGACCTGCAAGTCCCGGTGCCCACGGGCGGGTGCGCGCTCTACTGGACGATCGTGGGCGGCATCGGCGGCATGCCGGCGACCTCGCTCGACATCGTCAACAACGCGCTCTTGCTGATCGGGGACCAGACGATCACGAGCCTGACGCAGAACAAACCCTCCGCGCAACTCATGAACGCGCTCTACACGCCGACGCTGGACGAGGTGCTGCGCGGGCACAACTGGAATTTCGCCTCGATGCGCGCCGGCCCCGGGTGCGGCATGACGGAGTTGACCTGCAAGCCCGTCTGGGAGTACACGTACCAGTTCACGCTTCCCGATGGCACGTGCGCGCCGCTCGCGCTGATGGTGCTCGAGGCCAACCTCGGCGAAGAGGAGGCGTGGCGCATCGAGTACGGCTGCGACGCAGGCACGTCGTACAAGGTGCTCGTGACCGACGGGTGCTCGCCCGCGATCCTCTACATCGGGCGGGCGGACGACGTGACAAAGTGGGATCCGCTCTTCACGGACGCCTTCACCTACGAGCTGGCGTTTCGCGCGGCCTACCCGCTGACGCGGAACGCGGCGCTCGCCGAGGTGCTCGCCAAGCAGGTAGCGGACAAATGGAAGGCCGCGAAGAGCCGCGATGGGCAGGAAGGGCGGGCGCTCAAGCGCCTGCTGAGCCGCACGCTGACGCGCGTGCGCTGACAATGCCCCGCCCGATCCCGGTCATCTTCGGCTTCGGTACTGGCGAGGTCGCCGAGACGATCTACACGCGCCCCGACCTGGCGAAGTACGCCCAGGGCGCCCAGCAGATCCTGAACTACCACAACCTCCCGCAAGGCGGCGTGACGCGCCGGCCGGGCCTCCGCTTCGTCGCGCAGGTGAAGGACGCGACGCAGCGCACCGTGGTGCGCCCCTTCGAGTTCTCCAGGAGTCAGGCGTACATCCTGGAGCTCGGTGACCTCTACACGCGCTTCTACCACCAGAACGCGCGGATCGAGTCGAGCGGCAACCCGGTCGAGGTCACGACGGTCCACGCGGCGGCCGACCTCTACGACCTCGACTTCGTCCAGTCCGCCGACGTGCTCTACGCGCTGTCCTGCAACCAGGCGACGCGGCGCTTCGAGCGCTACAGCGACACGTGCTGGCGCTACAAGACGGTGACGTTCACGCCCCCGCCGACCGTCGAGTACGGCGACCGCCCGCCGGGACATCTCAGCGTGTCGGCGGTGAGCGGCACGGTCACCGTCACGTCGAACGCGGAGCCCTCCTTTTACCCGGCGGACGAAGACCGCGAGATCGTCGTGGTCGCGGGCGACAATGCGGGCGCGCGCCTGGGCATCCTGACGTACACGAGCGGGACGCAGGTGACCGGTGTGATCTGCGACGCGTTCCTCTCCCTCACCGCGACCTGTAGCGGCTCCTGGAAGATCACGGGCTCGCCGCGGACCACGGTCACGCCGGCGGCGAAAGACCCCGTGGGCAAGGCGACGACGCTGACCCTGGCCCTGGCCGGCTGGCGCGGCACGTCGGTGCTCTCCGATACGGACTGCGGCAAGTATGCGGTCATCAATGGCGGCCAGTACGAGATCACCTGCGTGCTCTCGACCACCGTGGCCGGCGCGACCATCCGGGGCACCGCGAGCGCCGCCACCGCCGCCGAGGCCGGCGCCTGGACGCTCGAGGAGGGCCTCTGGGGCCTGACGGCGGAGTATCCCGAGTGCGGCGACTTCTTCGAGGACCGCCTCTACCTGCCAGCGGGCCACCGGATCTGCGGCAGCAAGACCGGCGACTACGAGAACTTCGGTCTCGGCACGCTCGATGATGACGCGGTCGTGTTCCCGATCAACTCGAAGTCCATTAACACGATCCGATCCCTGATCGGCGCGCGCCAGCTCCAGGTCTTCACGGTCGGCGGGGAGTACGTCGCGCGGGGCGGCGGCACGGGCGACCCGATCACGCCCACGAACATCCAGGTCGGCAGCGAGACGACGCACGGCACGCGCGGCGTGACCCCGGTTCGCGTCGCCGACCAGACGCTCTTCGTCTCGCGTGGTGGGCGCCAGCTCCGGGAATTCACCGTGCGCGAGGACAGCGTCAGCGACATCTTCACGGCGCCCGACCTCCTGTTGCTCGCGCACCATCTGACCGAGGATGCGACGATCATCGATCTCGCGTACCAGCGCGAGCCCCAGTCGAGGCTCTGGGCGCTCCGGAGCGACGGGGTGCTGCTCTGCTGCTCCTACCGCCGCGAGGAGAACGTCGTGGCGTGGAGCCGGCACACGACCTGCGGCCAGTTCGAGAGCGTCGCCGTGATTCCGCACCCGGACGGCGACCGCGATCAGGTCTGGGTCACGACGGTCCGCACGATCGGCGGGAGCACCAAGCGCTTCATCGAGTATTTTGATGACTGCGCCTTCTATTACAGTCAGCTCCACACGGACGCGGCGCTGACCTGCGACAACGGCGTGGGGCTCACCTGCAACGTCATGATCGGGCTGAGCCACCTGGACGGCGCGACCGTGCACGTCATCGGGGATGGGCTCGACCAGGGCACGCAGGTCGTGGCAGACGGCAACGTCACCGTCTCGCCCGCCGCGCGGCGCGTCGAGGTCGGCCTGCCCTACACCTCGCTCGTCCAGACGCTCCGCCCAGAGGTCGCGATCGGCGGAGAGACCTCGCAGACGAAGAAGATGCGCTGGGCGGAGGTCGTCGTCCGGGTCCTGCGGACCATCGGCCTGGAGGCGCGCACGGACGTGGATACGGCGACCTATGACGTGCTGCCATTCAACACGACGAACTGGACGACGCCGTACACGGGCGAGCTGCGCCTGACGCATCTCGGCTGGGACTGCGGCATCCTGACGCTCCAGCAGTCGAAGCCCCTGCCGAGCACGATCCTCCTGATCTCGGGCGTGCTGGACCTGGGGGGCGCATGACAACGCCGGCTGCCGGCTTCGTCGTCTCCGGGCGCACGATCTTCACCTATGNCCCGGACGGGCGCACGCGCGGCGTGCTCACGGGCTACGTCAACGGCGACGCCTTCGTGGTCGAGCACGTCATCGTCTGCCCTGGCGCCGCCCCGACGACGCTGCGGGCGATGCTCCAGGCGGGGCTGGCCGAGGCGTGGCGCGCCGGCCATCAGCGCGTGACCTTCATGCTGCCGGAGGACGACGAGCGTCTGCCCGATGCCCCCGCGTTGGGGCGCCTGGCGCTCGGGCTGGGGTTCCTGCCGTTCGCGACGCAGGACGGCGTCACATGGTGGACCCGATGGCGGCCGTGACCTGGATGCGCCCGGAGGATGAGGACGCCGTGCGGCGCCTCTATGCCCAGGGGCATCCGGGCTGGCCCGACCGCCCGGCGGAGTGGTTCTACGCTTACCCGACGTTGCTCGTGGAACAGAAGGGGCGCATCGCCGGCTTCACCAGCTTCTCGCTGGGCATGCTCACCGGCGCCCTCGTGCTTCACGGGCAGGACGTCGTCGTGGAGCCCGAGTCCCGCGGGCGCCGGCTCGGGCACGCGCTCCATCAGGCACGGCTCGACGTCGGCCGCAACGTCGGCGCGACGAGTTTCAGCGGCGTCACGGCGGAGGACAACCTCCCGATGCAGCGCATTTTCCAGGCCGCCGGCCACCACGCCTGCCAGACCGTCCGGGGCTACTACCCGGATGGGTCCACGGGTGTGATCTGGGTCGGGGCCCTGTGATGAGGTAGGTCATGGCCGTCATCGCCGGAGCCATCGCCGCCCTCGGGACCATCGTCAGCGCCTACGCGGCCTATCAGTCGGGCCAGCAGCAGGCCAAGGCGCTCGACTATCAGGCCAAAGTGGCACGCAATCAGGCCACGGCGGCGCAGCAGGCGGCGCAGGTCGCCGCGGAGAACGCCAGGGAGCGCAACCGTCGCGTGCTGGCCTCCCAGCGGGCCAGAATCGGCGCCAGCGGCGTGATCGGCAGCGAGGGCAGCTCCTTACTCGTCCAGCTCGAGAGCGCTGAACAGGCGGCCCTGGAGGAGGCTAGGATCCGGTACGGCGGCGAGGTCCAGGCCACGGGGCTCGAGAGCGCCGAGCGCCTGCGACGGTTCGAGGCCGGGGCCTCGCGCCGGGCGGGCACGCTCGGGGCCGGGGCGTCTCTGCTCCAGGGTGCCGGCACGGTCTATGGCATCTACCGGGGCGCCCAGACTCCGCCCTCCACCCAGGCGCCGTACACGACGACGGGCGGGACATGAAGATCCCGATCGTCCTGGCGCAAGCGGAGATCCCGGCGAGCGTCCCCGCGGCGGCGCCGGCCACCGGCTTTGGCGCTGGGGCGTTCGAGGCGATCGGGCGTGGGGGCCAGGCCCTCCAGCGGGTCGGCGAGTTGCTGGCCCGCACCGAGGCGATCCGGCGCCAGGAGTTCGCCAAGAGCGAGGCGGCCAACGCCGTCGCCTCGTTCGAGCTGGCGGCCAAGACCGGGCTCGCCGACCTGGAGCTCGCCGAGCGCGATCCCGACCGCTACCAGTCCGCGGCCGACCGGCTGATCCAGGACACGGCGGACACGACGATGCAGGGGCTTCAGTCCGCCGATGCCCGGGCGCTCGTCACGCGCCGACTGGCGGCGCTCCGCGCGGACCTCGGGATCGCCGCGCGCCAGAAGGCGAACACGCTCTATCGGGAGCGCGACGCGGGGCTCCGGACCTCGACCCTCGACGCCCGCGCCCAGCTGGCGGGGCTGACGGCGATCGACGATCTGGCGGGCTTCCGCCGGCATCTGGACGCGGGCTACGCGGTGATCGCCGAGAGCCCCTCCCTCACCGCGGCGGAGAAAGCCAGCACGCGCCTCACCTACCGCGACCGGCTCCTCGGCGAGCGGGCGACCCGGCACCTGGAGATGGACCCGGAGAGCTTTCTCGAACGCCAGGCGGAATACGCGGGGCTCGGGCTGGCTCCCGAGAAGCGGAACGCCCTGACCGAGCAGGCCGAGCGCCGTATTGAGCAGCGACGGAAAGACGCGCTGGCGCAGGAGAAGACGTACCAGGAGTATCTCGACAAGGAAGCGACGCGCGTCGGCGAGGCGATGGTGCTGGACTTGGAACGCGCCGCCGCGGAGGGGCGCGGATCGTTGGAGGACTTGAACTTCCTGATCGACCAGCGCTGGATCGAGCGGGACGACGCCGCGCGCATCCGCACGATGATCGCGAAGGCGCCGGAGGAAGGGCCGTCGCGGAATCAGGCGCTGCTGGCCGAGTTCCAGCTCGACGCGGTCACGCCGGGGCGGGTTCCGAGTCCCGTCCAGGTGCGCCTCGCGAACCAGCGCGGCGATCTGAACACGAAAGATACCGTGGCGCTGCTGCAGACGATCGAGCAGCAGCGGAACGCCATGGAATCCGACCAGCGGAACTTCCATAGCGAAGCGAAGGAGTATATGCGCGCCCAGGTGGGCCTCTCGGCGATCATGGACGAATGGGACAAGGCCGATAAAGCCCTCTGGAAAATCATGATGGACGAGTTTAGCGCGCGGTCCATCGTCACGGGCGGGCGCGAGGCGCCGATGGACCTCGCGCGCGAGATCGCCGAGAAGGTCGCCCCCATGCGCCAGCAGCGCATGATTCTCAAGTCGCTGGAGATCCGCAAGATGCTGATGTTCGGGGCGCCGAACGCCGAGGCGGCCAAGGCCCGGCTCGAACAGGAGCGCCCACGGCTGCCGCGGACGGTCTACGAGCAGCAGCGGCGGCTGATCCTGGATCTGCTGCGCATGGAGAACGAGGAGAACATCATTCGCGGCGGCGGGCCGGGCACGCGCACCTTCGGTGCCGGCGGCACGCAGACCGAGGGCCGGAAGCGGCTCCGCAAGCCCACCGAGACGCCCACGAGTGACTGATGGCTGACGACACGCGGGACGCGCCGCAACAGAAGATTGAGCTCGAGATCCGCCCGCCCGTGCGGCTCGAGAGCCTGCGCGACGATCTCCCCCTCGAGAGCCTCTGGCAGCAGCGCCAGGCCGAACGCGACGACGCGGAGTGGGAGGCGCTCGGCGGCACGCCGATCCAGGGCGAGCAGGGGCTCGAGGAGGCCGCGAAAGGCGGCAAGGAGCTCGAAGCCGTCGAGCGCGTGCAGCGTACGACCGAAGGCGCGGTGCCGCCGGCCATCACCGAGGGCACGGGCCTCGAGGACTTGCGCGAGGGGCCAGTGCGCCAGGCCGTCGATACCGTGCTCCGGACATTGACGGGGGTGGGGCTCGACGGCGTGCAGCAGGCCATTGAGCGCGGGACGCTGCCCGAGGAAGTGCGCCTGAAGCTGCTCGATCCGGTGGGCTCCGTCTCCGAGGAGCTGGCAGCAGACACCGCGCGCAAGAGCGGGCTCGACGAGGAGCTGGCGCAGAAGATCGGCGGCATGACCGGCTTGCTGCTCGGCATGATCGTGCCTGGCAAGGCACGGAAACCGCCGACGTTTCTGCAGCCGATCGAGACGCTGATCGGGCGCCCGCTGACCGAAGCCGGCAAGGCGGCGGCGGCACGGTACAAGCAGGCGAAAGCGGCGCTGCGCGGTGTCGCCGAGACCGCCCCGAACTATAGGACGCTCGCCGATGATCTGAAGATCGCGGAGCAGGAAGTCCGTGCGGCCGCGGCCGAGATGCGCGCCGGTCCTCGCGCGATGGCAGGCGCCACCCCGTCGCGCCGTGAAGGCATGGCCGTCAATCTCGCCGCCGTCATCCAGAACATCGGCGACTTCAACGCGACGCGCATGACCGAGGGCGTCGTGCCGCACGCGGAGACGATCCAGAAGGCGGCGCGCGCGATGCCGCTGGAGGATGCCCTCCGCCTCGACGTGGCGAAGTACGACCTCGCGACACTCCAGACGGCGGTTGCCGGGCACTATCGCGCGGCGGCCGACTACTACAAGGACGTGGCGACGCGGGCCATGAAGGGCGACCAGGCGGCGCAGGCAGAATATTGGGGCGCCTTCACGATCACCTCCGATCTGGCGGCGAAGGATGCGCTGCTCGGTACGCAAGTCGGTCGCGGGCTCGAAGCGCGCAAGATCGGGCTGGAGCAGTTGCGCGACATGATGGCGCCCGCCGACTTGCAAGCGATGGCGCAGCGGCTCCAGGGCGCGCCCGAGGCGGGCATGACGATCGAAGCCCACGCCGCGCGGATGCTCGCGCTTCCGGGCGCCGCGCGTAAGCGCGCGATGGAAGCCAGCGTCAGCTGGCTCCGCGCCGGCCAGGACATGCTCTACGAGGCGTGGATCAACGCGCTCCTGAGCGGCCCGCAGACCCATGTCGCCAACTCGCTGAGCAATGCCGTGGTCGCCGCCTACGCGCCGGTCGAGCGCTTCCTTGCGGCGGCCTTCGACGTGGACGCGCTGGCGGGGCAACGCTCCGTCTACTTCGGCGAGTCCGCGGCGATGGTCTACGGCGTCCTCGAGGGCTTCAAGGACATGCTCCGACTCGGGCTTAAGGAGTTCGGCGAGTTCGGCCCGACGAAGATCGAGCGCACGCCCGCGATCACCGCGCGCGCGTTCGGGCTCAACCCTGAGACGACGGTCGGCGGCGCCGTGGATTTCTTCGGGGCAATCATCCGCACGCCCGGCAAGGCGTTGCAGAAGGAAGACGAGCTGTTCAAGGGCTTCGGCTACCGCATGCAGCTGAACGCCCTCGCCTACCGCGAGGCGGCGACCGAGGGACTCTCCGGCAGCGCCTTCTGGAAGCGCGTGCGCGACCTCAAGCGCGAGCCCGACAAGTACGGCCTGGCGGCCTCGGCGCAGGACTTCGCCCTGACGCAGACGTTCACGCGCGAGTTCGACGACCTCGGCAAGCTCGGCGGCCTGGGGCGCGCGGCCCGCGGCTTCGCGGAGAACGTGCCCATCTTCGGGCGCACCATCCTGCCGTTCACGCGGACGCCGACGAACCTCGTGCACTACGCGAGCGAGCGCGTGCCCGTGCTGGCATTCCTCTCGGACACGATCCGGGCGGATCTGAAGGTGGGCGGCGAGCGCCGGGCGCTGGCGGCAGGCAAACTCGCTGGCGGGCTCATGATCGGTGAAGTCCTCCGGCGCTACGCGATGGCTCCCATCGCTCCGGAGCAGCCGACGCCGTACATGACGCTTGTCACGGGCGAGGGACCGAAGGACGCGCGCATGAAGGCGCAGCTGCGCAGCATGGGCTGGCAGCCGTACTCCGTGTGGAATCCGCTGACGAAGACCTACGTCTCCTACAACCGCCTGGAGCCGTTCGGCACCATCCTCGGAATCACGGTCTCCGGACAGGAGATCCTCGGTCAACTCAACGAGGTCGGCGCGCTGGAAGTGCTCCAGGCGGCCATGATCGCCACGCAGAAGGCGATGATCTCCAAGACGTTCCTGACTGGGCTCCGCGACTTCCTCGACGCGATGGAGGGCGACGAGCGCGACTTCAAGCGCTTCTTCGACTCGCTCGCGCGCTCCGGGGTGCCAGCGCTCGCGCGTCAGACCATGCGGACGCTCGACCCGATCCGCAAGGATGTGGACACGCTCTACGACCACTGGCGCTCGGGCCTGCCGAACTACGACGGCCCGCCGGTCCACAACCTGTGGGGGGACCCGATCATCCTGCCGCCAGGCTTCGGGATCGACGGCATCTCGCCGCTCTACAGCTCCGAGGTGACGCCGGATCGGGTGACGGAGTGGATGATCCGCACTCGCGTGGTGGTCCCGCGCTCCCCGCGGGCCGTGGGACCGACGCCCGAGGCGCCCGGCGAGACGCCCTACATCCGCACCGAGGCCGAGAAGCCAGTGAAGCTGACGCTCGAGGAGCGCCAGCGTCTCTCGGTGCTCATCGGCAAGGGCGAGCGGGCGCCGAGCCTCGGCGTGCCGATCCTGCCGATGGGCGCCGCCCTCAAGGACGAGATCGCGCGGGTCATCGACGGGCCAGGCACGGAGGGCGTCGGCGGGAGCAAGGCCGACCGCGTGCTTCAGCGCGTCTACGCACGGCGACGGCAGGCGATCGAGCAACTCCGGCGCGAGTCGCCGCTGCTGGACCAGGAACTGACGCGCCGCGAGCGGCTCGTGATCGAACAGAAGACGCGCGGCCC
>C687J35503_10000065_pt1 | contig 22945 bp, 22 predicted proteins | sample RifCSP19_3_FD_35503 | JGI IMG/M metagenome (IMG submission 35503)
TTCGTGAAATGCCTTGGTGATCCCCCAGGCGATCGAACGATCATTTGCCAGACCAAATACCAGGGCTGTTTTTCCACTCAGTAAATTCATTTCTCCTCCAAAGTTTTTTAGATCCACCTCAGAGAGCACAGAGATCGCAAAGTTTTTACGAAGAAATTTACAACTATTTCCATATCACTCTGAGTTCTCTGCGTACTCAGCGGTGTGAAAGCCACGTTTTTACTGAGTACCTCCAGGGGATGCTTTTCCAGGGCTCTGGCACACTATTTAAACCCACTCGTGGGCTAATGGTCACGCTCAAATCGGAAATAGGGAGGCCAGGTTCGACAAAAAGCGTTGAACCTGGCATACATAGGTCGGCGCCGTTGAAATTGCCGTCGATCGCCAGGGCCTGGCAGATTTTAGCCGGCCCATCTGTCCAGTGCTCCGGGGGTTGGCTGTCCCGCCGGGCAGCGATGTTCTCCAAACCCTCGCTGGGTAGGATGGCGCGAATCAGAACTGCCGCCGGAAATCCCTCGGCCTCGGTAACGAAGTTTAACATCCAATGCATCCCATATGTGAAGTACACATAAGCATGCCCCGCTGGGCCATACATGACCTGCGTGCGGGGAGTCAGGCCAGTGCGCGCGTGACAGCCCAGGTCTTCCTCACCCCGGTAGGCCTCGGTTTCGATGATGCCTCCCGCGATCCGCTTCCCTGCCTCGATTCGAACCAGTCGCGCACCCAGTAGTTCCCGCGCAACTTGCAAGGTGGGTTGGGCATAGAAATCGCGCGGCAATTGGTTTAAATTGCGCATGGGAATATTGTACAATAAAACGTGATGTGTGAATTCACGATTCACGTTTCACCCATCAAGAAGTAAGGAGACAACTATGAATTTACGCCCTGAAGTTGGACTGACTTTTGATGACGTTTTACTGGTCCCCAAGCGATCGCACATTCGTAGCCGGGCGGCGACGGACACATCTACCTGGCTTGTGCCGGGTATCCGCTTAGCGATTCCTATCGTCAGCGCCAATATGGATACGGTGACTGAAGCGTCGATGGCGATCGCCATGGCTCAGGCTGGCGGCATTGGTATCCTGCACCGCTTCATGCCGATCGAACGCCAGGCTGAGTTCGTCCGGCGGGTTAAGCGCGCCGAGAGCTTTGTTGTCGAACACCCGATCACCATCCATCCCTCAGCATCTCTGGCCGACGCGCGGCTCAAAATGGCAGAGACGCAGATCGGCGGCTTAGTCGTCACCGACGAGGCGGGACACCTGTTGGGGATGCTCACTGCGCGTGACCTGCTTCTGGTTGAGGATGCTGCTGCGCCGGTTGAGGCTGTCATGACCCCCCGCCTGAAGGTCATTACTGCCCCATCTGACGAAGCGCTCGATTCAGCTCGGCTGAAGCTGCATGCTCACCGCATCGAGAAACTTCCCCTGGTGGACGCAGAAGACCGGGTGGTCGGGCTGATCACGGCCCAGGACATTATCAAGCTCCAGGAACACCCGCAGGCGACCAAGGATAGTAAAGGCCGGTTGCGTGTAGGCGTGGCGGTTGGCGTGCGCTCGGAAGACATGCTCCGCGCTGCGACCTGCCTGGAGGCGGAAGCCGACGTGCTCGTAGTGGACGTGGCGCATGGGCATACCGATTATGTGCTGGATATGGTGCGCGCCCTCAAACGGGAATTCCCGAAAGTTCCTGTGATCGCCGGCAACATCGCCTCTGCCCAGGGGGTGTGTGATCTGAAAGAAGCTGGTGCCGACGCGGTTAAGGTGGGCGTGGGATCAGGGTCGATCTGCATCACACGCCTGGTTACCGGCTTTGGCGTGCCGCAGCTGTCCGCAGTCGCTGAATGTGCTGAGGCTGGGCGGAAACTGGGCGTGCCGGTCATCGCTGATGGGGGCATCCGCTACGCAGGCGACATCATCAAGGCTTTAGCGGCGGGCGCCAGCACGGTCATGCTTGGCAGCCTGCTGGCGGGTACCGATGAAAGCCCTGGAGCGGCGGTAATCCGCGATGGGCGGCGCTACAAAGTTGTGCGCGGCATGGCTTCGTTAACCGCGAACGTGGCTCGCAAGGAGATCGGCCGGGAGGACGAGCTCGAACCGGAGGAATGGATTGAAGTTGTTCCAGAGGGTGTGGAGGCCGTGGTGCCCTATCGCGGCGGTGTCACGGATATCTTGGTTCAGCTGTTGGGCGGACTGCGCTCCGGAATGAGTTATGGCGGGGCGGAGAACCTGGAGGCCCTTTATCAGCAAGCTGAGTTCATTCGCATCACGGCTGCCGGTAAGGAAGAATCCGGAGTTCACGACGTGAGCGTGCTTTAATCAATCACTCTGGTCGGGGGGATTGGACTGGCGTAAAGGCCGGGTAGGCTCGTTCTTAAAGCGCAGGTCACGTTCAAGAGTTAATCGCAAGCCTTCTGCCAGGGAGACGCGCGGGCGGTAGCCCAGCTTGTCGCGCGCCAATGTCAGGTCAGCGCACATGCGCGAGACACCCGCATTGGTGCGTGGATTGTACATCACCTCAGCTTTACTCTTCGTGACCTGGATCACCAGGTTGGCCAGCTCGCGGATGCTGGTTTCTGTGCCGCTGCCGACGTTGATTCTCAGCCGCTCGACGCTAGGCGCGGTAGCTGCTGCCACCATAGCATTGACCACGTCGTCCACAAAGACATAATCGCGTGTCTGACTGCCGTCGCTGTGCATGACCAGCGTTCCGCCGCGCACCGCCTGCCGCAGGAAATTGGGGATCACCGGAGGGTGCGAGGCAGGCAAGTTTTGTCCCGGCCCATAGGCGTTAAACACTCTTAGACACACCGTCTCAATGCTCCATAAATCGCCAATGGTGCGGACGTAATATTCAGCAGACAACTTGGAAACTGCGTAGGGGGAGTGTGGGTTAAGCGGAGCATCTTCCCGCAAAGGTTGCTCACCCTGGTCGCCATACACCGCACCAGAGGAGATGAACACCACCCGGCGTACTCCCACGTCGCGCATGGCTTCCATTAAGGACACCGTNCCGCCGACGTTCACCGCGNTGTATTCCCGTGGATAGAGGATCGACTCCGCCACCAATACACGGGCAGCNAGGTGGTAAACNCAATCGACATCCTGNAGCAGGGTCCATAACTTGGGTCGGTCGTTGACATCCCCNCGGGTGAAGAGCACGTCTGGCGACAGCGATTGCGGATCCCCCGTAGACAGGTCGTCAATCCCGCGTACCTGGTGTCCCTCGCGCGCCAGGCGGTTTGCCAGGGCAGAACCCAAAAAGCCAGCCGCGCCGGTGATCATAAAATTCATGGTTCGGGGATTATAGCATGAGATTAACGCCTCGAACTGATTTGACACACTGCGGGGAACGATGTATTATCCACCCCATGTCTTTCATCCGTAGCAGGCGAATTGCCTTTGCTCTGCTCCTAGGAGTGCTTTTGCTCAGTTACAGCAGCCTGCCGCCGGGCGACCAGCTCGAGCGCGTGCGCGCTTTCTCCCGGGATATTGAGTTTGATTATATTTCCTGGACTTTGGACGCAATCGGGGTCAAGTTGGTCCAGAGCACTCTGGATGTGAGCGATCGCCTCCCGGAAGGCGCTCGCCGCCAGGTCGTGTTGGAATACCTGGGTCTGGTGGCGCGTATCTCTCAAGCCGAGGATCACTTGAACGAAATCTANGCCAACCCAGGGATTGTCGATCCACAGAACGCCTCTGCCCTGGTGCGCGGGAATCTGGAAGATCTGCATGCTCAGCGCGCCNTGTTGGAGCCCCTGGCAGAGTCGATCCTGCAGAGCCAGATCAGCGACACGGTGGCTGGACTGGGCTTGACCCTGGGTGGGCAACCGATCCCTCCGGTTTTGTACCATAGCACGCCTCTACCGACGGCGTTGATCGTCTCCCCTCGCGACACTATCCGCCAGGATCAAAATATCTCCCTTAAACCCGACATGAGCGTAGACGAGCGTACCGCCCTGGAAGAAAAAGTTGATCGGACGTTAAACGTGTCTTCCCTGGTTGTGAACGTCGGGGGGATTGGTGTGTACCCGACGATGGTGATCCAGTCCAGCGACTTGAACTACCTGAGTGAAATCGTCGCTCATGAATGGGTGCACAATTTCCTGACCTTTCGTCCATTAGGTATCAGCTATCTTAACAGCCCGGAATTACGCACCATGAACGAGACGACGGCTTCCATCGCGGGAGTGGAGATCGGCCGCTCCTTGCTGGAGCGATATTATCCAGAACTGCTCCCCCCCGCCCCCACCTCCGCCGCCAACTCCTGGGGAAATCCAACCGCCTCCACCTCCGGTTTTCGATTTCCGCGAGGAAATGCGCATCACCCGCGAAACTGTCGACCAGTTGCTTTCCGAGGGGAAAATCGAGCAGGCGGAGGACTACATGGAATCTCGGCGCGTCTTCTTCTGGGAAAATGGCTACCGCATCCGTAAGTTAAACCAGGCCTACTTCGCCTTCTACGGCGCGTATGCCGACCAGCCAGGCGGCGCAGCCGGGGAAGACCCGGTGGGTGCGGCCGTGCGTGCCTTACGCTCCCAAAGCCTGTCGTTGGCAGATTTCTTGAACCGCATTTCCTGGATGTCATCTTTTGAACAATTAAAGAAAGCAGTTTCGCCACCGGGTTGATTTTTACAAAATAAACCTGCTGGAGATCAGGTACACTGGTAAAATTGGACACATCCCTCCTCCTGCAGGTTGCTCAAGATGGCATACTATTGCAAGCATTGAGTAATCCTGCTGGAGGATCCTAAAAAAAACGCAGAAACGAGAAATTTCATGCCAACAAAGACCATGATATTGATTCTTTGCCTCGCCTTCGTGCTGGTTGGCTGCCAGAGAGCGATCGAGGCAGTTGAAGGCGGGGCTGCAACTGGGGTCGCATCCCTTCCAACGCTCGAAGCCATCGTTACCTCGCAGTCTTCTCAGGCTTCTTCCTTGCCGGCGACCACGGTGACCCAGGCTAGTCTGGTTACTCTGGCCAAATGCACTGTAGCCAGCANTCAACCAACCCCTGACTCGACCGAACAGTCCCTCTTCCCTGCAGTAAGCGAAACCGATTGGATCCAGGGTCCTGACACAGCCACCGTGACGTTTATCGAATACAGCGACTTCCAGTGACCAGCCTGCGGAAGCCTTGCGCCCGTGCTGGCGCAACTTGAAAAGGACTATCCGCAAGACGTGCGCGTCGTTTACCGGCATTTCCCCCTGCTCAGCATCCACGACAAAGCCGCCCTGGCAACCCAGGCCGCCGAGGCGGCCGGCGCCCAGGGTGAGTTTTGGGCGATGCACGACTTGCTTTTTGAACGCCAAAGTGAATGGGCCACGCTGCCGGTGGAGGAATTCCAGAAATGGTTGATCGAGCAAGCCGCTGGCCTGAACCTGGATGGTGATCAGTTCCAGGCGGACTTGCTCAGCGATGCAACAGTGGCGATTGCCCAGGATGCCTGGGATAGCGGCGTCGCTGCAAACCTGCCTGGCACCCCCTTTATCCTGGTCAATGGCCGTTATTATAGTGGCCCGCGCGATTATTGGAACCTGGAGGCGATTGTGAAGATGACCATGCTCGAGGGCCGGCAATTTACTGAATGTCCGCCAATTACGATCGATTCTGCGAAACAATACACTGCCACGTTAAAAACCGAGAAAGGCGACATCGTGCTCGAGCTCTACCCGGATGTAGCCCCCATGGCGGTAAATAGTTTTATCTTCCTGGCGCGCAATGGTTGGTTCGACGGTGTTACTTTCCACCGTGTCCTCCCTGGCTTCGTCGCCCAGGCTGGCGATCCAACCGGGACGGGGTTCGGCGGGCCAGGGTATGCTTTTGACAATGAAGTCTCGCCTGACTTGAAATTCGACCAGGCGGGGGTGCTCGGCATGGCCAACGCCGGCCCTGGGTCCAACGGGAGCCAATTTTTTATCATCTTAGGCCCCACGCCACACCTGGATGGGGGCTACACCATCTTTGGCCGGGTGATCGAGGGCTTGGACGTGGTTAACAGCCTGACCGAGCGCAATCCCGAGCAGAATGCCAACTTGCCCCCCGGCGATAAAATCCTAAGCGTTTCGATCGAAGAGAGATGACAAGGAGTTTTGAATGGATTTGATTTCTTTTGTGGTTGACTTCATTCTTCACCTGGATAAGCATCTCAGCACGATCATCCAGAATTATGGCACCTGGACTTACCTGCTTCTGTTCCTGATCATCTTTTTGGAGACCGGCCTGGTGGTGACTCCCTTCCTGCCCGGCGACTCGCTTTTGTTCGCTGCTGGGACATTCGCCGCCCTGGGCGCGCTGAATGTCGGCGTGCTGTTCCTTCTCTTGTCTGTCGCTGCTATCCTGGGCGATACAGTCAATTACTGGATCGGTCACTACATCGGACCGCGCGCCTTTAGCGGGAACATGCGTTTCCTCAAGAAAGAATACCTGGATCGCACCCACGAATTCTACGAAAGGCATGGTGGGAAGACCATTATCCTGGCGCGCTTCATCCCTATCATCCGCACATTTGCGCCTTTCGTGGCTGGAGTTGGCGCCATGACCTATCCCCGCTTCATCGCCTATAACGTGATCGGCGGGGTGCTGTGGGTGACGATTTTCACCTTTGGGGGATACTATTTCGGTAACTTGNCTTTTGTGAAGGAGAACTTNACCCTGGTCATCCTGGCGATTATCTTCATCTCGGTTCTGCCTGGGGTGATCGAGTTCTTCAAAGAACGAGCCAGGGGAGCCCGCAAAATCGAGGCTTAAGCAGAGGCGATGGAGTGTTTCTATTGCGCTCTGTGCTGCAGAAACACCCCATCTGTTTTAAGGCGCTAGGTGGAGATGCCCTTCAGCCTGATCCTCGACCTGGCTACGCTCCCAAAGCATAGGGTGGTACTGGATAGTGCGCCACAGGTCGGTCATGTCGACATAGTGAGGATGGTAGGCATGTCCCGATTGGCCAGTGGTGTGGATAAGCAGCGAGTTATTCAGGTCTCCCAGATCGACGATCATCCGCATCGAGGGCAATGTCTCCACAACATACGAGGTGGCGGCGTCCCAACCGGTGGCGTTGACGATGTCGTCGCCACCAGATGTGCGGAAGGGTCCCCGGTTGAACAAGGCTTCGATCGGGGCGATACCCGACTGGCCCAGGGTCTGGTTTTCCAGGGTCAGGGTGTGCAGATCCCCCCAGGTCCATTTGGCCGGATCTTTGCCTAAAGCGCTCTCCAGTTCCTCAACGGCTGCGGCGAATGCCTGGCTGATGATGGCGTCACGCGTCTCGATTGTTGAGGTGGCATGGTTATCCCACCAGGGACTATCGGGTTGGTCGAGCAGCTGCTTTATGGCTACGAACCAGCGATCGCCTCCTTTAGGCCAGGTATCTTCTGGCAGATCGTCGTGAAATGTCGCCGCGAGCAGGTTTTTCCAGAAGACCGCGAAGAGCGCCGCAGGAGCCGAGTCCATCTGGCTTTGGTAGTCCCACCCTTGCAGGAGTTGGCGAGATGCCTCCAGGTGGGCATTTCCCAAGGGGATGCCCATCAGCACCGGCACTAGGTTTTCGGCGTTGAGGTCTTTATTGTCTCCTTGCATTTTTTGAACATACGCCAGGTCGATCGGCCCAGGAGCCGATTCGATCATGTCCACGATGTGTTGGGCTCGGTAGCCGTAAGCCCAGACCAACGCGATCAGGTAAGGGTAACTCGGCTCTACCACGGCATTGTTGGCCGTAACCACATAGCCACCCGGTGGATTAAAGGTATTCGGCATCTCGTCAAAGGGGATGTATCCCGTCCACTCGAATTCGTCCGTCCAACCGGGGACGGGCAGGCTGCCGTCGCCGCTGGCGCGAATGGGTATCTTCCCAGGGGTTTGGTAACCGATATTGCCATCCACATCCGCGTAGACCAGGTTCTGAGAGGGGGCGGCAAGTTCGGCGGCCGCCACGCGGAAGTCTTCCCAGCTCTTGGCGCGATTGAACATCCAGATAGCGGGGAACGCGTTGCCAGTTTCGAGGGCTGTCCAGCGTAGGGCGATCGCATAGGAGGAGGGAAGTTCGATCCCCACTGTCTCCGTAAAATCCTCAGGCAAATAGGTTTCGGAAATGATCGGCCCGTGACGGGTATAGCGCACGGTAAGCTCCACCGGATCGCCACCGCCGATCTGGATGGTTTCTTTTACGACCTGCATATCTACCCACTGACCATTGACCTCATATTGGTCAGGGTTAGCCGGGTTGATCTTCTCGATATACAGGTCCTGGACATCCGGGCCGACGTTGGTCATCCCCCAGGCGATGTGGTCGTTGTGGCCAATGATCACTCCCGGAGCCCCAGCAAACGAGACTCCGGTAACTTCATAGGGGCAAGTCTCGCCTTTAGGAGCGCAGTGCAACCCGACCTCATACCAGATGGAAGGCATCTGTGCCCCCAGGTGCGGGTCATTGGCCAGGATGGGCGTGCCGCTGTTGGTGAGCTGGCCAGAGATGACCCAGCTGTTGGAACCAATGCCTGTACTGGTTGGACCTGCCACGGTCTCCAATCCAGAGACCTGGTTCTTTACGGCCTCCCAAGCAGGAGAAAGCAAGCCCAGGAGATCGAGATAATCTTGAGCGCTTGCTTTGGAAGCTCCATCTTGTGCGCTCACCTGAAAGCCAGGCACGATCACCGGCATGTCAGTAGGATAGGAGGGAATAATTTCGTGGACCTGAGCAGGAGTAAGCGTCTTGAGCAGGGTGGCGCGTTCGATTTCATCATCCATATTGCCACCCAGGTCCCAGGCCATGACCTTGGCCCAGGTCAGGCTGTTCAGGGGCTGCCAGGGTTCGGGCTGGTAATCGGCGTTAATCAACTTAAGCACCGCATATTCCAGGCTGAGCGCGCTGCCCAGGTGATCCGCAAGGTAAGCGTTCACTCCCTCCGCATATGCCTCCAAGATAGCCTGACTGGTGGGATCGAGCACAGCGAGTTCCTGCTGGGCTACCCGCGCCCAACCCAGGGTGCGCAGGAATTTGTCAGTCTCCAATTGGCTCTCACCGAACATCTCGGATAGGCGACCGGAGCCGAGGTGGCGCCAGAAATCCATCTGCCAGAAGCGATCCTGGGCATGGACGTAACCCTGGGCGAAAAACAGATCCTCCGGATTGGTGGCGTAGATATGCGGGATGCCGAATTTGTCGCGGAATATATCTACTGGCCCATCCAGCCCCGTGAGCTGAATTTCACCGGTTATCATAGGAAAAGAGCGGCGGACAGTGAGCGGTGCGGAGATTGCTGCCACGATGCATAAGACCAAGAGAATGGTAAGTAAAGCAATGAGGACGCGGCGGAACATGGGTAGCCTCCTTATGATGTACGAATCAAAGAGTCACCGGGTCGGCGATGCCGTGAATCAGCGATATGGCGAGCTATGAAATGGTGTTTACCGGTAAGGGGAACTATTCAATTATAAGGGTAACTTTCAACTTAAGGCAACGGCGAGCGCGATAGCGTGGGTGTGAGTGTGACTCAGGCTGATCGACCAGTTCTCCAATTCGAGTTCCTGAGCCAATTGGGAAGCCGCGCCATGCAGGTTCAATGCCGGTTGGCGCGCCGGGCCGCGCAGGATCTCGATCTCCTGCCAGCGGACCGGGCCAATGCCGGTGCCCAATGCCTTGGCAACCGCTTCTTTGGCGGCGAAGCGCGCCGCAAGCGAGGCCAAGTTCTCCCCAACTTCGGCCAGTTCCTGGGTTGTGAAGACGCGCTCTAAAAAGCGCGCTCCATGCCGCCGGACGGCGCTCTCGAAGCGCTCAATTTCAACCAGGTCGATCCCAGTCCGAAGTATCGTCATAAATGAAACTTCCGTCATGGGCCGGCGATGGCGATGCCCAGGCGGTTGGGGAGAAAATAACGGNGCGCGGTTTCCAACACTTCCTCCTGGGTGACCGCCCGCACGAGATCCGGGTACTGGCGATAATAATCCAAACCCAGGTCGAAACGTTCCAGGTTGAGGATCGCAGAAGCCACCCCGCCGTTTGACTCGAGCGAGAGCGGCAGGCGACCGATGAAGTTAGCTTGGCTATCGGCCAGTTCCTCAGCCGCCACTGGCTCAGCGATGAACCGGGCGATCTCGTCGCGGATCAGATCGATAGCTTGTTCGACATTGGCAGGATCGACGCCCGCCGAAACAAACCAGGGGCCTGGTCCTATCCCTCCCGACAAGTTGCTGAAGGCATAGTAGGCCAGGCCAGCCTTCTCGCGTACGACCTCGCCGATGCGGCCCATCATGCCGAAGACGCCGAGGATGTTGTTCCCCAGGGATGCCGCCAGGAAGTCTGGCGAGCGCCGTTCGGGGCCAACGACGCCCAATACGATGTCGGATTGGAATTTACCCGGGATGTCGACTTTGCGGGTCTTCGGTTCTTCAGGCGCGGAGACCGGTGGCAAGCTGGGGGGTTCTGGCTGCTCAGGATACTGCCAATCACCTAAAATCCTGGCAACCTTATTGACTGCCTTGGCTGGCTCGACCGCCCCAACCACAGCGATCACCATGCCGCGTGGCCCGTAATGAGCGCGGTGGAACGCTGCCAGATCCTCCTGGCCGATGACCTGGATGGTTTCCGGGTAACCGTCTTCCGGGCGAGCGTAGGGATGGCGAGTGTAGACGATCTTGTCGAATGTCAGCGAAGCCATCTCCCCAGTGTCCTGGGCGCGAATTGCCAGCCCGGTGAGCAGCTGGGCGCGCAGGCGTTCCACCTGTTCTTGTGGGAAAGTGGGTTGGCGCAAGGATTCGGCTAAGAGTTCCAATAACAAATCCAGGTCCTCAGTCAGAGCCTTGCCGCCAAAGCCGATCGTGTGTGTGCCTCCGCTGAAGCCCAGGCTAGCGCCGGCCGACTCCAGGGCATTATAGACCTCCTGAAAAGGACGCCGGGTGGTGCCGCGCATCAGCGACTGCGCGGTGAAGTCGGCCAGGCCTAATTTTTCGTCGCTGTCAAATAAACTGCCGGTGGGGAGATAACCACTAACNACGACCGAGGGGCTGTTGAAGTTCGCCCGGGACAGGACAACGATGCCATTGGACAGTTCCTGGCGGGTGATGTCATNGGACCCAGGCAGCGAGTGGGAGGCTGAGATTTGTGAGCTGCGAGTTGCGAGTTGCCAATCCAAAGTATTAATCTCCTTCTACAGTTAAACCGGTAGGCAAATAGACACCAAGCACGCGGTTGCTCGAGCGCAGGTAGGTGCGAGCGATATGCTGCACATCGTCTGGTGTCACGGCAGCCAGGCGATCCAGGTAATTCAAGAACCAGTCATAGGTCGCGAACATTTCTGAATAGCCCATCCAGTAGGCGTGGTTAGTGATGCTCTCGCTGCCATAGGCAAACAGGGCGCGCGCTTGCTTGACAGCCCGGGCTACTTCACTGTCGGGTGGGGGTGTGTCTTGCAGGCGCTTGATCTCATCGTCCATCGCACCGATCGCCTGGTCAGCCATGCTGTTTGGATGTACGGTGACCACGATGTTGTGCAGGAAGGGATCGATCGTCGCGGTCAGGCCGCCAGAGACGCTCACCGCCAGTTCTTTCTCCACCAGGGCGCGGTACAGGCGAGAGGTTTTGTTGGATATACCGCCGCCGAAAAGATTCTGATTGCTGGGACCGGTCAACAGGCTGTCGGTCACCAGGTAGGGGAAGAAATCCGGGTCTGTGGCGGCTGGGGCGTGGTAAGCGGCCTGCACGAAGGTGGTCTCTCCCGGACCCTCCACATTCAAGCGTCTCTCACCCGGCTGGCGTGGTTCAGGGCGCGTACGTTGAGGAGTTACCTTTCCATCTGGGAGGGGTTCAAACCGGGCGCGGATGCGGGCCAGCATGGACTCGCTCTCGAAATCGCCGGCAACAGCCAGGGTGGCGTTGCCCGTTACGTAGTGAGCCTGGTAGTGATTGTAGAGGTCGTCGCGCTGTATGCTCTGCAGGTCAGCCATATCGCCGATGATCTCGTGATGGTAAGAGTGCACCCGGAAGGCGGCTGCCTGTACCTCTTCCCCAAGCAAGAAAAGCGGCTCGTTCTCATTGCCCTGCCTTTCAGAGATGATTACCGTGCGCTCGGACTCCACATCGCCGGTTGCGAAAGTGCTGTTGTGCATCCGGTCGGCTTCCAAATCCAAAGCCAGGTCGACCTTGTCGGCCGGCATAGTCTCGAAATAGGTGGTCCAGTCCAGAAAAGTGAAGGCATTGCGGTAGCCGCCCTCCCGGGCGACGGCTTTATCCAGTACCTCGGCCGGAAAGCGCACTGTGCCCTTGAATTGCATGTGCTCTGTCCAGTGGGAAATGCCGGTAATCCCCGGTCTTTCGTCCCGCGAGCCGACGCGGTACCACAACCACACGCTGATAATGGGCGCGGTGTGGATCTCTTTAAGCAGAACCTGTAAGCCATTCGAAAGTTGAAGTTTTTTTATTTCAGTATCCATAATCTACGTATCAAGTCAAGAAAATATTCTTCCAGGTCGAAAAGTAATAAACTATAGCACAACCATCCATTTTGAGCAACGACGACCTTCGATTTTCCACTTGTGAAAAATTTCCCCTCAGGCTATAATTTTTATCAAGATACTCTGGCGGCGAAAGGCCGTCTTTTTGTGCACAAATGGAGGCGCGCGTGGCCATAGAAACGCAAAGCAAACACCTTGTCGCTGTGATTGGTGCCGGACCAGCTGGTTTGTTTGCCGCCAGGCAGATCGCTAGCGAAGACGCCCATGTCGTACTGCTTAACCGCGATATTAAGCCCGGCGGCTTGGCGGAGTACGGCATTTATCCATCGAAGCACAAGATGAAGGAAGGTCTGCGCAAGCAGTTCCGCCAGATCCTCGAAACCCACAACATCGATTATTACGGTAATTTGGTAGTCGGTCAGAAAGGCGATCTAAGCCTGACAGACCTGAGGGCGATGGGTTTCCAGGCCATATTGGTGACAGTGGGCGCCCAGGGTACCAAGTGGCTTGGAATTCCGGGAGAGGACCTGGTGGGGGTCTACCACGCCAAAGACATTGTCTACCATTACAACCAGCTGCCTCCCTTCAGCGAACAGAGATTTGTTATCGGGAAGCAGGTAGCCGTCATCGGCGTGGGGAACGTGATGTTGGACATCGCTCATTGGTTGATCCGTGAGGTGAAGGTAGACGAAGTGGTCGCTGTGGCGCGCCGCGGACCAGCCGAAGTGAAGTTCACCAAAAAAGAGATGGAAACCGTGGCCCGCAACCTGGACCTGGACGCCCTGGAGGCTGAATTCGTACGTTCTACCCCAGTGATGAGATCGGTTGGGCAGGACATCGCCGCAGCCAGGGCCTTTTTCCTTTCTGCCTTGCCGAAAGCCGAGGAGCCGGTTTCCAATACCCGCTTTCTTTTCGATTTTCTGGCCTCACCGAGCCGCATCATCGGCGGCGAGCGCGGTGTGGTGCGCGGCCTGGAAGTTGAAGACACTACCCTGGTGGCTGACGATGGCGACACCAAGGCCAAACGCCTGGGCACCAAGCGCGTGATCCCGGTCGAAACGGTGATCTTTTGTATCGGTGACCGGGTCGACGAAAACTTTGGGTTGGCGGTGCGTTGGAATGAGTTTGTTAAAAATCCCCAACCGCGCTTCCCGGTGGACGGAAACTCCTACGAGGCCTTCGACCCGGACGCCAACCGCCCGGTCGACCGCGTGTTCGTTGCCGGCTGGTCGCGCGAGGCCAGCAACGGCCTGGTGGGGATTGCGCGCAAGGACGGGGAAATTGGGGCGCAGGCCGTCCTGCAATACCTCCAGACCCTGCACCCTTCGAAGAATCCTGACCATATCCTGGAGGAACTACGGGCGCGGCTGCACCGCCTGGAAAAACATGTAGTTACCAAGGAAGAATGGCAGCGGCTGGAGGCTGCCGAAGCGGCCGAGGCTGAACGCCTGGGTTTGGAAGAGTTCAAGTTCAAANCCAATGAGGAGATGCTGGCGGCGATCCAAAGGGCGGCAGAGCAATTGGCTGGTTAANTCCCCTCCAAACTAATCCATCAACCTTTCTGTACTTTCCTTAGATAATCTTCGTTCGTACAGGGCGTCCTCTACCCGGAGATACCCGCGAATTGCATGGCTGGCGAGCAGGCGTAGCGGCTCGGGCGGCCAGGGGATCAGGCGGCGGTTCACAAACCACACTTCAGTCAAGTCGGTCTGGCGCTCCAGGATCAGGTCTGCCAGCGTGCGGCCGTTCAGATGCGCCATAGAAACACCGTGACCGACGCAACCCAGGCTGTAAACCGCCCGCCGGTCACCGAGGTAGCCGATGGCCGGGGCTAAATCTAACGGCACAGAAACCGGCCCGCCCCAGCGGTGCGTAAAGCGCACCCCTTTCAGGCAAGGGAACAGCCAAACTGTATCCCGCTCCAGGTCAGCGAAGATGCGCGCGTTCAGGTCGTGCTCCATATCCCGGCTGAAAGCGATGCTCACGTCGCTGCCGCCCATTGCTAGCCGGTTGTCGGCGGTCAGCCGGAAGTAGTGCACCAGATTGCGGGCATCCTCGATCCCCTGCCGGTTTTTCCAGCCAATTTCCTCCAGTTGTCCAGGGGTGAGCGGTTCGGTGACCACCATGTGGGTGAAGGCGGGCACCTGTTTCCTTCGTAGCAACGGGATCAGGTGCGAGTAAGCATTGGTGGCGAAAACCATCCGGTCAGCTGTCACCTTTCCCCCAGTGGTTTGCAATGTGAAGCGCTCCCCGCGCTGGATTTCAGTCACAGACGTCTCTTCGTAGATCTGGGCACCGTGTTCCTGGGCNAGGCGCTTTAGCTCCCGCACCTGTCTGGCGGGATTAAGCAACCCGCAGCGTGGTTCCCACCAACCGCCCAGGAANCGCGGCGAGTTCACCTCGGCGCGGATTCTTTGTGCCTCGATCCACTCAATGCCGGTGATCCCCATGGCAGTCAGGATCTCCAGGTCATGCTGGATGCGTTTGACATATCCGGGCGTGGTAGCGGCGCGCAGGAAGCCGGGGAACCAATATTCAGACTGCAGGTTTTGCTCTTTGACCATAGAGTCGACATAATCCACGGCGCGCTCCATGTAGCGGTGGGCATCGACGGTGCGCTGGTGTCCGAAGAGCGCCTTGGTCACTGCTGGCTCTAACCCGAAGAGNGTCATCGAAAATCCGCCGTTGCGGCCGCTGGCACCGAACCCGACTACCTCTGCCTCCAGCACGGCGACCTGTATGGTGGGNTCGTCNTTGCAGAGATTGTAAGCGGTGGAGAGTCCCGTGAATCCCCCACCAATGATGGCCACGTCGACTTCAATATCCCCCCTTAGAGGCGGGTTGGTCGTGTAAGGTCCGTAAGTCGCCAGCCAGAAGGATGTTTGGCTGTAGTCTTTCATGTTTTCATCTCCTTCCAATAACCTTGCTTCCAACTTGATTATACATTCGTTTCACCCCACGCCCTAAAGTATCGCGTTTTTGACCGCCGGAGGCAACTTACAATGATTACCTTGTCAAGGGAAACCCAGGAAACGCTGATTGAAATGAGGTCACTGATGTTGAAAGCGATTGAAATTCTGGACGGTGGGCTGGGTGATGTGGGCTGCTTATCGCGAAGAGTTGCCCGGCAGCCTGCTTTGGGCGCTGTTTGCATTGATCGCCTGGTGGTTGGTTGGGGGAGCGAACAAAGAGGGGCGGCGGCGAAGGTGATTCAGATTTAGAGCGAAACAAAAACCAATCATTCAATCATCAGGAAATAATGGACGCGCCCGGTTGTCAACCGGGCGTTTATAATTTTCAGGTACAATCAGGCCATGCCTGCCGTGTCAGTGCTCCTGCCATGCTACAACGTTGCTGGAACGCTCTCCGAAGCGCTCGACAGCCTGGTCAGCCAGACCTTCGCCGATTTCGAGGTGATCGCCGTCGACGATGGTTCGAGCGATACGACGGCTGCCATCTTGGAGGAATGGGCCAGCCGGGATAGCCGTTTTCGGCTACTCTCTCAACCCCATGGCGGCATTATCCCTGCCCTAAACGCTGGCCTGGCAGTCTGCCGCGTGCCTTACGTGGCTCGCATGGACGCCGACGACCGCTGCCAGCCGGAGCGCCTTGCCCGGCAGATCGCTTTCCTGGAGGCGCATCCCGAGGTGGCGGTAGTGGGCTGCCTGGTCAGGGGCTACCCGCCCGGACAGGTGCGCCAGGGCTTCTGCCTCTACCTGGAGTGGCTGAATTCGCTGGTCAGCGACGCCGATATCCGCCGCGAGATATTTGTGGAAAGCCCACTGGCGCATCCCAGTGTAGTCTTCCGGCGAGAGTGGGTGGAACAGGTCGGCGGCTATCAGGAACACGGCTGGCCGGAGGACTATGATCTGTGGTTGCGCCTGTATCTGGCAGGAGCACGTTTTGCCAAGGTTCCAGAAGTCTTGCTAGATTGGCGGGAAAGCCCCGAGCGGTTAACGCGCCGCGATGGGCGGTATGCCTTGGAAAATTTCCTGCGAGCCAAGGCGTACTACCTGGGGCGCGGCCCCCTGATCGGGTGCGAAGCGGTTATTATCTGGGGTGCAGGCATGATCGGCCGCCGCTTGAGCAAGTACCTTGTCCGCCAGGGTGCACCCCTGGTCGCCTTCGTAGACGTCGATCCGCGCAAGATCGGCCGGGCGCGGCGTGGGCTGCCTATCCTGGCACCCTCAGCGCTGCCGGAGTGGTGGCAGCGCTATGACCACCCGATCGTTCTGGCGGCGGTGGGGGCGCGCGGCGCCCGCCCGCTGATCCGCGCCCAGCTGGCAGCCTTTGGCCTGCGTGAAGGGCGAGATTGGTGGAATGTGGCGTAAGGAGTATTGCATGGACCTCACCGAAATCATCCAACCTGGCCTGGTCAAAGAAGAAACCTTCCCCGTTGACGAAGACAAGACTGCCCGGCACGTGGGCAGTGGTTCGTCACGCGTGCTGGCAACCCCCTGGTTGATCGCCTTCTTGGAACGGATATCCCACCGCTTGCTTGCGGAGCGCCTTCCCGCTGGTTTCTCCAGCGTTGGGGTGCACATCGATGTGCGCCATCTGGCTCCCACGCCGCTTGGAAGCACCGTGCGCGTCCGTACCGAGGTCATTGCCTTGGATGGCTTGCGTGTTTCGTTCGTTGTTCAGGCTTGGGACGAAACGGAGCTGGTCGGAGAAGGTACTCACCAGCGGATGGTGATCGATGAGGCGCGCTTCCTGCGGCGTGTGGAGGCGAAGCAGCAGGGGACTCGATAATTCAGTAGACCCCTTTGAAAATGCATACTTTGCGAATTATTTACGATGGCTGGCCTCTGGTGCGCAGACCCTTAGGCCCGGCTGCCCTGCACTTGCTGGCTTTGCTGGCTTATCTCCCCTCTGAGGTGGAACCGGTGATTGCCTTGCCTGCTCCACCTCCCGGTTGGCTGAAAAATATCCCAACCAAAGTTCACTCTACTCCGGACACGGACATCGCTCACCTGGAGTGGGAACAACGCAGGTTGCCCCAACTGGCACGCGCCCTGGACGCCAGCTTGCTGCACCTGACGACACCTGCCGCGCCTTTATTTGGGCAGCCGGTCAGCGTGATCAGCCCAGGCAGTTTTAACGAGCTTCACCAGAAGGGGGAACACCCCGTCCTCAAGGAACCCAAGCCGTTGAGTGTGCGTCTCCGGGAGTCGTTGGCGCGCGGGGGATTAAGCCGGGTGCGGGGAATATTCTGGCCGGCCGGGTTGCCCCCGCCTGACCTGCCAGCCCCGATCTTTTTCCTGCCACAGGTCGTTCACCCCTCCTTTACACCAACTCCGGAGCCGGGTGGGGAAATCGGTGATAATAACTCTCCAAGCGCTATGGGCAGCTTGCATAGAGTGGATCTGCCTGAGACTTACGTCTTATACCACGGCCCGACCAGTGCCTTCTGGCTGGAACACACTCTGCAAGCCTGGAGTTGGGTTGCCAGCTCGATCGGAGAGTACTATCCCATGCTTCTGCTGGGTTTGGACCGCCAGGCGCGCCGAACTCTGACGGGGCTGGAGGCGAAATTCAATGTGAGCGGGAGCGTGCGCGCCCTGCCGTCTCTCTCGCCAGACGATATCCCAGCGCTCTATCGGGGATGTTCTGCCTTGTTCCATCCCACTCCGTTGTCTCCCTGGGGAGGGCCAGTGAATAGCGCCCTGGCGTGCGGGAAGCCGGTGATAGCCGCCGAAAGTACGCTCGCCGACGCCCTGGTCGGGTCAGCCGCCTACCTGGCTCCACTGGATGATGCACGCGCTCTAGGTGCAGCACTGATCACCGTGCTTGTCGAAGAAGAAGTGGCTGAGAAATTGTCCCTGGCAGCCCAGAAACAGGCTGCTGGTTGGCATAGCTCTACTTTCGGGCAAGAATTGCTTGCTGCCTATCACGAAATCCTATCCGCCTCTTGACATCATTCTTTAGTACCACCCCAACACCTATTCACTTGTGCTCCCCTACTCGGCTGCCCCCCGGCGCTTAGCCCTTCCCATCCAGCCAGCGTACACTCCCAGGCCAATCCCAGCAATAAGGAGCAGCGCTCCAAAGATTCCGAAAAGCAGTGATCGGCTGCTGGAGGCGTCAGGAGCTTCCGCTAGCGCAGCGGAGCTGAGTTGCGCGCCGAAGTCCAGGTAGGTCTCGGATCCCGGCTCCACAAGCAGGGCATAGTTCAGCACAGTGGTTGGGTTGTAACCGTCAGGGACGGCCACGCTGACATTGTATTCACCTTCCGGTAGATCCTCGAAACAGAAGGGATCCGAAACGCTGGAAGTCGTTTGTGTCAGCGAAACCTTCCCAGCTCGATCGGTCACACTGATCGCTCCCCCTGGGATGGATNCCTCTACTTCCTGGCGGAGAGAATCGCCGTTCGTGTCGTCATAGACTAACACGCACAGAGTCCCCGAACCCGGGCGGGGGCTGGGGGTGGGCAACAGAGGGGCTGCTGTGGGGGTCGGTCCAGCGGTCGGGGTGACTTCGGCAGGACCGCCAAAACCGAGCAGAACCTCCTTGCCCACAGCAAGGATGGTCTCGCTGGTGGCGTTGTTTAATTCGTACAGCTGCTCGGGTTTGAGGTTAAACCTGGCGGCGATCAGCCACCACGAATCGTTCGGCTGAACGATATAAATAATGCGTCCGTCTAACCCCGGAGTGGGCGTCGGAAAGGGCGTGAATTGCATTTGAGGCGCGGCCATCGCCGGGAGGACCAGGCTCAACAAGAGCCCGATCAAACCTAACAGTCCCAGGCCGGCGAAAAGTCGTTGGGGTGTCCGTCTTACCATGCTTACGATTATACATCAGAGGAGGAAAACGGGCGGGGGATGGGAGATAGTTGAGTGGGGTATAATCCTGCCATATGCAATTGTCCTCCGAGCGCTGGTGGGAGAACAACTCGCCGCCATCTGAGCGGATCCAGGAAGAAGTCCACCAGCTCCATCTCGAGATCATCGGTGAACCAGGACCTAACCCGTTGTCAAAGCGCCTGTTTGACTTCGCCCTGGCGCTATTCGGCTTGATCTTCTCCGCCCCAATCTGGTTGGTCAGTGCTGTCCTGGTATGGGTAGAAGTCCCCGGCCCGATCTTATTCGTAAAGAACTCGGTCGGCAAAGGGGGTATTAATTTTCGTCAATTCAAGTTTCGCACCATGGTGCCCGGTGCCGAGGAGATCACCGGGCCGGTCCTGTCCAGTGAAGAGGACGAGCGTGTACTCCTGGTTGGCCGCATTTTGCGCAAGACCGCCTTGGATGAATTGCCTCAATTGATCAACATCCTGCGCGGGGAGATGAGCTTCGTCGGCCCGCGCCCGCAACGAACGATCCTGGTGCACGGCTATCTGGAAACTATACCGGAATATGCTGAACGCCATCGTGTGCTGCCGGGGCTTTCCGGCCTGGCCCAGGTCGCTGGGGATTACTACCTCACTCCTCGGCAAAAATTGCGCTTTGACCGCCTCTATATTAATCACGCGAGCCTGGGATTTGATCTAAAACTGCTCTGCCTGGCATTCTTGATCGCCTTCTGGTTTCGCTGGCAGAAAGGCTGGGATGGCCGGCTACCGCGGGGGCTACTGCGTTTCGGGAGCCATAAGCGAGCAGCTTGACTGTTTAAATTTAGGCAATCTTCTTCTAAACTCCTCTAACAAATTCACATTTCACGAATCTCGTATTACGCATTACGCATTCAGCATTAACGTTTCACGCATTATGCATTGCGTTTTATTCCAATCCACGTCCCCCACAAGATCAACCCGACGATCAGCGAGTTGAGCGCCTGTCCGGCGATCGTGCCATAGACTCCCCAGCGAAGGATCATCCAGATTCCCACTGTGAACATTAAGAGGATTGCCACCAGGTTGGCGACGAAGATGGGGCGGGATAACCGGGCCGCCTTGAAGATGGTCTGTAATGGCCAGTAGGCGAACCACAGGGCATAGAAAAGTGCCATCAGGACTACGCCGTCGCTGTAGGCGAGGTAGGTATCTCCATAGACAAGGTGGAGCAGCTGCTTCGGGAACGTCATGGCAACGATCAATATTGCCAGGATAGGAATGCCAGCTGCCAGGTAAATCAGGCGTAATGTGCGGGATAGGGCTCTCTGGCCGTTTTTTTCGTAGATATTTGCAGCACGCGGGGTGAGAAAGGTGTCGGTCGCGCGCAACAATAGGTGGATCGGCGCAACCAGGTTNTGCAGGGCGCGGTAAGCGCCGGCAGCCGCGAAACTGATTAAGCCAGCGGTCAGCACCGGGTAAAATTCTACGGCCACCCAGTTCGCAAGCGTGCCGCCCAACACCCAACGGCCAAACCCCCAGTTCCGCTGCCAGGTTACTTTTATGCTTAGAAAATCCTTGGTCCAATAAGCCCGTGTGGACCATATACCGGGGATCAAGGCCACCAAGGCTCCCCAGGCGATGGCGTACAACCCGGCGATGCCGCTCAATTTGCTTTGTGTTGCCCAGAGGATCATCAAAACCAGGCGCACGGTGTTTGCCACGACAGTGTTGATGACCGCGGTGAAGACGGCTCCGCGCGTATAAAGCATGCGGCGGACGTATTCTTGTAACTGCCACCAAAGGAAGGCGAGCCATAGNGAGAACAACGCAGGCCCGGCGGTGTCATTCCCAAGGACCGTTAGAACCCAGCCGCTGACCGCCACGATCAGGGCGGACAGGATCGCCAGCAAAACTTGGATGATGCTCGAACTGGTGGCATAGCGTTTGAATGTCGTCTCGTCCATACTCGCCCCATAGACATTCAAGGGCTGGATCACAAACCCCTCTTGAAAAGACCGTACAAGATGCAAGGAGATGAAGCCGACTCCATAAACGCCCAACTCGGTTGGGTCGACGTTGCGTGCCAGAATAACCGTCGCCAGGAAATTGGCCGCGCTAATCACGCCCTGGTCTAGGGATGCCAGGTACCCTTCCCGAGCGCCTTTACCAGAGAAAAGCGCGACCAAAGCGCCAACCTGGGTCTTCCAGGGTTGGCGCTTTGGCGAAGGAAGCGCCTCTAGAGAGATTGGGGAATCAGGATCGGAGGGCATAGATACTTGGCGTGTAGGACGCGGAGTCGAGAAATTATAAACCATACCCATGAAGAAAAACAATCGCCCGAATTGCCTCATAAGAAAAGTAACTTTCGAAAGTAACGTTGCCTCAAAAAAGATGTTACCTTATGGCGAATCTCAGTATACGCCAGAGGGAGCNAATGATGAGTCAACGGAGCAAGCGAGAGTTGTTAGAAGCCATTCGCCCACNGTATCTCAAGGCAAACAAATCCAGGAAGAAGCAGATCTTGGACGAATTTGTAGCCGCCACCGGTTATCATCGTAAGTATGCGATTCGAATGCTTAGGAAAGGACCTCTTCCCAAGCGTCTCAAAAAGAGCGGTCGGCGCAAGGTATATCAGGGTGAAGTGATCCAAGCCCTGATCCAAGTTTGGGAAATATGCGGGCGCATTTGCTCGAAACGGCTACATCCCTTTTTGCCAGAGATGACCGCCGCGTTAGAACGCCACAACGAAATCCAATTATCGCCAGAAACCAAAGCGCTCTTGCTCCGCATGAGTCGCTCCACGATCGATCGCTGTTTACAACCAGTTCGTTTCGAGCGTCGGCGCGGCTTGAGCACCACCAAACCAGGAACGCTGCTGAAAAAGGCGATCCCGGTGCGGACTTATGCCGAGTGGGATGATGCCCGCCCAGGCTTTGTGGAAATGGATCTGGTGGCTCATTGTGGCGAAACCACCGCTGGTCAGTACCTGAATACGCTCACCGTGGTCGACATCTCCACAGGTTGGACGGAATGCCTGGCCGTCTACCAAAAGACCCAGCAAGCTGTGTTTGAAGCCATCTTACAACTGCGCCAACGGCTGCCTTTCCCCCTATTGGGGGTTGACTCCGATAACGGCGGTGAGTTCATCAACGATATCCTCTATCGCTATTGCCTGACAGAACAGATCACCTTCACGCGTTCTCGTCCCTACAAGAAAAATGACCAGGCGCATGTGGAGCAGAAGAACTGGTCGGTGGTGCGGCATCTGATTGGCTATGACCGCTTTGAGACCGAGGAAGAACTAGCCTTGTTACGCAGCCTCTACGCAGATTTACGCTTGTACGTCAACTTCTTTCAGCCAGTACTCAAACTGATTGGTAAAGAACAGGTTGACGGCAAAACCGTCAAACGATATGATCGGGCTGCCACTCCTTTCCGCCGAGTATTGGTTTCACAGGAGGTCTCGATTGAGGTCAAAGCCAGGCTGACGGCTTTATATTTCCAACTCAATCCAGTGACTTTACGCAATGAGATTGATAGATATGTAGCTGGATTATGGAAACTCGTTCGGTAACATTTTCATTTGATGCAACGATACCCTAAAGTAACATTTTATTTTGAGGCACTACGCATAATATCAAACTCCACCTTTACCTTTGGCTGCCTCCATTGATTGAGTCTCTCGTCCATCTGTCCCTTGGGATCGCTGTGACCAGGCCATCCACTGTGACA
>C687J35503_10000070_pt1 | contig 22559 bp, 33 predicted proteins | sample RifCSP19_3_FD_35503 | JGI IMG/M metagenome (IMG submission 35503)
CCCGGTTTGCGAAAAATCGCCCGACCACTCATTCCCCTTCCGTTGTATTAATGAAAGCCGTCCCCCATTTGCGCGAAAAATCCCCTATTCGTCAGGGCTGATTAATGAAATTCTGCTTGACAAGTATGATTTGAATCGGTTATAATGCAGTTTCGTCTATCGGGTTTAATTATATCTGTACCGAAGATTGGCCAAACATTAAGCAGGATTAGAAGTTTTCATTGCGTAAAGCGGATGGAATAGTTCCCATCACGTTTTACGCTTTCCGCGTGTGATTACAAAAAGAGGATTATTTAGGAAGCACAGGAGCAGCAGTATGGCAACCTATTTGCCGAGCAAGTCTTACGCTCGAATTGAAGTGACACTCCCGTTGCCGGATTTGATTGAAGTGCAATTGGACTCTTTCTTGCGCCTGAAGAAGGAGGGGCTTTCTGACCTTTTTCACGAAATTTCGCCGATTGAATCTTATAACAAGGGAATGAAGTTGTATTTCCCCAGCCGTACGCCAGAGGCCGAGCAGTGGGGACTTAGCTACTGGTTTGATGAGCCCAAACACACTATCGAAGAGTGTGTAGAACGGGATCTGACCTATGCCAGCCCGCTTTATGTCTCTGTATTGTTAGCTGGTCCGGATGTTCCCGAACCGATCAAACAGGATATCTTCTTAGGCGATTTCCCGGAAATGACGGAGAAAGGTACATTTATCATCAATGGCACCGAGCGGGTGGTGGTTTCGCAGTTGATTCGCTCGCCAGGGGTCTATTTCGAAGCACCAATTGATCGATCAACAGGCCGTCCTTTAGCAATCGCTAAGTTGATTCCCGACCGAGGAGCGTGGATGGAGTTCGAGACGCGAAAAAGCGATTACCTGACCCTGCGTTTTAATCGCAAACGAACTGTGCCTATCACTATATTCCTACGCGCCCTGGCTGCAGTGAACGATGGCTTGCCGGACTCACCGGTTCATGATGGCTCGGATGAGGATTTGCTGAAACTCTTCGCCGAGGTGGATAATAACCCTGATCGGATGTTCATCGCAGCGACACTTGCCCAAGAACCCGAGTGGGATCTTAGCCATGGTGTATCTGTCGCCGAAGCAGCTTTATTAGAGTTCTTCCGCCGGATGCGACCTGGCGATCCGGCGACATTGGATAACGCCCGCGAATTTCTAGAGGAACAGCTCTTCGATCAACGTCACTACGATTTGGAGCGCGTCGGCCGATATAAATTGAACCAGAAGTTGGAGTTGTACGATCACGTCAGCATTTCACACCGGACAATTACAAAATGGGATATTGTTCGACTCGTGCGGCGGATGATCGCGATTAACAATGGTACACAGATGGCTGATGATATCGATCACTTGGGGAACCGGCGGGCCAAGACAGTCGGTGAGTTAATTCAAAATAAGCTGCGGATCGGTCTGCGCCGTATGGAACGCGTGATTAAGGAGCGCATGTCGATTCGCGATCAGGATCAGCTCTCGCCGATCACCTTGATTAATATTCGCCCAGTTGTAGCTGCGCTGCGTGAGTTCTTCGGATCAAGCCAGCTTTCCCAATTCATGGATCAGACCAATCCCCTTGCCGAATTACGTCATAAACGGACGTTGTCTGCCCTCGGCCCGGGTGGGCTGCGGCGTGAGCGCGCCGGCTTCGACGTGCGGGACGTTCATCATTCTCACTACGGTCGGATCTGCCCGATTGAGACACCGGAAGGACCAAACATTGGTTTGATCGGTCGCCTGGCATCCTTTGCCCGGGTCAATGAGTATGGTTTCATCGAGACACCTTACCGCCGGGTGCGGAAAGCCTTAAAACCTGATGATCCACGCTTGGTTGACCGGGCGTTACGTGAAGACCTAATCAATCCAAAAACCGGGAAAAAAATTTACGGGAAAGGCGACCGAATTGCCCAAGAGAAAGTAAAGGCCATTACCGCTTTGAATAAAGCAGAGATTCTGGTAACGCCTTTCGTCTCAGAGGAGATGGAATATCTATCGGCTGACGTAGAAGACAAGTTTGTGATAGCCCAAGCCAATACACCGCTCAATTTGTCTGACGAGTTCGTTCGAACACGCGTCTCCAGCCGATACCACTCGGGGTTCCTCTTCGCTAGCCCTGAGAATATCGATTATATGGATGTCGCGCCGCATCAAATCGTTGGGATCAGCGCCGCATTGATCCCATTCCTGGAGCATGATGACGCTAACCGGGCCTTAATGGGTTCGAATATGCAGGCACAAGCTGTTCCATTGATCCGGCCCGATGTGCCTCAAGTTTCAACTGGGATGGAATATCACGCAGCACGCGATTCCGGTCAAGTTGTGGTGGCGGAGGAGGATGGAGAAGTTATCTCAGTTACCGGCAGACGGGTCGTTATTCGGAACGGTAAAGACGAACACGTCTATCATCTGCGGAAATACCAACGGTCAAACCAAAGCACCTGCATCGACCAGCGCCCAGCGGTGGTAAAGGGACAACGAATCCATAAAGGAGATGTAATTGCAGATTCCTCCTCTACAGAGGCGGGTGAGTTAGCATTAGGGCAGAATGTTGTCGTTGCTTTCCTGTCCTGGGAGGGGGCAAACTTCGAGGACGCTATCGTGATTTCAGAGCGTCTCGTCCAGGAAGACCTGTACACGTCAGTCCATATTGAGAAATATGAGGTGGAGTCGCGCGATACCCGACTTGGACCTGAAGAAATCACTCGCGATATTCCGAACGTCGGTGAGGAAGCTATCAAAGACTTGGATGAGCAAGGCATCATTAGGATTGGGGCAGAAGTCGGCCCGAATGACATCCTGGTTGGTAAAATCTCTCCTAAAGGTGAAAAAGAACTAACTCCTGAAGAACGCCTATTGCGAGCGATTTTCGGTGAGAAATCGCGCGATGTTAAAGATACCTCCCTGCGTATGCCTCACGGAGAACGGGGCAAGGTCGTGGATGTGAAAGTTTTTACACGCGAGGACAACGCTGATTTATCTGCTGGTGTCGATATAATGGTGCGCGTCTCCGTCGCCCAAAGGAGAAAAATAACCTCTGGCGACAAGATGGCTGGTCGCCACGGAAACAAAGGTGTCGTCTCAAGAGTAGTTCCTGTGGAGGATATGCCTTTCTTAGAGGATGGCACGCAGGTGGATATCATTTTGAACCCAACTGGTATACCAGGCCGGATGAATCTAGGTCAGGTCTTGGAAACCCATTTAGGTTGGGCTGCCAGTCGGCTCGGTTTCCGTGCCATCTCTCCTGTATTCGATGGGGCAACTGAGGCTGAAATTGAAGCCGAACTGGCGCGGGCCTGGTTGATCGACCAGGCATGGAAAGAATCCGGTGATCAGGCCTGGGAATGGTTGCGTCAATTTGACTATACAGCTGATAATATAAAGGACGACGACGAAGTCCGCAACCTTTACCTGGAAGCATGGTTAGGCGAACGCGGCTATGACGTTTACCAATTGGTCTCTGATCGAGTCTATGCACACCGCTCAGTCTTGCGTGAGTGGTTGCGTGATCACGGTTTTGATCCAGACCAAATCTTGGCATTCGAAGATAAGAATCTCTTGCCCGCTGAGCGTGCTGTTCTGGATAAGGCCGCCGGTAATGCTTGCCTGCGTCTTTGGATGCATCAGTTGGGTGAAGAAGCAAGTGATGTGCCTGACGAAGGTTTGGAGCAAAGGGTTGAGCAGGTAATGCTCCGTGTGGGTCGGCCGGTTCCAGTGTTGGGAAAACAGATTTTGCACGATGGCAAGACGGGAGTTCCCTATGACCAACCTGTGACTGTCGGGATTATGTCTATCATGAAGTTACACCATCTAGTAGAGGACAAAGTGCACGCCCGATCTACAGGTCCTTATAGTCTTGTCTCCCAACAACCATTGGGTGGTAAAGCTCAATTCGGTGGACAGCGGTTCGGCGAAATGGAAGTTTGGGCTTTAGAAGCCTACGGAGCTGCATATACCTTGCAAGAGATGTTGACCGTGAAGTCGGACGATGTTCAGGGACGTGTGAAAACTTATGAGGCGATTGTCAAAGGCGAACAAATCGAAGAGCCCAGTATACCGGCCTCGTTCCGGGTGTTAGTAAAGGAGCTGCAAAGCCTGGGTCTGTCAGTCGAGGCCGTAACGGATACCGGTGAGATTATCCGCTTTGGCAAAGATGAAGAAAGAATGCGACCACCGCGAGCCAGTACTGGGCTGTTGGGATTAGGAGAAGATTATTAATTTAAAATTAACGTTTCGATTGGCCTTGACGCTGTTATGGGTGCATGGTAAAATCCCAGTTCGTTGCCTATCTTCATAAGGGCAGTTGAATAACTGCCGAACTGGATATCGGATTTCAAGGCGAGGCCATCACGCATCACCGATGGCCTCCCTTAATGAGATAAGAAGGAAAATTAAGACAGAAAAACCTAGAAACCTTGAGTAAATCTTGGACGAGGGAAGTTCTTATCTAAGGCGAACATAGTTTTTTTGGAGGCGAGAGTGCCGACGATCAATCAATTGGTCCGAAAAGGTCGTAAGGTCAAGAAGGTCAAGAGCAAAGCACCGGCTTTATTGTACACTTTAAATTCGAATAAACAGCGCCGCATTCGCCAGCCGCTCGGGGCACCCCAGAAGCGAGGCGTGTGCACGGTGGTACGTACAATGACCCCGAAAAAGCCGAACTCAGCCTTGCGCAAGATTGCCCGCGTGCGCCTGTCGAACGGAATAGAGGTGACAGCCTATATTCCTGGAGAGGGGCACACCCTCCAAGAGCATTCAGTGGTCTTGGTACGGGGAGGCCGCGTCAAAGATCTCCCAGGAGTGCGTTATCACATAGTGCGGGGATCCTTGGATACCGGAGGCGTCATCAAGCGGCGCCAGGGCCGATCCAAATACGGTTCCAAGCGCCCGAAATAACCTTTTCAACCGGATCCGCTGGTTTAGGCAGGAAAAGAAAAATTCACTTGCTGAAGCCAGCGGTTCTTACAGCGGACGAACGTTACTGATTATTATTTAGTTTGTATGGAGTAGTTGCATGCCACGACGTTACCGACCTGAAAAAAGGAAGATCTTTCCGGATGTGCGCTATAACAGCATTCATGTTGAGGCTTTCATCAACCGGGTCATGCAACGCGGCAAGAAGAGCGTAGCGGCCACGCTGGTCTACAACGCGTTTGATATCCTCGAGGAACGCACCAAGAAGAATCCGCTTGAAGTTTTTGAGCAGGCAATCAAGAATGTTGCGCCAGTGATGGAGGTCAAACCTCGCCGGGTTGGGGGCGCGACATACCAGGTTCCAATGGAAGTCGGCACAGAACGTCGATTTACCTTAGCGTCGCGGTGGATCCTGACGGCGGCTAAGGTGCGTCCGGGCAAGTCTTTCTCTGAAAAGCTAGCGAGTGAATTGATGGATGCCGCTAATAGTACTGGTGCGGCTATCCGGCGCCGGGAAGAAACCCATAAGATGGCAGAGGCTAATCGTGCCTTCTCCCATTATCGGTTATAGTGATTATTGAGTTGATGATGGCTCGCCTCTATCCTATCGAACGGTACCGAAATATTGGGATCATTGCCCATATCGACGCGGGCAAGACTACCACGACCGAGCGTATCCTCTTTTACACTGGGAAAACGCATCGGATTGGTTCCGTTGACGATGGTACTACCGTCACTGATTGGATGGAGCAGGAGCGTGAGCGAGGTATAACGATTGTTTCAGCAGCTGTGTCGGCGGAATGGAACGGCTATCAAATCAATATTATCGATACGCCCGGTCACATTGATTTCACTGCTGAAGTGCAACGTTCTCTGCGAGTTCTGGATGGCGGTGTTGTGATTTTTGACGCAGTGCAAGGTGTGGAACCCCAGAGTGAAACGGTATGGCGGCAAGCCGATCGCTACAATGTCCCACGAATTTGCTTTGTGAACAAGATGGACAGGGTAGGCGCTTCTTATGAAAATACAATCGAGATGATCCGCGACAGATTGGGCGCCAATCCGATCGCTGTGCAGATTCCGATCGGAAATGAGGCGGACTTCAAGGGTGTGGTCGATTTATTCACTGAACGGGCGATAATTTGGGAAGATGATCTTGGCAGAGAGCCGCGCGAGATGGAGATCCCGCCTGACATGAAACCGCTGGTGGCAGATATGCGTGGGCGTATGATCGAGAAGATTGCCGAAATCGATGATGATCTGACCTTGAAATTCCTCGAAGGAGATGAAATCTCGGTTGAGGAACTGCGCGCAGCCCTGCGGGAAGCGGTGATTTCCAATCAGGCCACCCCAGTCTATTGTGGGAGTTCCCTACGCAACAAAGGTGTACAACCCCTTCTAGATGCAGTGGTGGAATTTTTACCTTCACCAATCGATGTCCCACCCGTGCGGGGATTCAATCCAGTCACTGAAGATGAGGTCGAACATCTGGCCGCGGAAAATGAGCGTTTGAGCGCCCTGGTCTTTAAAATCGTAACTGATCCTTATGTTGGTCGCCTGGCTTACATTCGAGTTTATTCTGGCAAAATTACCCAGGGAGCGATGGTCTATAACTCCACCAAGGGGAAGCGCGAGCGGATCGGACGGCTGCTGCGCATGTACGCCGACCGCCGAGAGGATGTGAGTGAGGTTCTGGCAGGAGACATTGGTGCAACCCTTGGATTAAAGGATTCTTTTACTGGTGATACCTTATGCGAGCCGACGCACCAGATTCTCTTGGAGGCGATTTCTTTCCCGGAACCGGTGATTTCGGTAGCGATCGAACCAAGGACCAGTGCTGACCAGGATAAAATGGGCGAAGCTCTCCGAAAATTAACTGAGGAAGATCCNACGTTNCACGTCCGCAGNGACCAGGATACAGGGCAGACTATTATCTCTGGGATGGGCGAGTTGCACCTGGAAGTGCTGGTAGATCGGATGCTGCGAGAGTTCCGGGTANAAGCGCGCGTGGGCCGGCCCCAGGTCGCCTATCGCGAGTCGATCACTCGTCCNGTAGAGAAAGCAGAGTATCGCTATATCAAACAGACTGGNGGTCGNGGCCAATATGGACACGTGGTGCTCGAATTGGAGCCGGCAGAGCTGGGAACTGGGATTGAATTTGAGGACGATATTGTCGGNGGTACTATCCCCAGGGAATACATCGGAGCGGTCGAAAAAGGCGTTCGTGAGGCTGCAGAAGCAGGCGTTTTGGCGGGCTATCCAGTTACTGATGTGAAAATCCGATTGTACGATGGCTCCTACCACGAAGTAGATTCGAACGAGATGGCTTTTAAAATGGCGGCCTCCCTGGCTTTTAAAGAGGGAATCCATAAGGGCGGACCGGTCTTATTAGAGCCGGTCATGAAATTGGAAGTTGTCGCTCCGGAATTATTCTTGGGTGACATTATTGGCCAGTTAAATGCCCGGCGAGGTGAGATTTTAGGCACCGAAGTGCGCCCTGGTAACACACAGGCAGTGCGGGCAATGGTCCCCTTAGCTGAGATGTTTGGTTACGCCACCGACCTGAGGTCAAACACTCAAGGCAGAGGCGCGTTTACAATGGAATTTGATCATTACGCTCGGGTGTCTGAGAGCGTTGCAAAATTGATCATCACTTAAATTTTTGACTTGATATCATCATCTTGATTAATTTGAGTTGATCAAAGGAGAGCAATTATGGCCAAGCAGAAGTTTGAGCGGACGAAGCCGCACATGAACGTGGGGACGATGGGGCACATCGACCATGGCAAGACGACCTTGACAGCGGCGATCACGAAGTACTGCGAGTTTCTGGGGCAGGCGCAATACCGCTCGTTCGACTCGATTGACAATGCGCCGGAGGAGAAGGAGCGGGGGATCACGATCAACATAGCGCATGTGGAGTACGAGACGGCGAAGCGGCACTATGCGCACGTAGACATGCCAGGGCACCGGGACTACATCAAGAACATGATCACGGGTGCGGCGCAGGTAGACGGGGCGATCCTGGTGGTGGCGGCGCCGGAAGGGGCGATGCCGCAGACGCGGGAGCACGTGCTGCTGGCGCGGCAGGTGGAAGTGCCGGCGATCGTGGTGTATCTGAACAAAGTGGACATGATGGACGACCCGGAGTTGTTGGAGTTGGTGGAGTTAGAGTTGCGGGAGTTGTTGAACGAGTATGGCTTTCCTGGGGACGAGACGCCGATCGTGAGGGGGAGTGCGTTGGAGGCGTTGGAGAGCAAGTCGACGGACCCGAATGCGGCGGAGTATGCCAGCATCCGGGAGTTGCTGAGGGTGGTGGACGAGTACATTCCGGAGCCGGTGCGGGAAGTCGAAAAGCCGTTCATGATGCCGATCGAGGATGTGTTCTCGATCAAGGGGCGTGGGACGGTGGTGACGGGGCGAGTGGATCGGGGAGTGATCAAGGTAGGGGACCCGGTGGAGATCGTGGGATTGCAGGAGAAGAGCATGAGTTCGGTGGTGACGGGGGTAGAGATGTTCCACAAGTTGCTGGACCAGGGGCAAGCGGGAGACAACCTGGGGATCCTGCTGCGGGGGATCGACCGGGAACAAGTGGAGCGGGGGATGGTGGTGGCGAAGCCAGGGAGCATCACACCGCACACCAAGTTCATGAGCGAAGTATACGTGCTGAGGCGGGAAGAAGGGGGTCGGCACAAGGCGTTCTTCAGCGGATACCGGCCGCAGTTTTACATCCGAACGATGGACGTGACGGGGACGATCAAGTTGCCGGAAGGGGTAGAGATGGTGATGCCGGGCGACAATGTGAACCTGGAAGTGGAGTTGATCGTGCCGGTGGCGCTGGAGCAGGGGTCGAAGTTTGCCATCCGCGAAGGTGGCTTGACCGTTGGCGCCGGTGTGATCACCAAGATCCTGAAATAGGAGAAGCATGGCAAAGCAGAAAATCCGCATTCGCCTTAAAGCATACGATCATCGTATCCTTGACCAATCTGCTAAGCGTATCGTCGAAACAGCAGAACGTACCGGGGCACGTGTTGTCGGTCCGGTACCCTTGCCAACCAAGATTGAGCGATTCACCGTCCGTCGATCGACTTATATTGATAAGGATTCGCACGAACATTTTGAGATTCGTACTCACAATCGATTGATAGATGTTTTGGATCCCGATTCGAAGACGATTGACATGTTAATGAGATTGAATCTTCCAGCAGGCGTGGATATTGAGATTAAGATTTAATGCCATGGTTCTTGTTACTGAGGGATTTGATACTTGATGAGTTGTACGTAACAAATTAAGGAAGAGGCAACGCAAGAACAGTCCTGTACGCGGACTTATAATGACCAAAGCTTCGCGGCAGGCTGATTGACTGCGATGCCGGAAGGGATGATGCAGCTAAGCCCAAGCTGGCAGTCCCGAAAAACATGAGAATCAGGAGAAAAGTGAGATGTTAAAAGGGCTGATAGGTAAGAAAATCGGCATGACCCAGATTTTCGATGAGAACGGAATTGCTATTCCGGTAACCTTAATCGAAGCTGGGCCATGCTATGTAACCCAAGTTCGCACCACTGAAAAAGATGGCTATGGGGCGGTGCAGTTGGGTTTTAAAGAGGTGAAACCGAAGCGTCTCAGCGGAGGCCAGTTAGGGCATCTCAAGCGCAACAATGTAACAACTCCGTTGCGTTTTCTGCGCGAATTTCTGGTGAAAGATGCAGATCTCAAAGAAGGTGACCTGGTGAAAGTCGATGTCTTTGTTAAAGACGATCAGGTGGATGTGATTGGTACTAGCAAAGGCAAAGGCTTCCAAGGAGCTGTCAAACGACATGGATTTGCGGGTGGGCCGAAGACGCATGGCCAATCTGACCGCTGGCGGGCACCAGGCGCTCGTAGTTCAACCACGACCCCTGGTCGAGTGTTCAAGGGTTCGCGTGGCGCTGGACATATGGGTTTCGAACGCGTAACAGTGCAAAACCTGCGGGTAGTACTGGTGGATGTAGAGCGAAACTTGCTTGGCGTGCGCGGTGCGATTCCAGGACCTAAAGGTGGCATCGTGATGATTCGGGAAGCGCGTAAGCAGTAATCGGAGCGGAGCGAATATGAAAGTTGATGTCATGAATATGGATGGGCAGAAGGTACGCACGGTTGAATTACCGGCGAAAATCTTCGAAGCTCCTGTAAATGTTGACCTGATGCACCAGGCGCATGTCCGGCAGATGGCGAACGCGCGCCTGGGGACGCATAAAACCAAAGGCCGTAGTGAAGTGTCTGGCGGTGGTCGTAAACCCTGGCGTCAGAAAGGGACAGGGAGAGCGCGGCAAGGCTCGACGCGTGCGGCTCAGTGGGTCGGCGGGGGCAAGGTTCATACGCCGAAACCGCGCGATTATTCCCTGCGCATGCCGCGCAAGATGCGGCGCGCGGCGCTGCGTTCTGCTCTTTCGGTCAAAGCGGCGAGTAATGAAATTGTGGTTTTGGAAGATCTCTCTCTAGTAGAACCGAAAACGCGTCTGATAGCGAAGTTCGTCAATAACTTAGTAGGTGATGCGAGTGTCTTGATCTTAATCCCAGAAAAAAATGCTGACTACGACTTGGTTACCCGAGCTGCGCATAACCTGCCATCTACCAAGATGTTGATGGCCAATTATCTGAATGTCCGCGATTTGCTTGGCTATGAAAAAGTCATCTTGCCGATTGCAGCGTTGGACGTCATTGTTTCTTATTTAGGATAGGTGAGTGGCAGACATGACGACAATTCACGATGTACTCCGCCGTCCATTGATCACCGAGAAATCGAATTATCAAACCGGTGATTTGAACCAGTATGTATTTGAGGTATCGCGAGACGCCAACAAGGTAATGATTAAAGAAGCGGTTGAGACTTTGTTTGATGTGGATGTGGTGCGAGTAAATGTTATTAATGTCCCACCGAAACGTAGCCGGCGATGGCGGAATCGTCGGGTGATGGTACGGCGTAGTGCNTATAAGAAGGCCATCGTCACCCTTGCACCTGGNAATCGGATAGAAGCATTCGAAGGGGTGCGCTAATGGCAGTTAAGAAATATAAACCGGTAACCCCTAGTCTGAGGGGTATGAGTGGGCATACTTTTGATGAAATCACGAAGAGCAAACCAGAGCGGTCGTTGGTGGTGTCACGTAACCGTAAGGGCGGTCGAAATGTCTACGGCCGGGTGACGGTTCGTCACCAGGGCGGGGGCAATCGACAGCACATCCGCCAGGTCGATTTTAAGCGCGACAAGCGCGGTGTCCCAGCCCGCGTGGCAGCTATTGAATATGATCCGAACCGCACTGCCCGTCTGGCGTTACTATACTATGCAGATGGCGAGAAACGCTATATCATTGCCCCGCTCGATCTNCGAGTCAACGATGTCGTCATGGCAGGACCTCAGGCGGAAGTTCGCCCAGGCAACAGCCTGCCGATTGCTAATATCCCAGTTGGCACCCAGGTACATAATATTGAGTTGAAAGAAGGTCGTGGCGGACAGATGGTGCGTTCAGCAGGTGGAGCCGCCCAGCTCCTCGCCAAAGAAGGTGATTATGCTCAGCTCCGTCTACCATCGGGTGAAGTGCGATTAGTGCGCCAAACATGCTATGCCACAATTGGCCAGGTTGGCAACCTGGATAATAGCAATATAAAGCTCGGAAAAGCTGGTCGGAAACGACATATGGGTATCCGTCCAACTGTACGCGGGACAGCCATGAGCCCCCGCGACCATCCACATGGTGGTGGTGAAGGTCGCCAGCCAATCGGTATGCCTGGACCAAAAAGCCCGTGGGGCAAGCCGACGAGAGGTGCGAAGACGCGCCGCAACAAGCAGACTGAAAAGTACATTGTTCGACACAGAGGAAAGAAGCGCCGGTAGAAGATTGGTTGTGGTGCAATTTAGGAACAACAGTTGCTGTTAATTGATGGCAGCCATCGCAATCGTTTGGAGAAAAGTGTATGGGACGATCGTTGAAAAAAGGTCCATTTGTGGACCCAAAATTACTAAAGAAAATTGAAGTCATGAATGAGCGTGGTGACAAGAAAGTGATCCGTACCTGGAGTCGGGCCAGCACCATCTTCCCACAGATGGTCGGCCACACCATCGCTGTCCATGATGGTCGTCGGCATGTACCGATTTACGTCACTGAGAATATGGTTGGTCATCGCCTGGGTGAATTTGCGCCAACCCGCACATTCCGGGGACATTTGGCAGAGAAGAAGGTCAGGAGGTAATCTATGGCGGAAGATATTCGTGCACATGCCCGTTATGTTCCCCATCCTCCGCAAAAGGTGCGTCTGGTAATAGATTTGGTGCGCGGAAGAGGCGTCACGGAAGCATTGGACTTGCTAAGGTTTCTGCCGAATGGAGCTTCTCGCCCGGTGGCTAAAATGTTGGCTTCCGCGATGTCAAACGCAGAGGAGAACTTCGGTGTGAGTCGGGATGACCTGTATGTCTACCGCATCTTCGCGGATGAGGCGCCGACGCGGCGTTGGCGAAGGTTTGGGGCGCGCGGGCGGTTTAAACCGATCCTGCGCCGCGCTTCTCATGTTACGGTCTTCTTGCGCGAACGAGAGGGAACTTAATTTCGAATAGAGAGTGGAGCCTAGCAGAAAGTCGATTTCGCAGCTCCAGAGGAGAGGTTATGGGTCGTAAAGTTCATCCAATTGGTTTTCGTCTCAAGATCAATAAAACTTGGGAAGGGCGTTGGTACGCAGAAGGTGCGAATTATGTAAGCCAGCTGCATCAGGACTTTAAAATCCGTGAGCTGGTGCGAAATGAGGCCCCGAAGGCAGGCGTATCTCGAATTGAGATCGAACGCTTTCCCGGCAAAGTCAAGGTGACTGTCCATACTGCAAAACCAGGGATTTTGATCGGTCGTAAAGGCGATAATGTTAAGAAAGTACGCTCCAGCCTGGAATCCTTAGTGGGTAAGAAGATCGATCTCGATATCAAAGAGATCAAGTCTCCAGATATCGATGCACATCTGGTGGCGAACAACATCGCTGAGCAGCTTGAGCGCCGGATCAGCTACCAACGGGCAATGAAACGTGCCATCCAACAGGCGATGCGGCAGGGTGCTCAAGGAATGCGGGTCGAGGTTTCTGGTCGCCTCACTGGAGCTGAGATGGCTCGCACGGTGAATATGCGCGAGGGACGGGTTCCCCGCCAGACCCTTCGAGCAGACATCGATTACGCCCAGTCTGTGGCACTGACTACCTATGGATGCATTGGCGTAAAGGTTTGGATTTATAAAGGAATTGTTTTACCTGAGCTGGAAGAAAAGGTCGAAACCACTGAAGGTGTGTATGTTAGTGAGTAATTTGCAATTCTATAAGGAATGAAGCGCTTCGAGCGTTCGTTCTTGTTGGAAGAGTAAATTGAACTTGTGAGGTCCTTGTTATGTTAATGCCAAAACGTGTTAAATATCGCAAGCAAATGCGCGGGCGAATGAGAGGCATAGCTCAACGCGGTGCTGAAGTCCATTTCGGTGACTTTGGTCTGCAAGCGCTCGAACCAGGGTGGGTGTCTGCACGCCAAATCGAAGCAGCTCGCCGTGCGATCGTGCGTGCGTTAAAAAGGCGGGGTAAAGTCTGGATTCGCATTTTCCCCGATAAACCTGTGACTCAAAAGCCCGCCGAAACCCGTATGGGTAAAGGGAAAGGCAACGTTGAATTCTGGGTGGCAGTAGTTAAGCCAGGTCGGGTGATGTTCGAAGTAGGCGGTGGTTTGTCGGAGGAGGCTGCGAAGGAAGCTTTGCATTTGGCAGCTTATAAGCTCGCTATCAAGACAAAAGTCATATCTCGATATGGCGTGACAGGAGGTGAAGGATGAATAATTCGGAATTGCGCGCCCTATCATTGGCCGAACTCAAGTCGAAGCTAAACGATGCCGGTGAAGAGCTAAGGAATTTGCGTTTCCAGCAGGCGACAGGCGAACTTACCGACTATACTCGTCTCCGCCATACCCGGCGTTTAATCGCTCGTTTGCACACAATTATTCACGAGGTTGAGCGGTCGGCTAGTATGGAAGGTGAATTATGAACAATCGTCGCCGAATAGTCGGTGTCGTAACCAGCAACAAAATGGACAAGACCGTAGTTGTTGAAATCAGCCGTACTTATCGACACAATTTATATAAGAAAGTCGTCCATAGTAATAAGCGAGTCATGGCTCATGATGAGCTAGGCTGTGAGATCGGCGATCGGGTCCAGATTGTGGAAAGCCGGCCCATTTCTCGTCATAAACGTTGGGTTGTGGAAGAGATCCTGCGGCGCGAGGTGGACGCTGGGGAGCCTGAAGGTGAGGTTCAATCATGATCCAACATGAGAGTCGCTTGAAAGTCGCTGACAATACCGGTGCACGTGAGTTACTTGTGATTCATGTGTTGGGAGGAACAAACCGCAAATTTGGCGCTGTTGGGGATGTGGTTGTCGCGACTGTGAAGGCTGCTTCTCCGCAAGGATCGATAAAGAAGAGTGAGGTTGTGAAGGCGGTAATCGTACGGTGTACCAAGGAATGGCGGCGAGATGACGGTTCGTACATCCGGTTTGACGATAATGCCGCGGTGATCCTCGACATAGATGGCCATAACCCAAAGGGGACGCGCATTTTTGGCCCGGTAGCGCGTGAATTGCGTGAAAAAGGTTTTATGAAGATCGTCTCATTGGCCCCTGAGGTGCTATAGGAGTGATGAATTCGGGAGAGAGAATCGTGAAAGTTAAGATCAAAAAAGGCGATATTGTTGAAGTGATCACTGGCAGCCAGAAATACAAAGGAAAACGCGGCGAGGTAATCAAGGTGTTACCCAAGGAACAACGTGTTGTTGTGCAGGGCGTCAATCTCCGCAAGAAGCACCAGCGCCAGGTTCAAACCCAAGGCCGAAGCCTCTCTCCGGGGATCATTGAGTTTGAAGGCCCAGTGCACATCTCTAACGTGATGTTGGTTTGTCCGAAGTGCGATGAGGCCACGCGTGTCAGTATCCAGCGCGAAGGTGGTGAATCCCGGCGGGTATGCAAGAATTGCGGGAATTTGCTCGACTAAAGGGCTGGCCAGGAGCGAGAAGATGACACATTACTTTAAGCAGCGTTACCAGGATGAAATTGTTCCTACATTGATGCAATCTTTGGGTCTAGACAATGTGATGGAGGTGCCGCGCCTCCAGAAGGTTGTAGTGAATATCGGCGTAGGCGAAGCATTGGATAATGCGAAAGCCTTGGATGCGGCTGTGGCTGATTTAACCAAAGTTGCTGGCCAGAAACCGATCGTCACAAAAGCCCGAAAAAGCATTGCCAACTTCAAATTACGTGAAGGTCGAGCGATTGGAGTCAAAGTTACTTTACGCGGTGAACGGATGTGGTCCTTCTTGGATCGATTAATAAACGTTGCCCTGCCACGCGTGCGTGATTTTCGGGGAATTTCACCGAACTCCTTCGATGGCCGAGGTAATTATACAGTAGGGCTGCGCGAACAATTGGTCTTCACGGAAATCGATTACGATAAGATCGATAAAATTCGCGGTCTGGAGATCACCATCGTTACCTCAGCGAAAACCGATGAGGCTGGTAAACAGTTATTAAATATGCTCGGAATGCCGTTTAGGAAGGAAGGATAATCGATGGCGAAGAAGTCCATAGTAATACGAGAACAACGGCGGAAGTATTCCAACCGGGTCCGCAATCGCTGCAAGCTATGTGGGCGTCCCCGCGGCTACCTGCGTCGGTTTGGACTGTGTCGGATCTGTTTTCGTGAATTAGCGCTGGAAGGTAAAATCCCCGGCGTGGTTAAATCTTCCTGGTAACCGGGCGGAGGAATTATAGAATGAGTGTTTCTGATCCTATTGCCGATATGTTGACTCGCATCCGGAATGCGATCATGGTCAGTCATCCAGCAGTGGCTATGCCCAGCTCTAGTCTAAAGGTGGCGGTTGCTAAAATACTGAAGGAAGAAGGCTTCATCGCCAGTTATGAAGTGGTCGATGGGGCCACGCCAGGCCATAAAACTCTTCGCATTCGCCTGAAATACGTGGGTGAGCGCCGCCAACGTCAGTCTGTGATCACTGGTTTGGAGCGGGTTAGCCGACCAGGTCGCCGTGTGTATTCTGGAAAGCGAGAGATCCCCTGGGTACTTTCGGGGCTGGGGATCGCCATCCTTTCTACTCCGAAGGGCGTTATGACTGGTCAACGCGCTCGCCAATTAGGTGTTGGTGGCGAGATTCTGTGTAAAGTATGGTAAGGAGGCTGTAAAGTGTCACGAATCGGACGTATGCCTGTGGCTGTGCCGGCAGGCGTGGATGTGCAGATTAAAGGTTCGCAAGTGAAAGTTACAGGCCCTAAAGGCGAGATTGAGTTTTCTTTTCCCGCTGAGATGGAAATCTCTCTTGCAAAAGGAGAGATAACCGTTCAACGGCCTTCAGACGAACGTACACACCGCGCATTGCATGGAATGACTCGGGCATTGATCAATAACATGGTCGTTGGAGTAAGCACGGGCTTTGAGAAGGTGCTCGAAGTGAATGGCGTAGGATACCGCGCTGAGGTAGCTGGAGATAATCTTATGCTTTATGTTGGTTATTCTCACCCGGTTGTGNTCGTACCCCCGGGAGGGATCACTTTTGAGGTGGATACGCGCACACGCCAGATCAAGGTAAAAGGTTTCGATAAGCACCTTGTCGGTCAGGTCGCAGCCGATATTCGCAAGGTTCGGCCACCTGAACCATACAAAGGTAAGGGCATTAAATATCTGGATGAGAAAATCCGCCGCAAGGCAGGGAAGACTGGTAAGGTGTAAGGGTATGAGTAAGAATAATTCTCGTTCTGCAGCTCGGGTTCAGAGGCACGCGCGGGTTCGAAAGCATCTGAANGGGACCANACAGCGGCCGCGTNTGAATGTATATCGCAGTTTAGTGGAGATTTATGCGCAGGTCATCAATGATGAAGTCGGGAACACGTTAGTCTCGGCTTCCAGCATAGATAATGAACTACGCAATAAGATGGATGGAAAGACAAAGACCGAACAGGCTCGCCTTGTCGGACAGGTGTTAGCCGAGCGGGCGAAAGAAAAGGGAATTCGCCAGGTAGTGTTCGATCGCGGCGGTTACCGGTACATTGGCCGTGTGAAGGCATTGGCAGATGGCGCGCGAGAAGGTGGCCTTGAGTTCTAAAAGAGGTAACAGGAGAGGATCATGACGGATTATCAGAGTCAAGAATTTGAGCAAGAATTCGACGAGCGCGTGATCGAGATCGCCCGCGTGGCTAAAGTAGTTAGGGGAGGNCGGCGTTTTTCCTTTCGGGTTACTGTGGTGGTTGGCGATAACCGGGGTAAAGTTGGGGTCGGCATTGGCAAAGCGAACTCGGTTCCGGAAGCCATGCGGAAGGCCTCAGAACGGGCACGCCGTGATATGCATCAGGTTTCCCTTTTTGGCACAACTATCCCACATGAAGTCATCGGTGTTGTTGCCGGAGCAAAGGTTTTACTTAAGCCAGCTTCTCTCGGAACTGGAGTGATTGCAGCAGGTGGTGTACGGGCTGTGTTGGAGGCCGCTGGCGTGAAGGANATTCTTACCAAGTCGTTGGGTAGTAGCAATGTCCTTAATGTGGTTTATTCAACCATGAAGGCTTTGGATCAGCTCAAATCNCCTCAAGAGGTGGCAACTTTGCGTGGAAAGTCGGTGAAAGATGTGACGCCATTCTGGGAACGGAGGAAGCAGAATGCCTAAAGCGAAAAAAGAAGAAAAGCCGGTCAAAGTGGTACGGGTAACCCTTATAAAGAGTCCGATTGGTTACAACCTGCGCCAGAAGAGAACGGTCCAGGCATTGGGATTACGTCGACTCCATCAGACGGTTGAACATGTAGATGCCCCCACGCTACGCGGAATGATTGCCAAGGTCAGCCACCTGGTGCGAGTCGAAGAATAAGGACAGGCTATGAAATTGCACGATCTCAAACCAAATGAAGGTGCTAAGAAAGACCGCCAGCGGGTTGGGCGGGGCATTGCCGCNGGGCAGGGCAAAACTGCCGGCCGTGGTACNAAAGGACAGGGGGCGCGTACAGGAGGCGGGACGCGGTTGTATCATCAAGGTGGTANCCTGCCTTTCTTCCGCCGATTGCCATTCGTGCGCGGCAAAGGTTTCACCCCATTGAATAGTGTGGAGTATAACGAGGTTAATCTGGATCAGTTAGGGAATTTCTTGGCAAAGAGCCAGATTACACCCGAATCCCTGCTGGAAGCTCGGCTCTTGCGCGACCCACGCAACCCGGTAGTCATCTTGGGGCGGGGCGATTTGAACGTAGCTCTCGAGGTACGTGCCCACCGGGTGACCAAAGGCGCTCGCAAGAAGATCGAGGCCGCTGGTGGTAGCGTGGAAATTATCCCCTTGGAAGCTAGTGAATAAGGAGAAATGAGATGAAGCGGTCTGCCTGGCGCTATTTATGGACTGCCCGTGACATCCGTCGAAGGTTGTTGATGACNGTCGCCTTGCTGGCAATCTACCGTTTTGCAGCTCATATCCCTGTGCCGGGAGTAAATCGAGAGGCTTTGGCTCAGATTCTTCAGGGTGGCGGGGCCAGTGGTACCTTGTTAAACTTGATGGACCTGCTCTCGGGCGGGACGGTATCGAATTTCTCTGTCCTCGCCATGGGCGTGTATCCCTATATCACAGCCCAGATTATTCTTCAGCTCTTAGTTCCGATCATCCCAGCGATGCAGAAACGAATGGAAGAGGATCCGCGTGAAGGACAGAAGTGGATGGAGAAGTGGACATATATCCTGGCAGTCCCGATGGCTGCATTAAATGCGATTGGGCAAATCAACTTGTTTAGCCAGTTTGCTGGCGGCGTGCCGATCCTTGAAAACTTTGGATTTCGCGCTGGAAGCTTTTTACCATCCTTTGCAATTGTCCTGAGTATGACAGCTGGGACGATGTTTGCAATCTGGTTGGGTGAATTAATTTCAGAATACGGCATCCGCAATCAAGGCCTGTCCTTAATAATCTTTGCTGGTATCGTTTCACGTGTGCCCGTTAATATTGGCAGTTTGCTGGCCGATCAGCAAAACCGGTGGTTCGCCTTGACTTTTCTAGTCATCTTTACCACCCTGACCATTTTTGCGATCGTGTTTGTTCAGCAAGGCCAACGGAATGTCCCCGTGATGTATCCGGGTCGGCGGGTCGGTAACCGCATGTCCATGCCAGTCAAAGGTACTTTGCCTTTGCGGGTGAATATGGCAGGTATGATCCCGTTGATCTTCGCCCAATCCATATTAACTTTCCCGGCGATTGTGGCGAGCTTCTTTTCTAACTCGGGTACCGCGTGGGTGAAAAATCTTTCCCTTTATATCCAGAATGCTTTCGGTGGAAATAGCAACATTTACTATGTCATGTACTTCTTAATGGTAGCTGCCTTCACATTTTTCTATACCAATGTGCTGTTTTCCCAACAAAACTATGGTGAAAACCTGAAGAAGGTAGGTGCGCAAATCCCGGGCGTCAGCCGAGGCATCCCAACCCAAAAGTACCTGACCAAGGTTTTGCAGCGCATCACCCTTCCTGGGGCTATCTTCTTAGGACTGGTTGCAATCTTACCCTGGTTGATCGGCTTGTTGATACCTTTTGGGCGAAACACTGGATTACTTCTAGTCTCCTCTGCCGGTTTATTGATTGTCGTGGGTGTGGTCCGAGATACATTCTTTAATATCGAGGCTGAACTCAAGATCCATGGTTATGATGACACGCTCTTGATCCGATGATGAAGGCCGATATGTCGAACTTCGTCGTGTTACTCGGCCCGCCAGGCGCGGGAAAAGGAACCCAGGCTCAAATCGTCTCTGATAAGCTGGGTTTACCGCATATATCCTCTGGCGACATCTTTAGAGAGAATTTTAAGAATAAGACTGAATTAGGAAAACTGGCTGATGGATACATTAAGCGTGGAGAATTAGTGCCTGACGATATAACCATAGCCATGATCCAGGAGCGCTTGTCGCGTTCGGATTGTGAACCTGGAGCGTTGCTGGATGGTTTCCCGCGAACACCAGCCCAGGCGGAGGCTTTGGAAGGATTTCTGGGTAGCCTGGGAGGCCGGATTGTCGCAGTACCTAATATCAAGGTCTCTGATAACCTGCTAATCGATCGTCTCGCTGGGCGTTGGACTTGTCGGGCAAAAGGACATATCTTTCATGAAAAGAATAATCCACCGAAAAATCCTGGCCGATGTGACATAGATGGATCAGAACTATATCAACGGGATGATGACAAGGCAGAGACGGTAGCCCGCCGGATTCGCGTTTACTTCGAGCAGACTCAGGCACTGATCGATCACTATAAACAGCGGGGGCTGCTGGTAGAAGTGGATGGCAGTTTACCAATCGAGGAAGTTACCGCTGGATTGCTGGCTGCCTTGGCTGTAGTGAGATAAGATGATATCGGATCGCCCTATCGTTATTAAAAGCCTTCCAGAGATTGATCTCATGCGGGCAGCTGGCCGGATCAATGCGTTAGTTCTGGCAACTGTGCGAGACATGATCCGGCCTGGCATTGCCACTGGCGATCTCGATAAGGTTGCTGAGGAGATCATCCTAAAGCACGGCGGTAAACCGGCTTTTAAGAATTATCCTGGACCATATCCATACCCGGCGACGATAACGGTCTCGATCAATGAGGAGTTAGTCCACGGCATCCCAGGGAAACGTAAGTTGCGCGAGGGAGAGATCGTCTCGGTAGATTGCGGTACTATCCTTGATGGATTTGTTGCAGATTCAGCATTCTCGGTTGGTGTTGGGGAGATCTCCTCACAAGCCAAGCGCTTACTGGAGGTGACTGAGCAGGCATTGCACATTGGGATCGTGCAGATGCGCCCAGGTAAGCGCGTAGGGGACGTTTCCTCTGCTATACAGAAGCATGTCGAGGGTAATGGATACCATGTTCCGCGTGAGTATACGGGTCACGGGGTAGGCCGGCAGATGCACGAAGGGCCATTGGTGCCAAACTTCGGTGTGCGCGGGCGCGGAATAGCATTCCAACCGGGTGTCACCGTCGCCTTAGAGCCAATGGTGCTCGTGGGAACTCACCGGACGCGGGTGCTTCCAGACCAATGGACCGTGGTATCTGCAGATGGTTCGTTAACTGCTCACTTCGAACATAGTGTTGCGGTTATAGATGGTGAACCTATCATTCTAACTGCTCTAGACGAAGAGAATTAGGTTCGGTATAATAATAGTTTCGGCTATATGATGGAAAAGTAGATTGGTCCTTACGCNAATATTAGGAGTTTGTGTTCATGAAGGTTTCTGCATCTGTAAAGAAGCGCTGTTCAAAATGCAAGATTGTGAAACGCAAAGGCATTGTATATGTGATTTGCGATAACCCGAAACATAAACAGCGACAGGGATAGGAGANTATGGCACGGATTGAAGGCGTTGATCTTCCCCGCAATAAGCGGGTTGAAGTTGGGTTGACTTATATCTATGGCATCGGCCTCAGCCATGCGAGAGATATCTTGCTGGCAACGAGGGTGAACCCGGGGACGCGGGTGAAAGATCTNACGGATGCTGAAGTGGCCTTGCTCCGGGATTTCATTCTACAAAACTACAAGGTCGAAGGCGATCTGCGCCGAGAGGTTCAATCGCATATTAAACGATTGATCGAGATCGGCAGTTACCGGGGATTACGCCACCGCAGGAATTTGCCAGTGCGAGGCCAGCGGACGCGCACTAACGCGCGCACCCGGAAAGGTCCCAAACGGACTGTNGCCGGGCGAGGTAGGCGGCGTGGTGCCAAGAAGAAGTAATGATTCTGTGAGATTGGTTGCCGGTGTGCATCCTTCCACCCTGTGGCTATCCGGCGAGCAAAACTCCAAAGAGTGAGGTTCTATGGCAAAAGGTGAACGTTCTCCGCGCCGTACAGGCGCACGAAAAGTCAAGCGCATGCTGTCAGCAGGACAGGTGCACATCAACGCGACGTTCAATAATACGATCGTCACAATTACTGACCAACAAGGTAATACGGTAACCTGGGGCAGTGCTGGGTCGGCGGGATTCAAAGGTTCGCGCAAGAGTACCCCGTTCGCAGCCCGCCTGGCTGCCGAACAAGCCATCAAATCGGCAATGGCAGTTGGTATGCAAGAGGTGGAGGTCTTTGTGAAAGGCCCAGGCCCAGGTCGTGAGTCAGCCATCCGGGCGGTACAGACCACCGGGATGCGGGTTACGGCGATCACCGATCTGACGCCGGTGCCGCACAACGGCTGCCGACCTCGGAAGAAGCGCCGAGTGTAATCATCTTTTAGATAAAAGAGGGAAGATTGAATGGCAAAGTATACTGGACCGGTATGTAAATTGTGCCGGCGAGAAGGTGAAAAACTGTTCCTTAAAGGGGAGCGCTGCTTTACGCCTAAGTGTGCAGTTGAGCGCCGAGGTTACCCGCCAGGGCAGCATGGCAAGGGTGCTCAATTCCGCCGACGGCGTGAATCGGACTACAACCGGCAACTACGCGCCAAACAAAAGGCACGCCGGGTTTATGGTATTTTGGAACGGCAGTTCCGGAGATACTACGCAGTCTCTTTGCAACGCCGTGGCCTGACGGGCTTGAATCTGCTCCAGATCCTGGAATCGCGTTTGGACAATGTGATCTTTCGACTGGGATTCGCGACCAACC
>C687J35503_10000072_pt1 | contig 22453 bp, 26 predicted proteins | sample RifCSP19_3_FD_35503 | JGI IMG/M metagenome (IMG submission 35503)
GGCTACCCCTATTCGCTGCTGGAATGGTGCGCCGAGCCGCACTCCAGTTGGTCGTTGCCCGTGGACGTGCGCCGGGTACCGAGCACACACACCGCTCAGGAAGTTGGCGCAGAGCAAATCAAAGCTCTGGCAAACGCCCGAATAGCCTATGTGGAAGCGCTGGACATCATTGCGGCGGATGGCAAGTATGGGAATGCTGGGTTCCTGCGTTCAGTGAAAGGGCTGCGCTGTGGCATCCTGGCTCGTTTACGCTGTGATCGGGTCCTCTGCGGCCCAGCTCCACCTCCAACAGGCAAAAAGGGTCGTCCCAGAGTGCATGGAGCACGCTTTGCCTTCAAAGAGCCGGAGACTTGGAGCACGCCCGATGAAGTGATCGAGCTGGAAGACCCNTGCTGGGGGCAGGTGCGCCTGGAGCGCTGGAATAGGCTGCACGAGAAGAAGGGTGCTGACGTGCCTTATGCTGTGATCCGGGCCAATGTTCATCTGGAACGCAGCCAACCGCCGGCAGCTCTGTGGCTCGCCTGGCTATCTCCAGTCCCACTTCCTGGCATCGTTACGGTTACGGTGGAGACGATCTGGCGAGCGTACATCTCTCGCTGGTCGGTAGAAGCGGGCATCCATTTTCGCAAAGAAACGCTGGGCTGGACAATGCCACGCTTCCAAACCAAAGAAGCAGGAGACCGTTGGACGGAGCTAACCGCTATCGCCTGTTGGCTGCTTTACCTGGCTCGCCCAATGGTTGCGGACACACCGCTTCCCTGGCAGAAACTGCAGCAGCGTTTGACGCCCCAGCGGGTTCAGCAGAGCATCTACCCGATTTTTGCGCAGATTGGCACTCCGGCTCGACCTCCGAAACGGCGCGGAAAAGCGCCAGGATGGCCGCCAGGCAGGCAAAGAACGCCGAAACGACGCTATGCTGTGGTCAAAAAGACATCTGCAGCGGCTAAAACGGCTTGAAACTCGATTGGTAAGGTGCTGATTTTCAACCCGACCGAAAGTCGGGAGTGTTACTTTTGTCTAAAGACGAGCTTTAAGGTAAAATTAAAAACAAAAAGCGGCACACCAGGGCGTGCCCATAAAAAATTGTACCTGTCCTCAGCCCGACCTGTCAAGACGATCTCGCGAATCGCCTCCCAACTTACCCCAGGGCTGTTGCATCCCAGCCCTGCCCATGTTAGAATACCCCATATTGCCTCAGAACTTCCCGGAAGCTCCCTGCATGCCTGAAACATCTGGTTTATAGGTTAGAGTTCCGAAAAACACGATTCCATTGGCTGCGTAGCTTCNAGGAAGTTGGTCAAGAAGGCAAGGATCAAGTTTGGAGGACCTCAATGTCCGATATGTTAGAAGTGGTCATCGATAGCATCCGGGTCAGTCTTATGTCACAGCAGAGGATCGTCATCCTGCGCGAGGCAAATGCTGAACGCTACTTGCCCATCTGGATCGGTGTTTATGAAGCCGAATCGATCACCATCGCCCTGCAAGAGGTAGAAGTTGCGCGTCCCTTGACGCACGACCTGGTCAAGAATATCTTCAATCAACTCAACGCGCGCGTGGTGCGCGTCGAAGTCGTAGCCCTACGGGATGACACTTATTATGGCAACATCGTCGCCGAGGTGGATGGTCGTACTCTGCACATCGATTCGCGCCCGTCGGATGCCCTGGCCCTGGCGGTGCGTACCCATGTGCCCATCCTGGTCGCCCGTTCAGTGATGGACACAGCGGGCATCATCCCTGAAGTGGATTTGCAAGCTATGACCGAAGAGCCTGCCGGTGAGGAAGTCGAGGGAGGCTCCGAACGGCTCTCGGTGTTCGAAGATTTCTTGGAAAAGTTGGAGATTGATGATAAAGAAGATAAAGAAGATGATGAGGATGAGAACCGAGATTGATCTCCTGAGAATGCCGATCCGCCGGGGTACGCCAGGTCGCCAGGCTGGTAGCCCCGGTTTTTTATCCAGATGAATGAGTTTCCTTACCCTGAAGTCAGCACCTCCCCCGGCCCACAATTAGTGCCGCACAGCCGCGAGGCGGAAGAAGCTGTGATCGGCGCGGTACTGATCAACCCTGAAGCGTACTACGACGTGGCCCAATTCCTTCAAGGGGAGGACTTCTATATCCATCGCCATCGTTGGATCTGGCAGGCCTTCACACGGCTGCATGAACAACGCACACCGATCGATTTTCTCACCGTTACCGAGGAATTGGACCAGATGGGTCAGCTGGCCGAGGTCGGTGGGCCAGCTTACTTAACCGCGCTGATCAATAATGTACCGACCTCGCTGCACGCTGAGGCTTACGGACGCGTGGTGGAGGAAACTGCCGTCCGCCGCAGGATGTTGGATGCAGCCAACGCCATCGCCAAGCTGGCTTATAAGGAAGACCTTGGCATCGATGAGGTTATGAACGAGGCGGAAAAGTCTATCTTCGGTGTCAGCGAACGCCGCCTGACGCGCGATTTGCAGCCTATCCAGCAGGTTTTGAGTGAATACTACGACCGCATCGACCAACTCATGCGGCGCGGCGAAGACACTTTTGGTGTCCCGAGCGGTTTCATCGATCTGGATCGCCTGTTAGGTGGCATGCAGCCCTCGGATTTCCTGCTCATCGCCGGTCGGCCTGGCACCGGTAAGACGGCTTTCATGCTTTCGGCGGCCAAGAATGCCGCTCAGATGCATAAGAAACACGTCGCTATTTTCTCATTGGAGATGGCCAATGAACAACTGGTGCAACGCCTGATCGCACAGGAGACGGGCATTGACACCCATCACTTGCGAACCGGCAAACTGGGTGAAGAGGAATGGCCATTGTTCGCGCATGCCATCGAGGTGCTGGCCGACACACGCATCTTCCTGGACGATACCCCTGGCTTAACGCCGCTGCAAATCCGCACTAAATGCCGTCGCCTGCATCTCGAGTTCCGCCTGGACCTGGTTTTGGTAGATTACTTGCAGCTGATGAGCGGCGGGATCCGCATCGAGAACCGCGTCCAGGAAGTCTCGTATATCTCCCGCAACCTCAAGATGTTGGCCCGGGAATTAAGCGTCCCCGTGCTGGCTGCCGCACAGCTCTCGCGAGCCATCGAGCAGCGCGCTGACAAAGAGCCGCAGCTTTCCGACCTGCGCGAAAGCGGCAGCCTCGAACAAGATGCGGACGTGGTCATGTTCATCCACCGAGCGGAAATGTACGATAAGGATACGTTGCGGCCTAATGTCGCCACGATCAAAGTCGCCAAACATCGCAATGGGCCGACTGGTAACATCGAATTGATCTTCCGCAGCAACCTGGCTAAGTTTGAGAACGCCGCCACCCGGCAGGTCGATCAATTAATCAGGTAAGATTTTTGGCTGTAGCGAATGATGGCTGAATTCAAAGGTTTTCCCGAGGGCAAAGTCCAATTCACTGGTATCCCTGCTTCCTTCTTCCGGGAGCTGCTCCCCCAGATCGACCACCTGGGTGAGCTCAAAGTCACCCTGTATGCCTTCTGGCGTTTGAACCACATGGAAGGGGCTTTCCGCTATCTGCGGCGCGCCAATTTCATGGATGATACGCACTTCATGGAGGGTATGGGAAGCGCCCCGGAAATTGCAGAAGCAGCCCTGGATGAAGCGTTGGAGCTCGGTGTGCAGCGCGGTACCTTCTTAAAAGCAAATCTAGCAATGGAAGAGGGGGAGGAGACTTTCTATTTTCTCAACACCCCCAAGGGGCGCGCTGCTGTGCAAGCCATTTCCCGCGGCGAATGGCGCCATACTGGCGACGCTCAGTCGCCCCTCGACTTAAGCCTGGAAAAACCGAATATCTTCCGCCTTTACGAGGAGCATATCGGAGCGCTCACCCCCATGATCGCCGAGCAGCTGCGCGAGACCGAGGAGACTTACCCGGCCCAATGGATCGAGGATGCAATCCGCCTTGCCGTGGAAAATAACGTCCGCCGCTGGAACTACGTGGAGGCTATCTTAAGCCGCTGGCAGGAAGGAGGACGCGATGACCGAAAGGATCGACGAGACACTGAGAAGGATCGCCGCCGCTACGTCGAAGGCGAATTCTCCGACTACATCGAACACTGAGGCCGAGGAAGGAGCTCGCCGATCAGAGTTGCTGGGCGACCCGAATTGCCCTCACTGCGGTGGCCTCGGTTATTTGCGGGCTGACCACCCGCTCGGCCATCCCGACTTCGGCAAACTGCAGATCTGTACCTGCCGCCAGGGCCGGGTAAGCCAGCAAGTGCATCAACGGTTGTTTGCTCTCAGTAACCTGGACGAGCTGCGCCACCTGACATTTGAGAACTTCCAGCCGCACGGGCGCATCGGTCTGGGACCACACCAGGTGGACTCACTGGAGCGAGCCTACAATCACGCCCGTCAATTTGCTCAGACATTGAATGGCTGGCTCTATATTGAAGGACCTTACGGCAGTGGCAAGACCCACCTGGCTGCCGCCATCGCCAATTTCGCCGTCGGCCTTGGTGTGGCGACCCTGTTTCTCACCGTGCCTGATTTGCTGGACGCCCTGCGTTTCGCTTACTCAGATCCGGAAGCCACCTTTGAGGAGCGCTTCGAGGAGATCCGCCGTTCACCTTTGCTGATCCTGGACGATTTTGGCACGCAGAATGCGACTGCCTGGGCGCAAGAGAAGTTGTTTCAGATTTTGAATTACCGCTATATCAACCGCCTTCCAACGGTTGTAACTACCAATCTGGAATTGGGGCAGATCGAGGGTCGCATTCGCTCCCGCCTGGAAGATCCAGAATTGGTCACCCGTGTTCAGATCGTTGCCCCAGATTTCCGCCAGCCAGCCGACGATACTGGGCATCCAGAGCTTTCCTCCCTCGACCTGCTGCGTGACCGCACCTTTGGCAATTTCAGCGACCGGCTCGGGGAAGGCCTGCTGGCCAAGGAACTGCAAACCCTGGAGAAGGCCTTCCAGGCTGCATTTAAGTTTGCCGAGAATCCCAAAGGTTGGCTGGTATTGAGTGGCCCATCTTTCTGTGGGAAGACTCATCTTGCTGCTGCTATTGCCAATTACCGCGCCAGCCTCGGAGATCCACCCTTGTTTGTTGAGGTATCTGACCTGCTTGGTCACTTGCGCGCTACCTTTAGCCCTGAAAGCACAGTTCGTTTCGACCGGCGTTTCGAAGAAGTGCGCACCGCTCACCTGTTGATCCTCGATGATCTAGGGACTCAGGCAATGTCGCCTTGGGTGCGGGAGAAACTCTACCAGTTGTTCAACTACCGCTACAACGCGAAACTGCCGACTGTCATGACAACTTCTGAGACATTGGATGAAATTGATCCGCGCCTGCGCAGCCGTATGCTGGACAAGCGCTTGTGTACGGTTTACGGTATTACCGTTCCGGCATATCGCGGGATCAGTCCTAAGGAAGGCAAGGCCCGGCGGCGGGGTTTTAGACCCTAAACCTCCTGGAAGCTCTTTAGATGCAATCCAGAGCTTCTGGGAAGTTGAGTCATTTTCACTTTTGGAGGTATTTTAATGATGCAGAGTCAGCCTGTTTGTTTGTATTGTGAGCGTAACGACGACCAGGTACCCTTGTTGGCCCTTAAGTATCAAGGTGAAGATTTCTGGATTTGCCCACAACACCTTCCTATCCTGATTCACAAACCGGCCCAACTGGCCGACAAGCTGCCGGGCGCAGAGTTCCTGGGTTCCCCCGATGGCCATGCTCACGACCACGGTTAACTTTAACGGTGTGGAGGTTATAGGTGCTCCCGAGTTACTTATTGTCACTGCGTGAAGGGCTTGAAGCAGCCCTGATTATCGGTATTGTCATTGGCACGCTGCGGAAGATCAATCGTTCTGAATTGGTCGGGGTGGTCTGGGCTGGTAGCCTGAGCGCAGCCGGGTTGAGCCTGCTGGCGGCGATCGCCTTGAACCGCCTGGGTGCCTCCCTGGAGGGGCGCGCCGAAGAAATTTTCGAAGGCCTCACCATGTTTTTAGCGTCCGGCGTGCTCACCTGGATGATTTTCTGGATGCACCGCCAGGCGCGCAATATGCGGTACGAACTGGAAAGCGGGGTCCGGCGCACCACTTCTCAAGGGGGGCAGGGGGGGTTGTTCCTGCTGGCGTTCACGGCAGTCTTACGGGAAGGCATCGAGCTGGCGCTGTTCCTGACCGCCGCTGCCCTGGCGACGGATGCCCAACAGGTCTTGAGCGGCGCGTTGCTTGGGCTGGGAACGGCGATCTTATTGGGTTGGTCGTTGTTTGCCAGCCTGCTCAAGCTGGACCTGCGTCGCTTCTTCCAGGTGACCGGCGTTCTTTTGATCCTGTTCGCTGCCGGGCTCTTCGCCCACGGTGTCCATGAGTTTATCGCAGCCAGCTTGATCCCACCCATTGTTGAGAATGTATGGGACATCAACTTCGTTTTAGATGAGAACTCGACCCTGGGAATATTGCTGGGGGCCTTGTTCGGGTATAACGGCAATCCTTCCCTCACCGAAGTGTTAGCCTACCTGGGGTATTTCGTTGTCATCCTAATTGGGCTGAGGCGGATCAACGCCTCAGCACTACTGGCAACGCAAAAGGTTTGAACATTTGCCTACACCATTTCTTTCCCCTGAACTACCCGTCCCCGCTCACTTCGCGGCGGGCAATGTCGGCAAAGTCTGGAAAGTCCCCTACCAGGAGCGGGCGACGCAGGCGCGCCAGTGGGCGCAGGAACAATCCCTGCGACCTGCTACTGCAGACAAATTCAGAATCGCCTTACTCTTGATCGATGTACAGAACACCTTTTGCATCCCCGGTTATGAGCTCTACGTCGGTGGGCGATCGGGGACGGGAGCTGTCGACGATAACTGCCGCTTGGTGGAGTTCATCTATCGCAACCTGGGCGCGATCACCGAAATCTCTGCCACCTTTGACACCCACCAGGCTATCCAGATTTTTCACGCCACTTTCCTGGTGAACGCACAGGGCGAGCACCCGGCTCCTTATACACTGATCTCCCCCGAGGACATCCGGCAAGGTCGCTGGAAGTTCAACGTAGCGGTTGCGGAAAGCCTGGGGATCGACCCTGATCAAGGCCAGCACCATCTCCAGCACTATACCGCCGAGCTGGCTAGGCGAGGAAAATATGCTCTAACCATCTGGCCTTACCACGCCATGTTAGGCGGCCTCGGCCATGCCCTGGTTTCGGCGGTTGAGGAAGCCATTTTTTTCCATACCATCGCCCGTTACAGCCGACCGGACTTTGAAATCAAGGGTTACAACCCGCTCACCGAACATTATTCGGCTATCGGCCCTGAGATACTAACCGGCCCAAACGGGGAGACGCTCGGCCAGAAGAACGATAAGTTTTTCAAGAAATTACTGTCCTATGACGCTGTAGTGATCGCCGGGCAGGCCAAGAGTCACTGCGTCGCCTGGACAATCGACGACTTGCTGACCGACGCACGCACCCACGATGCCCGCCTGGCGCAGAAACTATATCTCTTGGAAGACTGCAGCTCGCCGGTGGTTGTCCCCGGCAGCATCGATTACACTGATGATGCTAACGCCGCCTACTGTAGGTTCGCCGAAGCCGGAGTGCATGTCGTCCACTCCACCGACCCGATCGCCAGCTGGCCAGGGATTAATGTGTATAGCGCGGCAGCCTGAACCTTGCCAAGGGGTAACGCATCTGCTATAATGCGCGCTGCCCGGGCGCGTAGCTCAGTTGGTTAGAGCGTACGGTTCACATCCGTAAGGTCGTGGGTTCGAGTCCCTCCGCGCCCATTGAAACAGGAAGCATTGATCGGTAACTGGTAAAAAAACCCTCAGCATTCGCTTGGGGGTTGGTTGTTTTAAGAGGAGTATTTACGCGTATTTTATGTGTCTTTAGTAACAAAGTGACACTTCCTGCGTTTAAATGATTACCCGCAAGCGACTGCCTGGGGTAGGTGATCAGGATGAGAGACCATTTTGTCTATTTTGTGTGGACGAAGCCGGCGACCAATGCACCGTTTCGCGTCGCGCGCCGTGAGGTGAAGACCCACACCAGCAAAGGTTATCCCATTTCTTACATTTTGAAATGTATTCCCAGAGGTTATAAGAGCTGGGAGAGAGCCCAACGCATGGCTGACAGGCTCAATCATAAATTGCGCCGCGGCCGGCTAAGAGACTGGCCAGAGGAAGAAGAGCAGGAGTTCGAGTGCTAGAAACGCCCGGGAGAAACCGGGCGTTTTTATTATCAGTTGATATTAAATTCCAGAGATTGCAGCGTGCTAAACATGGCATCAAGGGATCTTCACGACCATATCTTCCGAAAAGAACTGCGGGATGTCAAGACCAAGACGGCAGTAGAGTTCCGGTGGCACACCGATGTCAGCCAGGTAGAGGTCGCCAACGAAAGGTTTTGCCTGAGGGGATAATAATCCCGTTTTCGGTAAAGCCAGGGTCAGGGTTGCCGTTGCGCGAATGCAGGGCATCCCAGGGATGCCGCTGGTCGTGTCGAGACCGGAAGGGGCGTCCAGCGCCAGCAGGAGGCGATTGGCTGCGTTAGCCAGATCGATCCATCCAGCCATTACGGGGCGAGGGTCTCTGGATAAACCGTACCCGATCAAAGCGTCCAGGATGAGATCGGCCTTCTCGAGAGCGGGGTCTGCCTCGCTAACCAGCCCGATGGCCTGCAAGGTCTGCCACTGGTGAGCAGGGATTTCTTTTAGATCTTCTTGGTCGCCGACCAGTTTAACGCGCACATCCGCTCCCCAGTTGTGCAGGTGGCGAGCTGCTACCATCCCACCTCCACCATTATTGCCTGTCCCACATAATACTACGATTGTTCGGTTCACAACCCGACCTCCCAGGATGCGACGCGCCAGCTCGGCTAGATTGCGCCCAGCATTTTCCATCATCTGGATCAGCTGGATGCCATATACTTCGATCATCAACCGGTCTACTTCCACCATCTGGGCGGTGGTTATGGCGGGAAGGTGAAGGTTGCCAGCCATGCCTTACGTCTCCTGGACTTGAACTCCGCGCCAGAAGGCGATATAACTATCGATCTTTTTGGCGGCCTCTTTGGGCGAAGGATAATACCAGGCGGCATTCCGGTTGACCTGGCCATGCACCTGAATGTCATAGTAGCTGGCTACCCCTTTCCAGCCACAAACAGTATGAGTATCACTGGCTTGATAAAACTGCCAGTTTATCGCCTCTGGCGGAAAGTAGTGATTGCCCTCTACGACGATGGTGCGGTCGCTTTCGGCCAAAACTGCACCGTTCCAGATCGCTTTAACCATAGCATTTCCTCTAGATGAATAAGCCGTAGACCAATGCGACCACCAGGCCGAAAACTAAATGCCCAAAAAGCCCACCGGCGAAAGCCATCATCCCGCGATTCTTCATCATATAGATACCGGGGGCCATCACAGTTCCAGCCTTGACGCCGGCATGCATCATTGGGACGCCGCCCATCACCAGCCCGGCGACCAACCAGTGCCCGGCGGCAAAAACCATTCCGCCGAGCCAGCTGGGAGCGCCGACCCCAACGGACCATAGCCCTGCGTAAATCAGGGCGAAGATCGTTCCCATCATCAGGTGCATGACCCAACCGAAAGTTCGGTTGCCGTCTTTCTTGAAGAGTGTACTTAACAGCCCGACGATATCCATTTCTGGCATACCCATCCGGGGGGCCATTGCCATCATTATACTCATCGCGATGGTTCCGATCAAGCCTGCAATGATTGCTCCAATTATGTTCATTTTAGCGCCTCCTGTAAAGCTTTCTTGCATGGATACTTCTTGTTGATCTAGACGCCAACGAATAAGCGGGTCTTACGTCGATGCAAGATTAACCATTATCAGGAGATGAGACGGGCTAGCGAAGGAAATGGTCGATATCGGGTGACCGAGAGGTTATAATAGCCCAGAGAAAAAATGTCCTTTCGCACCAATTCTCATTGGCTGGAAGACCTTCGAGTCACCGGCCCGTCACAAGAGGCTGCCCTGGCAGACTTGCGGGCGGTCATCTTGAGGGGATTGCCTTACGCGCTGTCAAGTTGGCTGTCCCCAAACGACCCGCAGTTCGCTCCGCTGGCTGAGGAGGTTGCACAGGAGACCCTTCTGCGCACCCTGGCGCGCCTGGATACCTTCGAGGGGCGCAGCCAGTTCACCACCTGGGTGCAGAAGATCGCCGTGCGCATCGCCCTCACCGAACTGCGGCGGCGGAAGTGGCGCGATGTCTCACTCGACGAGCTAGTTGATAACGACGTGTCCCCACCTCCCCTTCGTTTGATGGCTGACTCTGCTCCCGGCCCAGAAAGCATCGTAGAAGGTGAAGATATGCTAGAACGGCTGAGGCGCATTATTTCCGAGGAATTGACAGAAAAGCAGCGGCAGGCGATGATTGCCATTTCTATCAAGGGTATGCCGCTGGAAGAAGTCGCTCGTCGCATGGGCACGAACCGCAATGCCTTGTATAAACTAATGCACGATACTCGCTTGCGATTGAAACACAGGTTGGCGCAGGAGGGATTAACTCCTGAGGATCTGCAGGCGATCTTTGAGAAAGGGTAAGAACACTCCCCGCCAGGGCGTCTGTAAGTGTAGTTTATTATGAGAGCTTATAATACATTCACCACATCACGAGGAAACCTTCATGGAATTACACTCAGATCCCGATGACCAGGAATTTATCACGGCGATGAAATTGTATCGCCGTCAAATACCCGACCAGCAGGCACTTAAATTCGAGGGGTATATCGCAGAGATTTTCTCTGCTTATGGCCTAGATCTTGACACCCCAGCTACTCGTGAAACCCCGCGCCGCTTCATCAAAGCCTTGTTTGACGCTACAGATGGCTACGACGGTGACCCGAAGTTGCTCAAAGTATTCAGCACGGAATGCCGGGGTGATCCCGATTGTCACCTCAGCCAGGTCATTGAGGGCCCAATTAATTTCTTCTCGCTGTGCGAGCACCACGCTTTCCCTTTCTTTGGTCACGCCTACGTCGGGTATATCGCCCACGAGGATATCATCGGTATCTCCAAGCTGACCCGGCTGGTGCGGCTGTTTGCTAAAAGGTTCGCTGTCCAGGAACGGATCGGGCATCAAATTGCTGACGCACTGGAAACCATGCTTCATCCGCATGGTGTGGCGATCTACATGGAGGCCCATCATCTGNGCATGGAAATGCGCGGCGTACGCGAGGTTGCGCCCATNACCCGTACGACGGTTTGGCGTGGTCATTATGCGGACGATCCGGCCTTGCGGGCAGAATTCTTCACTGCTTGTGGGCTGCAGCGATGATTGGCGCAGGTAAAAGAGGTTGATCATGCGAATCTACGATTTTTTCAGACGATTGTTCAACAGACCTAAGGCGCCAGATTCTAAGAATGGCAAGTTATCACCTGAAGTGCTCGGAAAGTTGATGGGACAACTCGAGCACACGCAAGATGTAGAATTATCGTGTGATGAGGTTCTGGCGTTATTGGACCAGTTTGCTGAGGCGTATCTGCGCGGCGAAGACGTAGCGCGATTGCTGCCTCTTGTTCAACATCACCTGGATATGTGCGGGGACTGCCAAGAAGAATTCGAGGCATTGCTGCGTATACTACTAGCAGCGCCAGGTTAGGCCATCCAGATATGGACGCTGAGGATCTGGTTGCTCTATATAACTATGACGAATTTATCGCCACCAAGTTCGAGCGGTGGTTGAATTCCGAAGCCAGCTCACCTGTGGGCCAACTTGCTCCGGACCACCCCTTGTGGATGCTCGATGGGCGGGTAACATCTCTCAGCCAAGTTTGGGGACAGTACCATTACACTATTGTGGAGTTCGGCAGCTTCACCTGACCATACTGTGGGATGGCGGCGCCATCCATGAATGCAATCGCTGACCGTTACCGGAATCATGGCGTGAATTCGATTTTCATCTACACTCACGAAGCCCATCCCGGAGAATATTACCCTCGTCTGACATCGATGGAACAAAAATTCAAGCACGCCCGTGACCTGCGAGATATCTTGGGTGTCACGCGACCGATCCTGGTTGACTCGCTGGATGGCACCTGCCATAGGGCTTACGGCTCCATGCCGAATATGAGCTGGATTTTTACCCGTTCAGGAATCCCGGTCTACAAATCTGACTGGACTGACGCCCACAGCGTTGAAAATGCCATTCAATACTTCTTAGAGGTCAACGAACGGCGTAGAAGCGGCGAGCGAATGGCGCCTTTTCGGGTGGAGAGACTCGATTTCCGCATTCAGGACAGCGACGCGTTCTATGGGGNGTTGGCTCGAAACGGCCCCAAGGCCGTGCGGGAATTTCGAGCAGCCTTTAGATAACAAACGGCCTCCGGCGACTTCCTCCGGAGGTTTCGTTTTCTTCATAGCATTTTGCGAGTTTCAATCAGTTTATTTCTTCATTACCCTTGACATTCCAGCTACTGGAAGGTTTATAATGTTTTCGTTTCGTTGGAACGGAGATAAGAAAATGCAGATAAAAGAGTTCTCGGAAAGAACCGGTTTATCCGACAAAACGATTCGCTTCTACGAAGAAGTTGGCGTATTGCCTCCACCCAAACGCCTGCTTAATGGCTACCGCACTTACGGCGAAGCCGACGCGGAGCGCGTCAAATTCGTAGCCGGGTTGCGCCGCCTGGATTTCTCTCTGGACGACGTCAGTGAAATCCTGGCCATGCGAGATCGGCGCGAGGCTCCCTGCCGGGTGGTGCTTGGTTTGTTATCTGCCAAAGCCGACGAAATCTCTCAGCGGATCGCCGAACTGAGCCGCCTGGAAAAGGATATGCGCCAGCTCTATTCCCTCGGGTTGACCTTTCCAACCGACGACGTAGACGGCAAGAATTGTGTTTGCCACCTGGTCAGTGAAAAGGCATGATCATTAAAAAGACTTGCGAAGGTTCAAAACCTGTGCAAGGTTGGAAGGAACTGATTGCTAGATTTGGAGCGATAAAGAATGGAAAAATTAGAGCAAATTGAGTTTGACATCCGCGGAATGACCTGCTATTCGTGCGCTCTGCACGTCGAGAGAGCTTTGAAAAAGGTCTCCGGCGTTCGTGAGGCCGAAGTGCCAGGGTGGGAATCGGGGCGCGCCAGTGTTATCCTGGAAAAGGATACAGACAGCCAAGCGCTGATCGAATCTGTTCGACAAGCCGGGTATGGCGCTTCATTGAAAACCCATAAGCCAGCGGTTGAACACCAGGTTGAAGAACCAGGCCCATCCGATGGGCTTGGCGATGGTCGTTTCGACCTGATGGTGATTGGCGGCGGGTCGGCGGGGTTTGCCGCGGCCATCAAAGGCGCCGAATTGGGCTTCCGCGTGGCTTTGGTGGAAGCGGGCACCATCGGCGGCACCTGTGTCAACGTGGGCTGCGTGCCATCCAAGACCCTAATCCGCGCTATGGAACAGTACCACCAGGCTGGCCAGCCTCGCTTCCAAGGCGTGCGCACCTCGCCCGGCGCGCTCAATTGGGCGCAGGTGATCGCCGATAAGGACGAACTGGTGGCTGACATGCGCCAGTCCAAGTACGTGGATGTGCTGGCCGCCTACACCGAAATCACCTACATCCAGGGACGCGCCCGACTGACCGGTGAAAACGGCGTCGATATCGACGGGAAAACCTATACCCCTGGAAAGATCCTGATTGCCACCGGCGCGCAACCCTGGGCGCCGCCTGTCCCCGGATTGAAGGAATATGGCTACCTGACCAGCACTACGGTGATGGAACTGAAGGAGCTCCCCCGGTCGATGATCGTGCTGGGCGCTAATGCCGTGGGCCTGGAGCTGGCCCAGGTCTTTGCCCGCGCCGGCACGCACGTAACCTTACTGGAACTGCTGTCGCGCATCGCTCCGTTTGAAGACCAGGAGATCAGCGAGGCGCTGCAAGGCTACCTGGAAGAGGAAGGCCTGGAGATCCTCACCGGCTTTCAGACGGCGCGGGTCGAGAAGCGAGAGGGGCAGTACATATTGATCGGTATGCAGAATGGCCCGGATATGATCTTCGACGCCGAGCAGTTGTTGGTGGCCACCGGCCGCCGCCCCAACACCGCCGGACTGGGGCTTGAAGAGGCCGGGGTCAGGCTGGGAAAACGCGGCGAAATCCTGGTGGATGAAACCCTGCGAACAGAGAATCCCTACGTGTACGCCGCCGGGGATGTCACCGGGCAGGACATGTTCGTGTATGTAGCCGCCTACGGCGGTGGGTTGGCCACCGAGAACGCTCTAACTGGTGCCGGGCGGGTCTACGACGCCGCCTACATCCCCCGCATCACCTTCACCGACCCGCAGATCGCCAGCACCGGGCTGACCGAGGCGCAGGCTCGCCAGCAAGGTTACGACGTTCGCGCCAGTTCCCTGCCTATGGCGCATGTCCCACGCGCCCNGGCCGCCCGCGACACGCGCGGCCTGGTTAAGCTGGTGGCCGNCGCCGATAGCGACCGTCTGCTGGGCGCCCACATCCTGGCTCCCGAAGCGGGCGAGATGATCCAGACCACCGTGCTGGCCATCCGCTTCGGCATCACGCTGACCCAGCTGCGCCAGACTATGTTCCCCTACCTGACCAACGTGGAAGGCCTCAAGCTGGCGGCAGTCGCCTTCGAGAAGGATGTTGCGTTGTTAAGCTGCTGCGCCGGTTAGTTCGCTATATGAACAGGCCTGCCAGGATCAAGAGGTCTCCTGGCAGGTCTACTCTCGATAGGTTGTCTCATACGAAAGCTGCATAAGTCAGGGCTACAACCAGCCCGAATGCCAGGTGCCCCATCAGCAACCCGACCACCATCAGCGGGCCGCTTTCAATCTGAGGGGGACGAGGGTGCATCTTCGTCACCACCGGCATCATCACCATGACAACGACCCCGTGAACGGCGCCAAAGATCAACCCCCACAACCAGGTGGGGCTGCCAATCCCAAGGCTCCATAGCAAGGAGTAAATGATAGCAAAGATTACCCCCATCATGAAGTGAGCCGGGGTGCCGAGGACTCTCGCGGCACCTTCGCTGGCAGTGAACATCGTACCCAACATGCCGATGATGTCCATCTTGGGCATGCCCATCCTGGGAGCCATGATCATCAATAAAGTCATGGCCAGAGTTCCCAATAACCCTGCGATAATCGAACCGATGATATTCATGTCTTGTCTCCTGATCTTGAACTGAGATTATTTGCTTCATCTTCTCAGATGGAGTAAATAAAAATATTCTTACCTGTTCTCTCAAAAAAGTAAACGAGGCAGGTGTGCTTTATTCCTGCCTCGCCGGGGGATGGGGAATATTGGTCTTTAGTTTCGCTTCGCCAGGGGGATGAATACGAAAGCAGTAACTAAGCCATAGATGATGTGCCCCATCAGGCTCAACCATTGATCTGTCCCGATGACGAACACCATCTGGGTCATACCCAAAAGCAATGGCATTAGGGTCAAGGCTCCGAGAACCCACCAGATCGCGCCATACACGAGACCGCTGATCACCGCGGTTAACCAACCGTCGGAAAAACGCCAGGCTATCAATCCATAAACCGCGCCGATGAAGGCGCTTAAAACCATATGCAAAATAAAACCGACGAGTGCGTTTTCCTGGCGAACGAGCATTCCCACCATCGGCAACATGCCCATCATCCCCATCATGATGCCAAAAAACACGCCGCCAACCAGTCCTGCAATAGCACCGGCAATTGCCATCTTCGATGATGACGCAGTCTTGGGGTTTGCAAAAGTTGTAGTAGACATATGTTTCTCCTTTTTTCTTTCTTTTGAGTTTGAGGGTTGTAGGTTATCACCTAGTAATAGACATCCTATGCTCTAGCTATCTTACCTAGCGCGTTGGAGACTTAAAACTCAATATGGGTTTTTTCGTCAACGATTTGAGTTTGGTTTGGTAAGGTATAGATTTCTTCCCTTGTGCAGCAAGGCCGGACGACAACTCGCATGTTCGCTGAAATAATCGTAAATGCCATGACAGTGATCTCCCCATAGAAGACACGCCCGATCAAGGTAAATATCTGAGGCAAACCGATGCCAGACAATACCTGGGGTGCCCCGAGCAAGAGTGGCATCAGGATCAGCTCGGCGAGAACCCACCAGGCTATTCCGTATACCAGCCCCGCGAAAAAGGCGGTAGACAATCTTAAGGGTAGTCGCTTGGCGATCAGGCCATAAACCATCCCGATCAGTCCACTGATCCCCATATGAATAGTAAATCCGGCTAAGGCGTTGTCTTGCCCGATGAGCATACCTATTCCGGGCAACAAGCCAGCCATACCCAGTAACAAACCATAAACCAGCCCACCCGCCAGCCCGGCAACCGCGCCTGTCGAGAGATCTTTGAAGGCCGAGTGGGTTTTGGATGGAAAGGTTAAGATATGGTTCATGTCATCCGTCAATGGATCGAGTAGCGAGGAAAACTAAAAATTCAGTTATTTAGCCTCCAATCGTAAGGCGCGTAATGCAAGCGAAGCGAGGATCGATGTTCGTCGATCCACGCGCGCCGCTGGTCGTCAGGTAAATGGGTGATCAGGAAATCAACCACTCCCTTTTGATCCCTGAAATCGATCTCATACCAGCGGAAGATCCTGGAAATCACCATACGGTTTTGCGCGGGGTCGATTCTCACGCTTGAATCGACGAAACTGCGCGCTGCCAGATCCAGTTGGGCATCCAGCTTTTCAGGGGTGTAGACTTGAATCGGTGGGCACGAGCGGCTGGCACAGTTAAGCGCAAAGTGGATGCGTGGATCGGGGAGTGTAATCGCCCAGGCCAGGCGTGCATCGTTGGAAGGGAAATGAGGCCCGGGTAGAAATGGATGCCCCCGGTTTCCTCGTAGGATCCCGTGTTCGATATCGTCCAGGCTGACCCGCTGCCCACCGACTATATAGGCAGCACTCCGGAAAAAGGCTAATAGTCCAAAGGGAATTTCCGTGATGCTCCGTTGGATGCCGAATGCGATCACTCCATCTATCACCAGGGCNTTGTATAGNTTGATCCAAAAAGATAATTCCTCCGCCTGCGTAGCCAGAGACGACGGGTTAAAACTTCTTAGCACAGCAGCGCTTTCACGCCGAAAGGCTGCATAGGCCGGGCTGGCGCGTAACACATTGTAATTAACTCGCTTTCCATCCTCATCCAGGGCNGTAAGTTTGATCTGATCCAGGGAACGCTTCAGAAAAGCACCTGGGTCCATGCCCGTTTTGAGCACGGATTCGGACTGGTCGGTGTTCAATGCATCCACTTGCCGGGAGCCTGCCACCCAATCCAAGGCCGTTTCGCGCACCCCGATCCATCGATCCATCCAGGATTCATGTCTGAGCGAGCTCAGATTGGAATAGCTCAGATGCGGAGGCTGATTACCTTGAACAGTTTGAAAATCAGCCATCAACCCCCGCCTCTGCGAGTGGTAGTGAGACCTTGCTCAGGAAAACGTCCACCATCGCATTAATCATCGGCGCAGGTCCAGCGCCAACTAGGCGATCTATTTCCTCGCCGCCAGAGATAAACAGGAGGGTAGGGATTCCCTGCACTCCAAACTCCATCGCCCATTCTGGGTACTCATCAGTATTGACCTTGGTGACGATTAAGCGACCTTTATATTCCTTAGCCACATTCTCCAAAATCGGCGCGATCATACGGCACGGGCCGCACCATGGTGCCCAGAAGTCTACCAGGACCGGCAAGTCCGACTCGAGCACTTTTTCCTGGAATTCTGCATCACTTATATGAATTGGTTTATTCATGTCGTGTTCTCCTTATCGAAGGTTATTCTCTATATCATCAGACGACACAATTCCGGCGAATCTTACCCAGCGAGAGATGCTTCTGGTAAGATATGCTCCTCTCGAACCGTCATAAACTCAGACGCTTGTATAAGGAGAACAATTGATGCCGCGCGATCTCCCACTGGGTAATGGCAGCCTGTTAGTTGCATTCGACGATCATTATCAAATCAGGGATTTGTACTGGCCACACGTCGGTCAGGAAAATCATGCCCTGGGACACCCGTTCAGGGTTGGAGTATGGGTGGACGAACATTTCAGCTGGTTAGAGGAGGAAGGTTGGCAACGCGAACTGCGCTACCAGCCCGAGACTCTGGTCACAGACGTGAAATTGAGACATGATGGATTGCAATTGGCCTTGAAAGCTGCGGATGTGGTAGATTTTCATGAAAACTTGCTGGTCCGGCGGTTTGACATCACCAACCTCGCCGATCATGGACGAATTGTGACCCTCTTCTTTCAACATGACTTCCATATCGCTGGCAACGAGGTGGGCGACACCGCTTACTATGAACCCGAACGCAGGGCTGTGTTCCACTACAAGGGAGCTCGTTGGTTCCTGATCAATGGCGCCGTCGAACTGGAAAGTGGCGATCCTGGTCCAGGATGGGAGCCGACGCCGGATACTGCGCCTGGTATAGTGGTCGGAGTTCACCAATGGGCTTGTGGGCTAAAAGAAATTCGCAACTTGCAAGGTACCTGGCGAGATGCTGAGGATGGGCAGCTTTCTGGGAATCCCGCAGCCCATGGATCAGTCGATTCGACAGTCGGTTTCAGTCTGCACGTCCCGCCTGGAGACTCCCGGACTTTATACACCTGGCTTGCAGTCGCCGATGGATTTGGGGGTGTGGCTCAGATCAACCGGCGTGTTCGCCAACGCGGCCCGCAAACTTTCCTGGACCGCGGAGCAGCTTTTTGGCGTTTATGGCTGAATAGCCAGGCGCCCGACCTGGGAGATTTGCCTTCTGAAGTAAAACAACAATACCAGCGCAGCTTGCTCATCGTCCGAACCCAAATTGACAATGGCGGTGCCATCATCGCCGCCAATGATTCGGATGTCTCGTCGGATGTGCGCGATACCTATAGCTATATGTGGCCACGGGATGGAGCGTTGGTGGCAGACGCCCTGGACATGGCTGGGTACCTTGACTTGCCCCGGGAGTTCTTTCATTTCTGCGATCGAGTGGATACTCGGGAAGGTTTCCTTTTACATAAGTACAATCCGGATGGCACCCTGGCCTCCAGTTGGCATCCTTGGTATCGCGATGGTCACAAAGACTTGCCAATCCAGGAGGACGAGACTGCGCTTGTGCTTTGGGCGTTGTGGCGTCATTTTGAACGCTATGGCGATGTCTTTTTCATAAAACCGCTCTACCGGACACTAATCTGCCCTATCGGGGATTTTTTGGCCAGTTTCCGAGATCTTAATTCAGGGCTGCCGTCCCCTAGTTACGACCTTTGGGAAGAACGGCGGGGTGTGTTGAGCTGGACAGTCGCCGCGACTTGGGGCGGGTTGGTGGCAGCCGCGGATTTCGCCGCAGCCTTTGGAGAGATGGATCGTGCGCAACGTTACCAGCAAGCAGCCAGTGAAATTAAGGCTGGAGCAGAGGATGACCTGTGGCAACCCCAATTGAACTGCTTCGCCCGCATGATCACCCAGGATGATTCGGGTGCCTGGCAGGACGATAAAACTATCGATGCGTCCCTGGTCGGTTTGTGGAAGTTTGGCATGTATGCACCCGATGACCCCAAAATTATCGCCACCATGCAGGTCATCCGAGACCGGTTGTGGGTCAAAACGCCGGTGGGAGGATTAGCCCGCTATGAAAACGATCGCTATCATCAAGTGAGTGCAGATACTGCCAACGTTCCAGGTAATCCTTGGTTTATTTGCACACTGTGGCTGGCAGAATGGTACGCAGCAACCGCCGAAACCCAGGAAGACCTGCAACTGTCCCTGGATCTCTTGAGATGGGTGGCCAATCATGCCCTTCCAAGCGGTGTGTTGGCGGAGCAGTTGCATCCTTACACTGGAGAGCCGCTCTCGGTCAGTCCGTTGACCTGGAGCCATGCAGAGTTTGTGACGTCAGTCAACGCCTTTTTACAGGCATGGAGAAGATTAACCTGATCGACAATTTGTGAAAGGAGGAAGAGTATGCTTAAGAAAAAATATTCCAAAGCTGGTCGTTCGTGCCAGGTAACGTTCGCTTTGCCAGCTGAATTAAATGCCAAGACAGCTTTTCTTTGTGGCGAGTTCAATGATTGGAGCGAGATTTCTCATCCGATGAAGTTGCGTAGGGATGGAAGTTTCACGACAACCATTTCCTTAAAGACAGGCAGGCAATACCGGTTCCGCTACCTGCTAGATAGTGAACGCTGGGAGAACGATTGGACAGCAGATGGTTATGCCCCTAATCCATTCGGAAGCCAAGACTCGCTGGTAATTCTAGAAAATGTTACGCCCAGGTGACACTGCTGATGAAAAAACTATTCCTTGCAGGCGATGTCGGCGGGACGAAAACCATCCTGGCGCTTTATTCTCCAGATCATGGCCCTGATCGTTCCTTGGAAGAGACCACATTTCCGAGCAACGATTACGTTTCCCTAGAAGAAGTCCTCCAGGCATTTCTGGCTGGTAAAAACGCCTCTGTCGCTAGGGCAAGTATTGGCGTGGCTGGCCCTATACGCGGATCCCAGGCCCATGTGACGAACTTACCCTGGGTGGTGGATACCAGCTCAATTAGCCAGGCGATCGGTGGCTCTCCGGTGCACTTGCTGAATGACCTGGAGGCGATCGCCTATGCGGTGCCGTCTTTGGCGCCAACCGATCTGGAGACGCTCAACCCAGGTGAGCCGGAAGCACATGGTGCGCTGGGAGTCATCGCACCTGGCACAGGGCTGGGCGAATCTTTCCTGGTGTGGATTGGAAACCACCATGTTCCTCAACCCTCTGAGGGTGGGCACAGCAACTTCGCTCCATCAACCCTGATCGAAGTCGAATTGTTGCGTTATTTGATGCACCGTTTCGATCATATCAGCCACGAGCGGGTCTGTTCTGGGATGGGGCTGCCCAATCTTTACACATTCCTCAGAGATACGCAGCGCTACACCGAACCCGAGCTGTTGCGCGAAAAACTTGCCCGCGCACCTGATCCAACCCCGCTGATCATCCACGCTGCTATCGCAGGCAAGATGGAGATTTGTGTCGAAACACTTAATCTTTTTGTATCCATCCTGGGCAGCGAGGCGGGTAACCTGGCGCTTAAGGTCATGGCGACCGGTGGGTTATACCTGGGTGGGGGCATCCCGCCGCGCATCCTGCCATACCTTAAGCAGGCTGCGTTCCTGCGCGCCTTCACCAATAAGGGACGATTTGCCGAGATGCTGTCGAAGATTCCTGTGCACGTCATCCTTCACCCCCAGGCGGGTTTATTCGGCGCGGCCTGCCACGTTCTAGGCTGGCAGCCCGAGGAGGTATGAAATATATGGATAATCCATTGAAGGCTTTGCAATCTCTTGGACAATCCATCTGGTATGACAACTTACGCCGGGCTATGCTGACCTCCGGCGAGCTGCAACGCCTGGTCGACCAGGGTGTAACGGGGGTGACCTCAAATCCAACTATCTTCGAGAAAGCCATTGCCGGGAGCATGGATTATGATGCTGCCCTGGATTCATTCGTACAACAAGGGTACAGTCCAGAGACGATCTACGAGGCGTTAGTCTTGGAGGACATCCGGGGCGCTGCGGATGTGCTCAGACCTGTCTTTGATCGCACGGGGGGAAGCGATGGCTTCGTGAGCCTGGAGGTACGTCCTACCCTGGCGTACGATACGCATGGCACCATCAACGAAGCCCGGCGCCTGTTTACTGCTCTAGACCGCCCGAACGTTATGATCAAGGTCCCCGCAACGCCGGAGGGAATCCCCGCCATTAAAGCCCTGATAGCTGACGGGATCAACATCAATATCACGTTGATCTTCTCCCTCAGCCAGTATGAGGCTGTAGCCGATGCCTATCTGTCCGGACTGGAAAAACGGCTTGCCTCCGGGCAAGATATACGCGACATCGCTTCTGTGGCTTCCTTTTTCGTCAGCCGGGTGGATACCGCTGTCAATCGGGAACTGGAAAGGATCGGCGTCTCCGACTTGCAGGGCAAGATCGCAATTGCCAATGCCAAGATCGCCTATGCCCGCTTTCGGGAAATCTTCACCAGCACACGGTGGGAGAAACTCGCTACACTGGGTGGACGGGTGCAACGACCGCTATGGGCCAGCACCGGGACGAAAAACCCTCACTATCCCGATACCCTGTACGTGGAGAGCCTGATCGGGCCTGAAACGGTCAATACCGTACCGCCTGCCACATTGGACGCCTTCCGCGACCACGGTCGGGTCTCCAGGACCCTGGAGGAGGGTCTGGCAACCGCAAAGGATCAAATGACCCGCCTGGCCAAGCTGGGTATCGACCTGGAGACCATCACTGCGGAAATNCAGACAGAAGGCGTGGCATCCTTCGCTAAATCCTTTGNGTCCTTAATTGGCAGCATCGCCGCAAAACGAGAGCAACTTCGCTTAAGCTGGTCTCCGATCTCGGCGGAACTTGGCGGCTACCAGGCAAGCGTGGACTCCGCCCTGGCTGAGATGGAACAAGAGCGGGTCATGGCGCGCCTGTGGGCGCATGACTATACCCTTTGGAGGCCTGAACCGACAGAGATCACCAACCGCCTGGGGTGGCTG
>C687J35503_10000073_pt1 | contig 22249 bp, 20 predicted proteins | sample RifCSP19_3_FD_35503 | JGI IMG/M metagenome (IMG submission 35503)
TGGNTACGGTACGGCAACTGGAAGAGGGACGCGCAGTTGTTGAAAACGCTTATCCCAGAGCCGTGACATTCGCTGGCAACCAGCCAGCGCAAGCCGTCATACAACAAGTCCTTATGCCGTGTGATCGCAAATGGCGTGGCATCGGAACGATCCCGCACAGCGGATGGTGCCTGAGACCTGAGTTTTCGGACTTTGATGCGGAAAATCGATTTCCGGTTAGACAGATCCAGCCACAAGAATCTCCAGTCTGTGTCGCTGGACAGATCTTACAAGGATTAAAGAAACCTTTTGATTGTCCTGCCTTTGCAACAATTTGCACCCCACAAAATCCGCTTGGCGCTACAATGGTCTCTTCCGAGGGAGCTTGTGCGGCTTATTACCGTTACTCCAGCGAGTCTGTCCGTAATTGAAGAAAACAGTCAAAGCTAACATGTCAAACAAGGAAGACGAATCTACCACCATTGAAGGTATTGTTTGCCCGGTACCGCTGACACACAACCGAAAGATTGTTTTGGGGCACGGTAGCGGCGGAAAAATGAGCCAGGACTTAATTTCTCGCCTATTCCTGCCCCGTTTCGATAATCCCGCTCTGCGCGCAGGAGACGATGCAGGAGTAGTTCAAACAAGCGAGGTCGATCGCCTGGCAATAAGCACTGATTCTCATGTAGTGTGGCCATTGTTCTTTGCTGGGGGAGACATCGGCCGCCTGGCTGTTTGCGGGACAGTAAATGATGTGGCGATGATGGGCGCTAATCCGCAATACCTGACGGCTGGCTTCATCCTTGAAGAGGGTGTAGAAATGTCAGTCCTGGAACGGATCGTCGCCTCAATGCAAGCAGCTGCTGTGGAAGCCGGTGTTCAAATCATCGCTGGCGATACCAAGGTGGTTCAAAAAGGCAAGGCAGACGGTGTATATATCAATACAGCCGGGTTTGGTACTCTATCTCCAGGAATATCCATTGGGGGTGCCTGCGCCCGCCCCGGTGATAGCGTCCTCCTCTCCGGGCCGATCGGCGACCATGGCATTGCAGTGTTATGTGCGCGAGGCGAGCTTGGTTTCAACGCCGAGGTACTCAGCGACATCGCCCCTTTAAATCACCTGGTCGCGGCAATGATTCAAGCTGGAAAATCAGGCTATCCTCAAAACGCTATCCATGTACTACGAGATCCGACCAGGGGGGGTGTGGCGACAGCCCTTAACGAGATCGCCCGTCAGTCGAAGGTTGCGATTGTGATCAATGAAAAAACCATCCCTGTCCGCCCTGCAGTCGCAGCCGCCTGTGAGATGCTGGGACTGGATGCTCTGTACATCGCCAACGAAGGCAAGCTGCTAGCTATTGTCGATCCAGAGGCTGTAGATCAAGTATTAATGGCTATGCGCAATACACATTACGGCGAAGAGACAGTCATCATCGGCCGAGTCCAGGAATCTCCGCAAGGCCGTGTTTTAATGAAAACCGCAATTGGAAGCACGCGCGTTGTAGATATACTGGTGGGAGAGATGCTGCCGAGAATTTGTTGAGATTATTAGAGAAAAAACCCTTATCGAATAATCGGTAAGCGAGCCATAAATTGAGCCGGGGGGATTTATCTGATATCACTCATCTCATAATGCTTGTCAGAATACCTTTCCCAAGATAAAATGAGACTATTATCACCATAATAGTTCTTAAGAGGTAGACATGACTGAGCTCCTGCACCAGCCCGGTTTTCTCGGCACGAATGCGAACTTCGCGGCCGATATGACGCTTGTCTTCATGTTAATCGTGGCCACTCTATTTACGATCGGCTTCTACATGGCTCGCCGGGAGCGATACGAAGTTCATCGCTGGATCCAAACCAGCGCTACCACGCTAAATGCAATCCTGGTGCTATGGTTGATGATATTGCCTTTCAGGGATTTTGTCATCCGTGACCAGGGTGGGCCGCGCCCCACAATATTTTACGCTATCACTATCGCTCACGCCGTGATCGGTGCGATCGCCTTTCCATTCGGCATGTTTGTCGTTTTGCGGGCAAACAAGCTCGTCCCCAAAGCCCTCAGGTTTAATAATTACAAACTATTCATGCGCACTGCTTACAGCTTATATATTCTAGCAACTTTAGCTGGGCTTTTCGTTTATATCGCCTGGTTTGTGATCATCCCCAATCCACCGATTTACTGAATATCTATTCAATAACTTAAGTATTCACCAGCTAATATGAGCCCGCGAAACCTTGTCGCAATCGCAGCATAGAAACCAGCGCAGAGGTTCGTAGTATCTCTAAGGTTGATTGAAGAGGAGCGGCAAGAATTCTTTCAGAAATGCTTTTGCCTGAACGAAATTGATCAGGATCAGATTGCGCTCGCAATCAGCGAAGGTATCAAAATACAACTTATCAGATAGGTCTTCCCCAGCAAGGTTATGGATCTGGATCCACATGGTTTGTCTAGAATCCGCACTATGATCGGCAAGGATGATTTCGTACCCTCCGGGTCCATAAATCGATGCAAGTCCAGTTAATCCTATTTTTAGAACCTCGCTCCCTTCCAAGAAACCGCCAACCTCGATGATCAAATTTCGGATTGGTAGATCGTCCCAACTTAAAACCTGCCCAGCAACTCCCATCCAATGACACCCCAGTTCTGGGTAAGCAAAGTTCGGCAACCAAACAGGAGAGCCAATCTGGGGAATGTACAAGGGTTCGTAAGTCAAGGTGTTCCTGCTTGCAGCCCCATCTTCTGAAACAGGAGCGATTTCTGTTGCAGCAACACCTGGCAACATTAAAGTTAATGTTGATGTAGGATTAACTATCCGGTCACTCGCGGGAGAGGCAGTCGTTGAGACTGGTGAGGCGGGTGTCCCCTCCTGTGTCAATAAAGATTCGACTGTTTCAGTGACGTCTGAGGGTGGAGCCGGGCCCCAGAAATCCAAGGCAAAGGGAAGTGCGCAAGCTCCCAACGTGAACAGCACCAAAACTGTGGATAAAGACATCTTAACAAACATACTCTCTCCTTATCCTGATAAACGAAAACCTGTAAGAGTAACTGGTGCAAGAGTCAAGCCAAGTATAACAACTCTCAATGATTATTAAATTTCGACCTGATATAATTAAACCCACAGTTTAGTTAAATACCAACCCACAAACTCCTGGTGAGCTGCAGATCCATGCGAACATTTCTGATCACTTCACTGCTGGGCATGATTTTAATACTTATTTTGTGGGTTGCGGGTACTTCTTCAGTCTCTGCCACCTCCCCCACCAGCTCAANGTACATCTCAAATAATGGTCTCCCAACACCTACTACATCAGCGACATTAACAGATATTATGGGGCAGGCAACAACTCTCACTTTAACGATCACGCCGACACCCTCGATAACCCCCGAATTTAAGCCTCCTGTGCATTTACCACTGGTATTTAGAGCCCTTGAACCGACACCTACACCAACGCCCATAAATCCACCCAGCAAAGTTCTTTATTGCGATGATCCATCTGTTGAAATCCCTGACGATACAAGTCAAGGCGTCTCAAGCACAATTTCGATCGAGGATCTACGCTATATAGTGGACCTGGATATCCGGCTTGATGTGTCCCATCCCTGGGTGGGAGACCTGGCTTTTACCTTGACTCATCAGGAGTCCGGTAATTCAATTTCATTAATCCACCGGCCTGGTCTTCCCGGTGGTAACAGTGGTTGTGGAGAAGACGATATCGCTGCTATTCTAGACGACGACATCTCTCTACCAGCCGAGTCCCAATGCTCTCCCAGATGGGCAGCAATATCAGGAATTTACTTTCCTGAGCAACCTCTGGCCATGTTTGATGGTGAAATAATGACAGGAAATTGGGAGCTTAACGCTTCTGACCATAACCAATTTGATGTGGGTCAATTGAACGAATGGTGCCTGGCAGCAGTCGTCAGCGAAGCTCCGCTACNGCCGACACCCACCCCAACTGTGCNGCCTCTTCCCGACGAGACGCACATCAGTGGCGTAACCGGGCAGCGCCAATCCCTNCCGCTGGATTGCGAATCCCGCTCTGCGGTCGATTGGGCGAATTATTTCGATGTCCAGATCGATGAGATCGATTTTTTTCANGACCTCCCCGAGTCAGATCACCCTGACGTCGGGTTTGTCGGTAGCGTTTATGGTGCCTGGGGACAAATCCCACCCGCGCCATATGGCGTTCATGCTGAACCAGTTGCTAATTTGTTGCGAGACTATGGATTATCAGCTCACGCTCACCGCCCTTTGAGCTGGGACAGTCTGAGAGCAGAAATTGCCACGGGTCGCCCGGTTATCGTATGGATTCTAGGTAATATCGACCAAGGGAATTATGAGTACGTTACCAATGGGATTCCGGTTTACTACTTTCCACCCGACGAAACCCTCACCATCGTTGCACGCTATGAACACACTATCATCGTAACTGGATACACGCCCTCCAGCGTGACTTTTCTCAATGGGGGAACTATATCCGAAAAAAGCTTGAGCCAATTCCTGGAGTCTTGGTCTGCCCTGGGTAACATGGCTATCACCACCCAACCCTGAAGAGGTTAAAACTCATCATCATCCAACCAAAGCTCATCCTCTTCGTCTTCCATCTCAATTTCGTCCCAATCCTCCAATTCGTCTTCCTCATCTTCCCACTCTTCTTCAACTAAATCATCGGCACGCGAATAAGTCATACAACCAACGTCTGGATCGAGCTCCACCGCAGCAGCACCACAATAACCATCGTCGAGGAATACACAATCGATGTAATGGCATCGGATTCGAGGCATAGGTTCCTCCTGATTACGAATAAGATATTGAGCTCGGCTCACCCTGGCCACGTAACATACGTTGAACCGAAAGCATCAATAGAAAAATAAGAACGATTGCAGAAACGACACAATATGGACATATTGCTCGGATGACAGCAATTTCGAGGTAGGTAAGATAAGCTGAATAAAGCACCCCCGCCAGGCTGATTCCGAAAACCAATAGGGGACTATATTCCATCCAGAAATTGCCACGTGACTCTAAAAAGAGCAAAACCAAGATCACCAGGTATGCGCCCACGCCTAAAAACGCGATCGGAATTCCGGCGATTTCAGAATATTTGCTTGAATTGACCGATTCACAATCACCGATTGGGCCGCACAAGGCATATTTTCCAGAAACTTTGACCCAACTCAGATAAAGCGAATCGGTTAATCCGACCACAGCTAGAATAAACGAAAAAAGTCTGAGTTTATTACCCATGATCACCTTATCAACGCTAATTTCAACCAGAACTACCGAATTGATCGAGCAACCACGCATCCACTACTGCTCCAGACGGCAGCGATTTTACCCCAGACGGGATAATCAGTAAAGCGTTTGCCTGCACCAAGGAAAGCAAATTTCCTGATCCTTGATGACCTGTTAGTTGAGCAATCCAGTTTCCTTCTTGGTGTTTTATAACTGCCCGGAGGTAACTCTCCCGCCCATCTGATTCAATCGATTCAAGGATTTTGACTTTTATTTGGAATCGTGAGGTTTCTTTCAACCCTCCTAAGTGCAAAAGTGCGGGCCGGACGAAAACTTCATACCCCACAAATGCGGAAACTGGATTTCCTGGAAGCCCAATAAATGGCACATGCCGATATTGGCCAAAAGCAAGCGGTTTTCCAGGACGCATATTAACACGCCAGAAATCGATTTCTCCATGCTTCTCAACCACAGTCCTGACAAAATCGAAAGCCCCGACACTAACACCAGCAGAAGAAACGATTAAATCCACCTGCCTGGTAATTGCCTGTTCCAGAACCTCTTTTACAGATTCTTCAATGTCAGGCGCAATTCCCAAGTAGATCGCTTCTCCGCCATCTCGAGTCACCTGGCAGGCCAAGGTATATGCGTTCGAATCGTGGATCTTCCCCGGCTGTAGAGGCCTTTCTACCGGCACGAGTTCATCCCCGGTCGACAGCATACCAACCCTAGGTTTTCGGAATACCGACACTTGTATATTGCCCAACATCGCCAATAAACCAACATCTTGCGGACGCAGCCATCGATTGGCTTGGAGAACGACATCTCCAATACGTACATCTCGTCCTTTTAGCCTCACATGATCGCCTGCATTCACCGGACGAAAGACACGAACTCTATCAGAAAAACCAGATTCGATCTGTTCTTCAGAACGATATTGATCTGTATCTTCAATAGGAACAATAGCATCCGCACCCTCTGGCAGAGGCGCGCCGGTCATGATACGAGCCGCTTGTTTAAATCCCAGCTTTAATGAAGGAATTTTCCCGGCAGGAATATCCTCGATCACCGACAGTTCCACGGGGTGATGCGGACCCATCCCATCCAGGTCATTTGCCCTAACAGCGTACCCGTCCATACTCGAATTGTTAAAAAAAGGCAAATCGACTTTTGAAACAACCTCTTCAGCTAATACACGGCCTGCTGAATGCGCGAGGGGTACCTGTTCGGATTCTACTGGCGAAAATGCATTTAACAAGCGTAGACGAGCTTCGGTAACGCTGAGCAATTGACTCATTGATCCTTTTCAGATTTCGGCGCAGAATTATACCAGCTCTAACCAGGACGGATCCTTTGCGCCTCCAGAACATTCGCAAGGTTTTCTAAGCGGTCGAGAATTTTACTCAATTGAGCCAGATCTCGGACTTCAAGGATTAGATCGAAAACAGCCAGGTTCTTCTTTACATCCACATTAACCTTAGCCATGTTGATACCTTCATCGGTGATCAAAGTTGATACATCGCGCAACAATCCATTGCGATCATAAGCTTTGATCCTAACCGGGACAGGATAGGTATTCTTAACCTCCCCCCAGGTAACCCGTACCAGCCTTTCACGATCACGGATGCGCATGATGTTTGGACAATCTTGCCGGTGAATTGTAGCACCCCGCCCTCGCGTTATATACCCAATAATGGCATCTCCTGGGGTTGGATTGCAACACCGCGCCGGGATTGTCAATAATCCTTTCAAACCGAGAACCGTCACTGAATCTTTGGGCGGCGCTGGGAACTCCGTGGAAGGTTTAGGGATTAACTCAAGTTCACCTTTTTGATCCTCCGCAATGGTCAAATGATTAACAATTCTTCCAATCGAGATGTCCCCATTGCCGATAGCCTCAAACAAATTATCAACTGAGGGCCGGTCGAATTCCCGCGCCAGCCTCTCTAGATTGATATTGGATAGCCCCAATCGGCGAAGCTCTTTTTCCAGCAATATTTTTCCCTGGCTGATATTTTGGTCACGCGCTTGGCGTTTGAACCACTGGCGGATTTTTGATCGCGCTCTTTGTGTTTTAACCAAGCCCAGGTTAGGATTGAGCCAGTCACGACTCGGTCCGCCACGCTTGGCNGTCAAAATCTCTACTTTTTCCCCCGTCTTTAAAATATAGTCCAACGTGACTAATTTTCCATTTACTTTTGCCCCCCGACAACAGTGACCGACATCCGTATGGACGTGATACGCGAAATCAATTGGTGTTGAACCAACCGGTAGGTCAATGATGTCACCGCGTGGAGTGAAAACGTAAACGCGATCTTCAAAGACATCTGATTTCAATCCATCTACAAATTCTCTAGCATCATCGACATCTTGCCGCCACTCCATCAACGACCGCAACCACAATATCCGGCGTTCATATTCCTCATCTCGAGTTAGCCCTTCTTTATACCTCCAGTGAGCAGCAATACCGTATTCAGCGCTCTGTTCCATTTCTGGCGTACGAATTTGAACCTCGAGAGTCTTCCCATCATCGAAGACTACCGCTGTGTGAAGAGATTGATAGAAGTTATCCTTAGGCGCAGCGATATAATCGTCAAACTCAGTTGGGATAGGTCGCCAATGTGTATGAATCACTCCCAGAGCGGAATAACAAATCGGGATATTAGGGACAATCACCCTCACGCCACGCACATCGAAGACCATGTCGAACGGAATCTCTTTGCGGTGCATTTTCTTGTAAATCGAGTAAATATGTTTCGGTCGTCCGGTAATCTCTGCTCTAATACCCGCCTGAGATAAAATAGCTTGCAACTTTGCACTGACAGAATTTAACTCTCGCTCGCGATCTGCTCTCCTTTCAGCAAGATTTTCAGCAATTTCCTTATATGTATTCGGAACAAGGTGGCGGAACGCAAGGTCTTCTAATTCCCACTTTATTTGCCAGATGCCTAGTCGATTTGCCAATGGTGCAAATATATCTATTGTCTCCTGGGAAATGCGTTTGCGCTTATTCTCAGGTAGATGTCCAAGAGTGCGCATATTGTGCAACCGGTCAGCCAACTTAATCAAAACAACTCGCACATCTTCCCCCATTGCCAGGAACGTCTTTCGCAAAGTTTCTGAGACAGTGTCATAACGCCGGCTGCGGGTTAATTTCTCCACTTCTATATCCGGATCTGGCATACCCCGGCGTTCAGCAAGCTTTCGTTCCAGCTCTTCTCGACTTGCATCCCCAAAATGCTGATCTCCACGCGATACACGTGGAAGTTGCGTCAGCTTTGTTACTCCATCCACCAATCGAGTAATTTCGTGTCCAAAATCATGTTCAAGGTTAGCTAGCGTAACATCAGTATCTTCAACGGTATCGTGCAATAAGCCTGCAGCCATAACAGAGGGAGGGACATGCAGTTCAGCGAGGATAGAAGCTACTGCAAGACAATGGATTATATACGGTTCACCCGAAGCACGTTTTTGTCCCTCGTGAGCGTGCTCAGCGACTCGGTAAGCGCGGAGAATAAGATCACAGTCTGCAGGAGTATACGTTTCTGGTAAAGACTCCATCAAGCTCTCAATTCGCATCTCATCACCTTCGGATGGTAGTATACCAAGTACATAATCATTTGCAAGGGTGGCACAAAGAGCTTATGATGTCAGGATATAATGAAGTCTCGAAAAGGAAATTCTCTATCCTATGGAAACCAACCAGCCTGATCAAATAAACCAGAAGTATAACTTATTCTTTGTTATTGCTAGATACCTTTGGTCTGAGCTGGAAGAGATGGATGACCAGAAACGCCTGGTGGGAATTGGGGATGTTATCTGCTTCATTTACAGTCTACCATTAGCAATCACTGGTATTGTTTGGTTGACCTATATCACAAATATTGAGCAGATTCGCCAGGATTCAGCTTTCTTCCTTTCTATACTAGGGATAATCATCCTTTTTGATCGTTTATATTATTTCATAGTCATTGAGATTCGAACCGATAGGTACGGCAGCTCGGATGGCTCATTAGCTACCATGGCCTTATGGAGCGCGATTTTCCTATTCGGGCCGAGTACATTGTGGCTCATCCTATTCTGGCGCTTTATCAACTTTTATTTAAAAATAAGGAAAACCGCGTCAAAAGCCATCCGGTGGAATCTTGCCCGAAATTTCGTTATGGATGTGGCGATCTACTCGATTGCCGCGCTGATCGCTTTGGCATACTATCAAAAGTGGGGGGGTGTTTTTCCAATACTTGATCTTTCACCCCAATCTATGCTTATTGCCTTTGGCACACTCGTTTTGAACTTAATCTTAGGAGTCTTGATCTGGTCAGGATACATTATATATCACCTAAATGTGCAGAGGGCTCTTTCAGGTCCCCACTACTTACAACCTATCCTCAAGTTTTTCTTACTCAGCTTTGGTTTACCCTACCTCGCGCATCCATTCGCAATTCTGGCAGCAGGTCTTTATATCCAAGATGGACTCTTGATCTACGCCTTCTTTATGATCGGCTTATTACTNGTAGCTTACCTAGCTCGGCAATTGAGCTGGGCAGCCGAAAATAGTCGCCAACAATTTCGCCAACTCGAAAAACTTGAAGAACTTGGGAGGGATCTCATCGATGCACCACCTGATCCGACATTCCTTACAACGATATTGAAACAACATCTTCCGAATATGTTCCCTTCGGGAAAGCTCTCAATCTGGGTGTATCCTAATCAATTGTTGTTAGAACATCCAGCGAATTCCCCGCCTATCCCCGAACAAGCCTGGGAATGGATTTTAAGCCAGACAAAAGCTCACGCCTTTCTAGCCAACGAGCCACTTCCATGGAATACCAGGCTATCTGAACATCCTGCAACCGTCTCCGCCCCGATTTTAGAGAGCGAGAGCACAAGACCTATAGGAGGGATTCTCATCGAGTTACGCGCCTTGGTCCAACCTTGGGATACCCGGTCTTTGAGTAACCTATTCCCGGCGCTTCAATCATTGGCTGGTCATATCTCCTCAGTGCTTCATCAAGCTGAATTTTATGAACAATCGATGGCTTACCAAAGTATCACGCAAGAGTTGAGATTGGCTGGTAAAATCCAGGCCAGTTTTTTACCGAATAAGTTTCCCAGCATTCCTGGATGGCAAATTGCTGTCTCACTATTACCCGCACGTGAGACATCGGGGGACTTCTTTGACGTGATTGAATTACACAATGGCAGATTAGGAATCCTGGTTGCCGATGTGGCAGACAAAGGGGTTGGACCGGCTTTGTATATGGCATTGAGCCGTACGCTCATCAGAACTTACGCTATAGAATATGACGCTGAACCTGAAGTCGTTTTTTTTGCTGCGAATAGTCGTCTACTGAATGATGCCCGTGCAAACTTGTTTGTCACAGCCTTTTACGGTATTCTCGATCCAGGTCAAGGTACCTTGACCTATTGCAATGCAGGACATAACCCACCCTTATTAATTCGCTCATCCAATAATGGAAAAGTCGAGGTTTTGAGCAGAACTGGAATCGCAATCGGCATTGAGGAGGATGCTACATGGACGCAAGCCTCAATCAAAATCGATCCGGGGGATATCTTGATGCTTTATACTGATGGGATACCGGACGCGCAAAATGTTGAAGGGATGTTTTTTGAAGAAGATAAATTAATCGAGATCGCTCAGGCCAGTCGGGGACGACCAGCGTACGAGATTCAGACAACTGTTTTAGATGATGTACAACGATTTGTTGGTGAGGCCCCCCAGTCTGATGACATCACCTTGATGGTTCTGGTTCGGGATTTATGAGATCAGCATATATTAACAAGCGGATTACTTATCAATCCGCTTTACCATAACCAAGATGTTCCCATCTTCTGGCGTGAATTCGAATTGGACCTCATCCATCATCTTCCGCATTAAATACAGTCCTGCACCCCCAGGTTTTAATTTTTCGAGGGGAGCATTAAAATTCGGCTCAGGTACGCTTTCCGGCTCAAACGGCCGTCCATAATCTTTTAATATAATTGTAAGGTCGTTATCTGATACTTTGCATGTGCATTGGATGTCGCCGATGCCTTCACCACCATAGGCATGCTCAATGATATTTGAACAGGCTTCATCAACTGCCAACTCTACGGCGTAAAGATCTGGCTCATTCAATCCTGCGTTTACTGCAGCGTTAACAATAAAATCGCGGATCTTCGGTATACTTTCGAACCGACCAGGAAATATTTCTGTTGCCATTAAGTCTGCATAATGATGAGCGATCAAAAACTACCGACAGCCGTGGTAAGATCCTCATAAATCTTAAAATAAGAGCCCATACCGACCAGAACGAGCGATTCCCGAATCCTATCTTGAATACCGACCAGGACTAACTCGCCGCGATTGTATTTTTTACAAGTTTTCTGAGTTTCTATCAGCACCCACCAACCTTTACTCGACATGAAATCGACCTCGCTCATGTCAAGTACAATCTTATACTTTCCGTTCGATGTAACCGAGTTTAAGATTTCCTCCAAATTAGGCGCTGTGTAGCTATCGATCCTTCCATTCGCTTTTACTATTTCGCAACGTTTTAGTTCAGTCCTGGTGATCTCCATGTTTTCACTCCCTTACTTAACTTATTTTGAAGACTCTCTTGGTTGCGATGCCGAGTATAACATAAAAGCAAATTTCTCTAAATTTAATTGTACTTAATAGGTAGAATTAAACCCATCTTGACGGGTCGATAGGCGTATGGTACACTTCTTCCCGCTTGGTCCCGTGGTGTAGCGGCCAAACATGCGGCCCTGTCAAGGCCGAGATCGCGGGTTCGAATCCCGTCGGGACCGCTAAGACCGATTATCTGACTGCTGGAGTTATGCCCAGCAGTTTATTTTTTTACGCCTGAATCGCAATCATCACCGCATTAAACCACCCTAGCGAAGAAGTGTGGCGTAATATACGGCTGCCATCATATGGATGAAAGCAGCTGTAAAAAGCGCCAGGCCAATCGGAATATGAACTGCATGCCATAACGCTAGCAAACGCCGAGCCTGGGCTAACGAATTTACCTGCCGGAGAAGTGTTCGGCGACGTTTAAGTAATGCCTCAAATTGCGACAGCTGAGTTCGGCTGTCACGATCCAACTGAAGTCTTTCAAGCCCCCATCGCAGGCGATATCCCCATTCGCTAAAGGATCTTCCCAGGACGAGCAAGCTGTTTCCGGATTGGAATTCTGGTGAATGAATCAAAAATTTGGGTAATCTGCTTATCGCGCCAGGTCGGGCAGCCAACCATCTCCTGACCTCTGTCTCCGTACCAGAGATTTGTCTCTCTAGGATCGCGGCTTCGATCTCGATACCATCTGCGGTTCGAGGGATTGCTGTATATATATAGCGGCCGATAAAACCGCTGGCTACAACTAATCCGGTCATCAAAGTCACAATCCCAGCCAAACCATTGAACTTCCACGAGGAATGGAGAAGGACCAGGTAAGGTCCAACCAGTCCTGTATAAATGTGAAATTGCAACCAGGTTGACATACGACCCCAGCGAGCGCTTCGGCTACGTTTACGCAATGTATAAAGAGTCTCCGTCATGAGCATTAAGATAAAACCAATAATACCCAGCGAATGACCAAATAAATTGCCCGCCGGTGGGATAACTCCAATATAAATCACAACGATTAAGTAGAACAGCGTGATCAGGATGACGGTGATGAACGCCAACCAAAGCTCACGCGTACTGTGAGGCATACGATTCTCTCCATTGCGTCCAGAAATCAACGATCAGGTCTGCCAATGGCGGATTAGGTTTCAATAGGATTAAGCGCATATTGGTGATATCCACACGTTTTTCAACCAGTTGGTGCAAAGGTTGAGAAAGTGTCTGATCCCCCATTACAATTGCCCCAATCAAGGTTTGTTTTCCAACCAGAACCCGTAAGCGATTAACATTAAAGTTATCTTGCGCGGCGATAGCATCGGGTAGTTGCCGCCAGGTCTCGCTGTCACCCCGCATGATGCCAACAACATCGTCATCTGGTCCATTACCGACTGTACCGATAATAGTTGTCGTCAAGCCAGCCAGACGGGTAACATTAAACGCAACGGTTTTAATATAGATGGATTTTTCGCCAAACATATTTAATCCAGCAATATGCCCCTGTTCACGCGCCGGTCCCCATAAGCTATCCAGGACGGATTTACCCAATAATGGGTCATACACCTGAGCTACATCCCCGGCAGCGAAAATATCCGGCTGGCTAGTTTGTAAATATTCGTTCACAAGTATCCCCCGATCAGTATCCAGACCAGACGCCTCCGCCAGTTCTTTGCGGGGACGGATGCCAATCGCAATGGCAACTAACTCGCATTCGATACGCCGACCATCCTGGGTTCGAATGGCAGCAACGCGCCCATGCCGGCCAAGGATTTCAGCCAATTCAGAATGATAATGAATTCGCACACCATCTTCTTTCAAGCGATTCTCGACGATGCGAGATTCTGTCTCATCCAACACGTTGCTCCAATAGCGGTCGCGGCGCATAAGGTAATGCGTTTTTACCCCCTGTGCCCGCAGTCCTTCAACCAGTTCTAATGCGGTTATACCCCCTCCAACTACAACAGCAGAGCAGGCATTTCTAGTCATTTTTACAAAACGGTGTGCGTCATCCATATTATCCAGCTTGATAACCCCCTCTAATTTGCTTCCAGGAACCTGACTACTTGCTGCCCTGGCACCAGTGGCGATCAACAACCGATCATAAGGCACAATCCTCCCATTGTCGAGTTCAATTCTATGTTCAGATCCGTTGACGCGGGTTACCCGGGCATGTATGGGCCGTAGATTCAGTCGTCTGAAATCCTTTTCGTTGAGTGGGTAGAGTTGTCGTTCGGGGATTTCACCGGTAAGGTAATAAGCCAATCCGGGGCGGGAATAGAAACCATAGGTTTCCTCGCAGATCGGGAGAATATCCGCGGCGGGATCTTTGCTGCGAATACCTTGAGCAGCAGCAACCCCGGCAGCCCCAGTACCAATAATTACATAGCGGCGCATACTACCCCCAATTTCTATTTAATTTTCCCAGCTCAAATAGATTAGACCGTTCAAAGCGAAGCACACCCCGCGGACAGCGCGCCACACACTCCCCACAGGTCAGGCAATAGCTGTCTTTGACAGGCTCTCCATTCCAGGCGTAGCGGCGGACATCGATCCCTATCGGGCATGCGTAAGAGCAAATACCACATTGTACGCATCGCGCTGATTCTGGGACGACACAACCCTCTACCAGGGTCTGGCGACGGGAATACTCCTGTTTGAATAACTGTCTTAAGTTCATAGATTCATTGGTCACATCTTAATTTTTATTAGAACCTTTATCAGATCGCCTATCCTCCCTCAGCATCGCCCCAATTCGAGGTATTGTGGCAAGCTGAGCACTGCTCTTGAGAATGCTCATCTGGTCTGTCGTTGATATGACAGGATATACAGTCCGTCGCTCCAGCTGCGTCGTGGTCGAATTGGGCGCCTCCCCAACTCGAGGTGTTATGACAGGCCGAACATTGACCATCATAATGGTTGGCTGGTCTGGTGTGACAGGATACACAATTCGTCGCCCCTGCCGCATCATGGTCGAATTGGGCGTCTCCCCAACTCGAGGTGTTATGACAGGCTGAACATTGCCCATCGAAATGGTTGGCTGGTCTGGTGTGACAGGAGACGCAATTCGTCGCTCCAGCGGCATCATGGTCGAATTGGGCGTCTCCCCAATTCGAGGTGTTATGACAGGCTGAGCATTGCCCATCGAAATGGTTGGCTGGTCTGGTGTGACAGGAGACGCAATTCGTCGCCCCTGCGGCATCATGGTCGAATTGGGCGTCTCCCCAATTCGAGGTGTTATGACAGGCTGAGCATTGCCCATCGAAATGGTTATTAGGTTTATCATCGTTGTGACACGAGATACAATTCGTTGCCCCAGCAGCACCATGGTCAAACTGGGCGTCTCCCCAATTCGAGGTGTTATGACAGGCTGAGCATTGTCCATCGAAATGGTTGGCTGGTCTGGCGTGACAGGAAACGCAATTCGTCGCCCCTGCAGCGCCGTGGTCAAACTGAGCATCTCGCCAATTAGACGTGTTATGACAGGCCGAGCATTGCCCGTCGAAATGGTTGTTGGGTTTGTCGTCACTGTGACAGGAGACGCAATTCGTTACCCCGGCCGCGCCGTGGTCGAATTGAGCGTCACGCCAATCGGAGGTGTTATGGCAGGCTGAGCATTGTCCATCGAAATGGTTGCTGGGTTTGTCATCGCTGTGGCAAGACAAACAATTTGTCGCACCTGCAGCACCATGATCAAATTTTCCACCAGCCCAACTCGAGGTATTGTGACACGCGGAGCATTGTCCTTCAAAATGGTCCTTGGGCTTGTCCTTGCTATGACAAGACAGGCAGTCCGTGGCCCCCATCGCCTGATGATTGAAAGTTGCATCTTTCCAATTCGAAGTATTATGGCAAGAAGAACATTGTCCATCGAAATGGTTAGCCGGTTTATCTTTTTGGTGGCAAGATAGACAGTCCTTTGCCCCGACTGCCGCGTGGTTGAACGACGCACCTGCCCAATTTGTCGTATCATGGCACGCCGAACACTGTCCATCGAAATGATTCCTGGGCTTGTCCTTACTGTGACAGGATGTGCAATCATTGCTCCCAGCCAGTCTATGGTCGAATCGGACATCCGTCCAGGAAACTGGGCTATGACAGGCAGCGCACTCCCCGACAAAATGATTGAGGGGTTTATCCGGTGAGTGACAGTCTTCACATATGGTAGGCGTTCCTGAATATTGGCCATTCGTATGGCAATCAGTGCACTCTATAACCGCGTGCTGGCCGTTTAATGGGTAGAACGAGTGTAGTGCTGCGAGACTTCCGGGAGGAAATGCGACTGCACGCGGATCGATCCCCGGGATAGGTGCACCGCTAATGCCAGAGTTGCCCACCAGAGGAAGCATAACGACATCACCGTCTACTTGACTAAGCGCAAATTGGTTGCCCAGCGCAACCCCCAGCATCTCCTGGAGAGCATTAATTTTCGTAATTAATGCGGAATAAAGAGCCGCTTGCTCTTCCGGTAATTCGCCTAACATTGTGACGCTCATTTCCATTCGCGCCAGCAAATCTGCGAAGTTAGCGCTCAGCATTCCCAGATCCCCTTCAGGAGCATCTACCACAGCCTGGATAGCATGGTCAAGAGACATACTCAAATGCTTCAATGCAAGAAGTGTCTTTTTTCCTCCAGATAAAGCGGTCAAATCCTCGGTTCGTTGGTCTGCCAACTCTAAATAGTACAAAGCACGCCCGGTAGCATCGCTGATCAAATAGGCGTTTATTTGTTCCGCGAGATTCTGCACGGGAAAAGGGAGATCGCCCGGACGGAATGGTCTCACTGAAGCCAAAGCATAACCTGTGCCAGCTGAAAGGATCGTCAAACCTAGAACAATCAGAACTGCCAGGACAATGAACTTTTTCATTGCATTCCTCCTCCACTATCTGTGGTGCCAGGAGCTTTTTTTGTTCTCTGGATTCCAGTACAGCATGTCATCATTTGTTATTAATCAAGGTCTTCTATTCATTTTCCATCCGGATGGCACTGTACGCAATTAGGTAATTCTTGGAGCGAGATACCTTGCTCTAAGTGCGTCTCCTGAATTAAATCCGGTTGGTGGTCATGACAGCTATAACAGGTGTATTCAAAATAGACATCTTGATGACAAACCGAACAGGCTTGATCTCCTCGTTCTCCATGATCGATTGGGAAAGTGTGCACCTGTAATTGAGCCGGAGACCATGCCGTTGTAGTATGGCAAGATTGACATTGCACCCCGAAGACTCCCTCATGAATTTCGGGTTCAGCATGACATTCAATGCAGACCTTTGGTGTACCTTTGAAAACATAATCAATATGACATGATTCGCAATCAACTTCCGCGTGGCGCCCATCTAAAGGAAAGAATTTGGCGTGGTCGAATTCTCTCATCCGATCTACACCATCATGACATCCTAAACATGCATTTCCGAATTTTTCAATGTGTGCATTCATGTATTCTGGATCTTTTTCATTATGACAGTTTATGCATGTATCCTGGTCGAATTGTTTGAAATCCTCCGGATGGCACCCTTTACAGGTGATCGCCTGGTCAGCGAAGTCCTTAGTGTGTCGCACCAGGCTAAATGCAGTTTGGTCAGTGTGATCAAAAAACCGACCATCAAGAGAGGCAGGTTTCCAGGCTTGAGCTGTGTGACAAAGAGAGCAATCGAGATCAAATGACCCAGCATGTATCTGCGGTTCAGCGTGGCAAGCAACGCAATCTTTCGGTGTATTGGCAAAATTCTTCTCCGTATGACATTTAACGCACTCTATTGATTCGTGTTTTCCAAGAAGGGGAAAGACTGTCGCAGAGTGATCAAAACCCACCATCTTATCAATGCCATCATGGCATTCTAGACATCCATCGCCAAAGTCTTGGATATGCTTTACCATAAAAGCCATATCCTCTGCCGCGTGACAACTTGCACAGGCTTCAACCGAAACAGCATAATTAGACTCCACGAGATGGCAATTCTGGCAATCAATCAACGAAGCATCGTAATCCACCTGGTGGTGAATTAGATCGAACGTTGTAGTGGAATGGTCAAAATTGTCCATGGCATCCAGTAAGGGGTCGAAATTACGCCCACGATGATCGGAGTGGCATTGCGCACAGGCACTAACCTGTTCAAAAGTTGCGTGAATGCCTTTGCCACTGGTGATCTGGCTTGAGACTTCTACATGACAAGCCAGGCATAAATTGGCTTGAACCGTTTTAAGAGGCTGGTGGCAATAGCTACATTCCCTTTCAAATTTTGCATGGGAGGTGAAGCCCCTCAATTCAACCCCGGGATTGCTTTTCGCGCTGAGATCGCCCGGACTGAACGCTAACCCTCCACTACGCCAAAGAGTCATGCCCAAGCCGGTGAACAGGATAACAAAGATAATCAATGCGGGCAATGAGAAAAAAGTTTGTCTTCGGCGCATAAATCCAGAGATTGTCCTTGTTAACAAGACGTAAAAACCTACCAAAAGTTACTGGTAGGTTAAGTTTTTGGGAGTAAAGTACTAGTATTAGTCTAATATTAGAGAATTACATGATCCATTTGTACCAGGTCCTCACAATAACCTGACCGGCTGTTTCCTCAATCCCTTCAATGCTGCCTGTGCGGCGTAGTAACCGCACATCCCGTGAACACCCCCCCCAGGTGGTGTAGACGATGAGCAGATATAAATGCCCTTCATAGGGGTTGAGTAAGGTACCCAGCGAGCTATAGGTCTGGTAAATAGTTGTCGCCAGTCTTGCACACCACCATTGATGTCTCCACCAATGTAATTGTGATTGTACTCCTCCAACTCTATTGGGGATCGGACGTTCCGGGCAAGCACCCGATTGCGAAATCCTGGAGCGAAACGTTCAATCTGTGCCTCGATCCGCTCCGTCATATCAAAATTTGAGCCATTGGGGACATGACAATAAGCCCAAACAGTGTGCTTTCCTTGAGGGGCGCGCATAGGATCGAACAAGGATTGCTGTGCCAAAAGTACAAAAGGTTTTTCAGGATGTTCCCCTTTTGATACGGCATTCTCAGCCGAGGCGATCTCCTCGAGTGTACCACCAAGGTGCACCGTTGCAGCTTGCATACATTCAGCAGCTTGCCAGGGGATTGCACCATCAAGAGCGTAGTCCACTTTGAAAACACCGTAACCATACCGAAATCCTTTCAATCTACGCCGATATCCAGGTGGCATACGATCGCCAACGATGTTAATTAACTGGCGTGGAGTAACATCGAATAAAACAACTCTTGCGGAAGGTAAATCATTAATAGACTCGACAGGGGAACTGGTGACGATTTTCCCTCCTAGAGCCCGAAAGTAACCAGCCAGCGCGTCAGCTAATGCTTGCGAACCACCGCGCGCCACTGGCCAGCCGGCAGCATGCCCAGAAGTTCCTAAGACCAAGCCAAAAGCTGCGGTTACAGCCTGGTCGAGAGGTTGGATAGAATGAGCGCCTAATCCAGCAAAAAGAGCTCGGCCGCGAACACCTTTAAACTGGCTAGTAGCAAGGCTTTGAGCGGATCGAATAGCGTAAAAACCAAAGCGAGCTAATATCCAGGGATAACGAGGCGGGAAGCGTAGAGGTCCTAGGATCTCGTAGGTCAGTTTTTTCCAATTGGCAACGAATGGTCCAATTAATCTCTTATAGGCAGCACCATCCTCTCCCAAATTATCACTAGTCTTTTCAACTGAACGCTCCAGAACCACTGCTTTTTTATCATCTAATGGGTGAACCAGAGCAGCATGAGGGTAAATCCATTCTAGGCCAAACTCAGAGAGTGGTAAGGATTGAAAAAAGGGAGAGGTAACTCCAAGTGAATGAATCGTGGCGCAAGGGTCATGGATGAATCCAGGTAAAGTTAGCTCAGCTGACCGACAACCACCGCCGATGGTTTCTTTGGCCTCCAATAGAATGACTGATAAGCCAGCTTTTGCTAAAGTGATTGCCGCGGATAAACCATTCGGCCCTGCGCCAACGATCGCGGCATCATATTGGGGTTTTCTTTGCATGAGTAGATGGCTAGCTCAACGTCCAGCGATCTTTCGAACGAGGCGAACAGGAGAATTGATTGTCGTCCTAAGAACACTGTTCTGCCATATATTCTTGGCTTGCGACCATTGCAGCTTCGGATCCACACATGTCTTTTGCATTTGTACCTGACCCATTACTCCGTAATGGACTGCAATAGCAGTCAGTACGTGATGCCAGATCTTCTCTTGCTGAGCAGCGCCACCCAAAAATCGAAATCCAAATTCGAAAATCGGATCGTTCGCCCGGGCAAGGGATTGAATTTGGGCGATTGTCACACCATCCTCTTCAAAAGCGCTGAATGTATTAAAGCCTGACTCAGGATGCCCTTGTGGCGTCATCACTGTAAAGGCTTCATCATCAGCATACAGAATCAATACCCCCGTTGAAACTGACATACCACCGGGTATACCAGGCAGTTTCGCGTTGATCAGCACCACTTCTCCTGGTTTGACGCCGCTCATAGAGGGGTAGAAACGACTATTAGTTGGCATTAAGTTAGGCAGGTTTTCTTTCCAGAACTTTACAACTTCTTGAGGTGTGACTTTCACGTTCCTTAACCCGACCTGGTAAGTTTTCTGCCACAATTGCCCAAATCCCTGCAAGGGTCCAACAACCTGGCGTCCCTCGACATTTAGGTTTATCGCCCCAGTCGGCACATCACCAACTTTGAGTCTTGAGACGGGATGTGCCCAATGAGCATCCTCACGCGANTTCTTTTCCTCAGGCTGAGCAGATGGTAATGACATCATACACTCCTTTTTTTATCTACCNGTATTTAATCGAGCCATTATCCACCCAGCGCCGAAAGTGCTTCTGACTCTCCGGGATANATAGCAATCGCCTCATTCAACCGGGTCAGATCAAATATCTGCTGATAATGCTCCTTCAATCCACAGGCAATTAAACGCTGCTTCTGCCGCTGAACCCGGATCAGTAAGGTCACCAATAATCCGATCCCAGAGCTGTTCATGTATTCCAGGTATTTAAAATTCAAGATGATATTGCGAGATCCCCTGGAAGTGGATTGGGTGTAGGCATCCATCAACAGACTCTCGGCAGCTGAGGTAACCTCACCCTGAATGTCAATGACACTGGTTTGTTCGCTGATGTGGCGAACATTCACCGTAGCTTTTGCTTGATTCATAAAATCTTTCTCCTTTATCGACTGATTACTTAGTTCCCGCTGATGATCCTTGAACATTGACCAGGGCATTGGCTTCATCCGGATAGATATTCATAAAATCGGCCAAGCGGGTAATGCGGAAAATCTCAACATAATGCTCACTTAATCCACAAATTGCCAGGCGCCGATGAGACTTGCGCGCCCGGGCAAGTAAGCTCACAATTAGGGCGATGCCTGTGCTATTAATATAATCTACTTTCGTGAAGTTTAGCAGGATTGTATTGGGTTGCTTTGATTCTGCTTCTGAATATGCAGAATCTAGAGCTAGTTCAGCGAATGAATCGATCTCGCCTTTTAGATCGATAATTGCCAGGTCAGGCAGATGCCTCACCTGAGTTTCGAGTTGTTTGACTGGCATCCTGCCCTCCTATTAAGAAAAATTTCAACTCGACCGTATGGTGGGATTTACCAGTTCTTATCTTCATTTCATCCACCATATTCTTGATCAAGAATAAACCCCATCCCCTTGGGGATTCCTGACCGGATAGTTTGGCTTCCAGATTTGGCGCATCTTTTTCAGGGATAATCTGGTCCCCACCTTTATCGGTAATAGAGACCGTAAGGACATTTTTAGAAGTAAATACCTTGATGGAAACTGGCAATTCTGGTCTAAAGTGGTTTCCATGTTCGATCGCGTTCATAGTCGCTTCTGCAACAGCAGTTTTTAACTTTTCCAGACGAGCAGAAGGGAGCTGTAATTCGGTAACAGCAATAGCAACATGTTCCACTGCCTGACGCTCCCTTCCGGGCTCACTGGGCAGTTGAAATTCTGCCAATATTTTCCTGTCTCCTCTGATAATTTGTTGGGGCTCAACTGGTATAGGTTGATCGCCTTTGTTAGAGTTAGCCGGCCTTTCTAGAGTTACAAAAGTTACGTCATCCTCCTGGTCCCATTCTTCGCCGGTGAATTCCGCAAATTCGGCTAGCAAAAATTCAATTAATCTGGTACCACCAGGATGGATCCCTACGAGCTCTCGGAGACGTAAGAAGCATTTTTTATAGTGGTCTAATAAAATCGAACACCTTTTACTGAGAGATACATTTATTTCGATTAAAACGGTTTAAATATCATCAACCAAACAATGAGCAGCGATCCGCCGAAGCCGATTAAGGTGACAAACTCTGGTATTGAAGAGATTACGAGTTTTTCGACCTCCTGTTGGCTGGACGGTTCGACTGGAGTCTGGGACTTGCCTTTATCGAA
>C687J35503_10000078_pt1 | contig 21845 bp, 26 predicted proteins | sample RifCSP19_3_FD_35503 | JGI IMG/M metagenome (IMG submission 35503)
GAAACCGGCCGTCCACACCCCCGGCCGCGCCCTCCCCGGAAACGCCGGCCGAAACCCCGCTCCGGCTCATCCCGGTGGATGTTCACGCTCTTGCAGGAGGGGCATCCCTCCGGCCGGCCCGTCCCGAACGGGATCTCCCAGGCATGCCCGCAGTCCGAACAACGGAACTTCCTCGTAACGGTCATCATGGTGATCACACCTCCTTCGATCTTCAACGCCTTCCCGTTGACAAGCGCATCCGCCACCTTCCTCCGGGCGGACTCCACGATCCTTCCGAACGTCTGGCGGGACACGTTCATCCTGGATGCCGCATCCTCCTGGTAGAGCCCCAGGAGATCCGCAAGCCGCAACGATTCCAGTTCGTCGATCCCGAGGACTTCCTCCTCCAGACGCGAAACCGGGATCCCCCGCGGCTTGAAGTACGCGGCTTCCGGTTCCCACCCCACGCGCCGACGGATCCGCGGCCTTGGCATCGTCCCGCCTCCCAATTTCATTATGAGCATATGCTCCTTATTTGTCAAGCCGAGGGCACGACCCCCAACGACCTCTGCCGGCCTCTTGGACATGGCGATCCGCCACGCATACAATATAAACGGCGTAGAATACGTTCAGGGGAGGATCGCCAACGGAAGGCGATGACCCGGGGAAAAATCGAAAGGAGCGGAAATGGGAACAAGAGGACGGGAAATCGTCGGCAAGCACGCGGACCGCGTGATCGAGCTGCTCAACAAGGCGTTCGCAGACGAATGGCTCGCTTATTACCAGTACTGGATCGGCGCCAAGGTCGTTCCCGGACCGATGAAGGACGCCGTCATCGCCGAACTGATGCAGCACGCCGCCGAGGAAGTGGTTCGATCTCGCCAACTGCAAATACGATGAACCTTCGGATCCATTCGTGAAGAATATCCTGGAACAGAACATCGGCGGAGAGCAGTGTGCCATCAGCGTATACCACGCGATGCTCGAAGACGTGGCGGGGAAGGATCCCGTGACATACAACCTGGCGACACAGATCCTCCAGGACGAAGTGATGCACGAGCAGGATCTCCAGGCACTCCAGGAGGNTCTGGAACCGATGCTTTCACGACGTTCCTGATATTCCTCGCCCGNCCCAGGTCGGAAAGGGCGTCCGGAAACCCTCCCGCGGGGCGTCCGGACCGATCATCCGAATGACACTTGCATTCGATCCCATGGCCGATGCATACGACCGGTGGTACGACACGCCGAAAGGGAAGGCAATTTTCCAAGCCGAACTGAAGTGCCTGCGGTCACTCCATGAAAAGAGCCCCGGGCGTTGGTTGGAAGTCGGCGTCGGCACCGGCCGCTTCGCTTGCTCGCTTGGCATTGCCGAAGGAATCGATCCATCACCGCTTCGTTGCGAACGCCGAACAAGCCCTGAAAGGATGAATCATCTGGAAGCCAGGTGAAGAACCCCCGCCGCAACCACAAGTAAAAGCGGGGATCGTTTCGGAGGGCGACAGGTGACGAAAGATACCCACACCATCGAAGCTTCAAATCTGGCCAAACGTTTCGGCGATGTCGTGGCCGTTGATTCCGTCACCTTCGACGTACGCCCCGGGGAACTGTTCGGTTTTCTCGGCCCCAACGGCGCCGGCAAGACCACGACCATCAATATGCTCACGGGACTTGCCCGGCCGGATACGGGCTCAATCCGCATCGGCGGCATCGACTGCACGGACAGGCCGAGGGCGGCCCAGCATCTCATCGGCGTGGTCCCGGACGAGAGCAATCTCTACCCGGAGCTCACCGGCTTTGAGAACCTGTGTTTTTGTGCGGCGCTCTATGGCCTGGGGAAAGCCGATCGCCAAGGTCGAGCGAAAGAGTTGTTGGAAGGCTTCGGCTTAACCAATGCGGCGGGCCGCAAGTTCAGCGGCTATTCGAGGGGGATGAAGCGCAAGCTGACCATCGCCGCCGGAATCATCCACAAACCGGAAATCCTTTTCCTGGATGAACCCACAACGGGGATCGACGTGGCCAGTGCGCGACAACTGCGTCAACTGATCGCCGATCTCCACCGGGCCGGAACCACGATTTTTCTGACCACCCACTATATCGAGGAGGCGGAACGGCTTTGCGGGCGTATCGCATTCATCGTGTCCGGTCGCATCGTGCGGATCGATACGGTCGAGCATCTGATCCAGCCGGTCCAGGAGAAGCATGTGGTGCAGATCGCGTGCGCGAACATGCCGGACGACATACGGGATAAATTGTGTGGATCCTTTCCCGGCCTCGAATTCACGACCCAAGGGCAGGGACTGATTCGGGTGGAATCCGGCGAACCCGTTCGCGTAGGTCCGCTGGTTCGTTTCCTGGAGGAACAGGGCGGCGAGGTCGCCGAGGCAAGAAGGATGCGGCCGTCCCTTGAAGACATCTTCGTACAAATTACCGGTATCGAGGCTGACGCCATGCGGAAAGAGAAAGAAAAGGCGGGAGGCGGCCAATGAAGCCCTGGATCGCCTTCTGGAACATTCTGGTCAAAGACATGCGGACCTATTACCTGAAGCCNCCGAACATCAGTTGGGGGCTGATTTTCCCCCTTGCATGGACGGGAATGTTCTTCATCAAGTCCGGCAGCGGCCTCGAAAGCATAATGGCGCTGCTACCGGGCGTGGTGGCCGTCTCCATTCTGTTCGGGACAACATCGATGCTGGCGGTGACGGTAACCTTCGAGAAAAAGAACCGCTCCTTCGAGCGACTCCTGCTGGCTCCCATACCATTCGAACTCCTCATGCTGGCCAAAACGAGCGGAGCCATTCTGTTCGGCGTGGCCAACGCCTTCGTGCCTGTAGTCATGGCGGCATTCCTGGCCGATCTCTCCCTGATCGCCTGGAGCGTTTTCGTTCCCGCGGTTTTCATGATCGCCGTGGCTTCGACTTTTCTCGGCCTTTTCATCGCCGTTGCGGTCAGCGAGGTGTTCGAGGCCCAGACCTTTTCCAACTTTTTCCGCTTCCCCATGATCTTCCTATGCGGACTTTTCTTCCCCATCGAGAAGTTGCCGGTTTTTCTGAAACCACTCTCGTATGCGCTGCCCCTGACGTACGGGGCCGACGTGCTTCATGGGGCCGTGCATGGGGGGCATGCCATGCCCTTTATCCTCGACCTATCCCTCCTCGGCGCATTCTGCGTCGGTTTGTTCGCGGTAAGTCTCTGGAACATCAAACGAAAATGGATTCTCTAACCGCAATCATCCCCCGAATCCCATCCCGGCACCTCGCGCCCCGCGCCGATGGCGCGGGCGGTGTTGACGAAAATCACCTTCTGCTGCTCCGTGCTCATCAGCCGGTGCCACTCGCGTAACTGTTCGGCAGGAATACGGCTGCATCCATGCGCCCTGTCAAGGAGCGTAGTTTGAGCGCTTGAACCGGACCGGATGGCAACCGTGACAGAGCTCCGGGGCGCTCTTCACGAGAAGCCGGGCGTTGGCCGACTGGTGGGGCAGGTGGCAGGCAAGGCAGGAAAGATCGTTCCCGTCCCTCGGGACGTCCGGGGGAAGTTTCGTCATCGTGCTCCGGACGACCGCGGACCGGTGCACCCCGTGAAAGTTCTCGTGGCACTTCGTGCAGAGGCTGTTTCCATTCCGCACGAGCTGTTTGGGGGCGACCCCCGCATGGGGGTCGTGGCACCCGGCGCATTGACCGGCCCGTACCGGAGCGTGCACGATTCCTTTCCCGGACGGCGCATCATGGCATTCCATGCAGCCCTTCCCCGACTTTTGAAGTTTGGAGCGGGCGGAGAAATGGGGATCGTGGCAGGAAGTGCACTCCCCGGCGGCGACCGGCTCGTGCAGAAAGATCCCCGGTGTTCCGCCCTTCCCGAAATCGTCGTGGCACCCGTAGCAGGCGGTTTTCTGGTCCTTCCGCTTGAGTTTTCCGCCCTCTTCCACATGGCAGCTCCCGCATCCCTCTTCCACCGCGGGATGAAGGTAGTAGGAGCGGAACACCGTCGGGGGCTTCCCCTTTCCTCCCTTGATCGCAAGCCGGCCTTCGGGGGAGCCCGCCCGATAATACACCCGAACCGTCTTCCCGCCGATGTTCAGCCGGTTCAGACCGGGAACCAGCGGGGCCTCTCCCTTCTGAACGGTGGCTCCTTCCATGGTACCGATCGGTTTCCCGTTCACGGTGACCCGGATCGGAGCCTTCCCCTCCTTCCGTACGGCGTGCAGGGGGATCACCGGNTGGGAGGAAAGGGTCAGGTCCGGCGGATAGAGGATGACCGGAGCCGATGCCGCCAGCGCTCCGGAGAAAGCCCCCGCGAGAAGCATGGCCAACAGCGACAGAGGCAGGAGTGTCACGGGTCGCGTCCCCATCGTTCGGAAGACCGGAGGCGATGCATCCTTCATGTCGATGCTCCTCTCTTCCATCGCTCCACCAATATCCAACAAACGCGAAGGGACTCTGAAATCGCGGTGCGGACCCCGCGGGACGGTAGAACCGATACGACGGCGTTGACTCCCGGCCTCCTTATTGAGCGGGACGGATATTCTGATTGAGTCGGAACAGATTCTGCGTGCGTGCCGCGTCGTAGCCGTCGTCCGTCACGGAGTCCCCGTCGCTGCGCCGGATGCTCACTGTCGTCATCGCTGGTCGCCTCCTGTCCAGAAGAGATGGCACAAGGTTCGGAGCCCCTCAGCAAAAAATGGACTACCTCATCGGAATCCCCGCAGGTCCTGGGAANTCCCTTGATCCGAACAGGGGTTATGTGGAGCCGGAGGTCTGGTTCCGGATCGTCCATGCCGCCCTGGAAAACCGGAACGACGGCCCTGGGGCCGCCTGCTACGCGCAGACCGTTGAGATCGCCTTGGGGCCCAAGGGGACATTCGAAAACGGCAACGTCGGCGCCTTGATGCGCAGGGTGCCCGCAAACCGAATGGGAAGTGTCATCGAGTGACCGCGTCAGCTCGACGCCGGCGAGGTCCGAAACCAGGCCGATATCGCCCGCCGCGAAGGAATCACCCGCGCAGGGTGACCCAGACCATGGGTATGCTGCATCTTGCGCCGGAGCTCCAAGAACACATTCTGATCGTGCTCGACATTCTCCGCGGCCCCGATGGAGCCATCTCCTCCAATCGATGATGCGTTTGGCTTCTTCAACGCGCTCCGAGCCGTTATTCTCCTCTCCCCGGTTTTGGACCCTCTTTCAAAACAAACGGGATCACGCGCTCTATACTCTCTGAATCGGCCTTGGCGCGATTGACGAGCATCCCCGTTTTCGAATCCAACGTCCATCCCTGCATGCTTTTGAACTGCAGGATCGACTTTAACAGGTATTGTCCCTTCCCGACATTCCACTCGGCTGGGCCGGCAACCTCGAACTCGATGTCATTGTTTTTTACACTATTCTTCACTCGGCTGGAGATCAGTTTGACTTCGTTTTTCCCTTTCTTGAGGAATGGCGTAATCACCATACCTCGCTTCGCCAGGAGGAAACTGTTCAAGGGGGTCCCGTTCACAAAAACGGTTGCGGTGATCGGGGAGTTCCAACTGGCAAAGGTAGGTTTTCCGCTGATAACGAAATCGCCCGCTTTGAGCTTGATATTTTCATTCTGCAAGCCGGCATAGTAAATCCTGTAAGAGAGTGTCACCGCCTTCACATCCGGTCCCAGCGGGTGAGAGTACCTGCCGTTGGNGAACGTCCAATCCGTGTCATTGCGGAATTCCCAAATAACCGGCTCCATGATCCATTGATCGTTCCCNGGCGTTTTGTGTGCCGGTCCCAACCGGAAGATCAAACCGTTGCTCTTGCTTGCCGGCTGCTGTGGGGTCGTCTTGATCGTGATCGTATTCCACCCCTCTTTCAGGTATTGGCCGATCGGCTCGAAAGTGTCCGAGGTGAAGATGTTCACCGTTTTCCCGTTGACACTTAGTTCACTGTGGAGCGGGTTGTCCCAACTGGCGAAATTACGTTTCACCCAGAGCAAGAGCGGTTCGCTGCCGGCCTCTTGNGCCGGCACCGGCAAACTGGAAAGCCCAAGAAGCATCACCGCAAGCAGAAGCATCAGAATTCGCCGGGACATGGATTTACCTCCTTTGTGGTGAGCATGGGTTGAGAGTGCCCTTTCCCACGACCCGGGAACGGTAGCCGACTCCTCGATGACGGCGCCGGGATGCGTTATCTGCACGCTGACGGGGAGGCCTGCCACCGTAGACACGCCTGTCTGTAGCCATGCGACACGCTTCCCTTGGCCAAGGTCACGCGTGCTCCTTGCAACGGCCCCGCACCGACGGGGTCAGGCTGCACTTAACGTATTCGATGAATGTCCGTTCCTCGTCGTTCCCTCACTCGGCGAGAATGGCCGACAGGAGAACCCGTCTTTTCGTTGGAAGTCCAGCCGGAACACGTTCGCGACGAACTGCTGTTCCTCCGGCTCGAAGACCCCCGCTTCCGCTCCTTGCTGCACCCGTGTTTTCCGGGACGAGACGACGGCGATCTCGGACATGGCGAAAAGACCGTTCACGAGGATCAGGAGCAGAAGAAACAGGAATTCCATGGNAACCGCNTCGAAGGAAGGAGTTGGGATGAATTATACCCGGCGTCGGACCCGATTCCTTTGGGTCCGGAAGAGCATCCACGAGGACGTAACGGGGCGGACCGAATAAAAACGGAGAGCGTGGAAAAGACACGCTCTCCGGAATTTTGCTGGCTCCCTGGGCAGGACTCGAACCTGCAACCTAGTGGTTAACAGCCACCCGCTCTGCCGGTTGAGCTACCAGGGAACGTGGAACGGCAGGTCTGGAAATATAATCCGGGCCCGATTCCCCGTCAAGCGGAAGGATTCCTCGTCCCCGGCGGCGGAGCCGCCGGGATCTACGCCGGGAGTCGCACCTCCTCCAGTCGGGGCTGCGTCGGCAACTCCTTCCGGATCCATGCGTCGAACCCTCCGTGGATTACGCCGACCCGGTCGTATCCGCGCCTCATGAGGATCCGCGCCAGACTGGCGCTGGTGGCCTCGCCCGGTCAGGTGCAGTAGAAGACGAGGTCCCGGTCCCTCGGGAGGTGATGGGCGTGCCGGTGGAACGAGGCGGGCCGCACGCGCACCGCCCCGGCGACCATCCGATCGGCGGCGGCGTAGTCGTCGTCGCGCCGCAGGTCGAGGACGATGATCTCCTCCCCCTCCCGCATCTTCCGGTGCACCTCCTCCGGTTCGAGACGTTTGGCGGCGTACCGCTTCACCAGCCAGAACCGATAGGCGATCCTCCACGCGACGGTGGCGGCGAGCCCCGCGAGGAGCAACCACCCCAGCATCCCCTGGAACCCCCGGGCCGTCTCCGCGACCTCCTCCCCGAAGGCGAACCCGAGGGCGACCGCCGTCCCGGCCCACAGCAGGGCCCCAGCGAAGTCCAGGAGCAGGAAGAAGAGGAAGGGCATCGCCGCGACGCCGGCCAGCGGCGGCATGATCGTGTTCACGCCGGGGAGGAACTTCGCGAACAGGATGGTGGCGCTCTTNCGCCGGTGGAACCCGTCCACGGCCCGCTCCAGGCACGCGTCCGGGTTGAACGAAACCCGGCAAAGGTGATCGAGCACCCGCTTCCCGCGCCACCGGCCGACGAAATACCAGATCCCGTCCGCCAGGAGCGCCCCGGCGACCGCGACTCCCACGACGAGCGGTACGGCGGTGTGCATCGTGGAGGCGTAGGCCCCCGCGAGCATCAGCACCGGAAATGCCGGGATCGGGAGACCGACGTTCTCAAGGAAGGTGAAAAGAAAGATCGCCGCGAGGCCGTACCGGGAGACGAGGACCGCGAAGTCGTCCATCGCTTATCTCCCTTCCGCCTTTTCCCCCCTCAGCACCGAACAGGTGGAGACGGCCCGGGCGACCAGNTTCCCGTCNTCCGTGGTGATATCGCAATCGACCAGCCCCACGGTGCGGCCGCGGTGGACCACCTTCGCCTTCGCGAACAGCTTCCCTTCGAAGACGGGGCGCAGGAAGTTGATCTTGACCTCGAGCGTCGTGAACGTCTCCCCTTCATCGAGGGTGGAGGCGAACGCCATCCCCATCGCGGAGTCCGCCAGCGTGCACAGGATCCCGCCGTGCACCGTCCCCATCGGGTTGTGGTGCCTGCGCCCCGAGTCCATCTCGAAGCGCGACTCCCCGTCCGCGAAGGAAACCATCCGGAATCCGACCAGCTCCGCCGCCGGCGGGTGGATGACCCCGCTTCTCAGCTTCCCGGAAAACGAGCTCCCCATGCGCTTCCCTCCCCATGCGGATTCGCCGAGCCTTTGTGATGCCGCAGGGGAAAGAAACGATGCCGGGGGATCACCACCAACGCCACATGGCGATGACCAGCAGCACGGCGACCACGAGGAAAAGGTTGAGGAAGGTCATGAAGTAGAACGCCTTCAGGTGCGGCGGCTTCCCCACGGGCGNCCACTCCTCCACGAGCTTTCCGACAACGGGAAGCTGCAGGACGCGGTCCTCGNCGTGAGGGGCGAGCTTGAGCATCTCGGTCAGGTCGAACCCCGCCTGGTGCTTTCCCATATGGCTCCCCTTCCGCCACAGCTCGCTCCCCGTCGCGTCGTAGATCATCCCCCTGTAGGCGAAGTAGGCGGGGGCGCCGTCCTTTCCCGTGAAGGAGGAGAGTTCCCCCGGGGCGAGATCCCGTCTGCGCGGATCCACATCGGCCCGGCGGGCTTTCAGTCGGGGCCCGACGATGAACGTCACGATGAAGGCGGTCGCCGTCATGACGAGGAAGATGACGATCTTGATCGTCAGGAGGACTCCGAAGCGCGTATGGAAGAGGGCGTCCCACGTGGGGATCCGGTACACCGTCAGGATCGTCCCCGTGACCGCCATCACGATGATGGAGACCCACCCGACCAGCAGCTCCCCCCGGGGCAGGCCGCGGGCGGCGTACGCGGGTTTCAGCAGCAGGTGCACATAGAGGATGGTGCCGAACCACATCACCGCCGTGATGAGGTGGAGGAATCCGGCGGCGAAACGAACCATCCTGCTCGGTGTGGATGCGGGGACGCTCTTCCCCGCGGGCGAAATCGATGCGAGGAATGCGGTCCCGTCAACGGTGAGCTCTCCGCCGCCGGACGGGTCGACGTGACATGCGGCGCACTCTTTCCCGGTGCGGCGGGAAAACTCCTCGGTGCCTTCCCCCGGGGACGGCAGGAACAGCAGCCAGAGGAGCAGGGCGGCCCCGGGGACGAACGTCACTTCCTCGCCCGGTCCAGCAGGGAAAACCCGAAGAGGGCCCAGAAGTAGTTCTCCTGCTCGCTGCCGAACCGCCGGTTTCCGCCCGTCATGTTCTCCCCCGCCAGCTGCCCCTGCTTGATGGCGCTGCGCCAGCCGAAATTGATGCGGCCGACCTTCTTCGGCTTGCCGGCGAACTCCGCGCAATCTCCCGCCGCGTACACGTTCGGGGCGCTCGTCCGGAGAAAATCGTCCACGAGGACGCCCATCCCCACCATCACGCCGCTCCCCGCGAGGAACCCCACGGAAGGAACCCGCTCCGTGGCGATGACGACCAGGGAGCAGGGGATCTCCACCCCGCCGCGCGTGAGGACGACGCTCGTGTCGGGACCCTTCTCCCACACGTGGACGATCTCGTCCCCCTCCATGATCCGGGCACCCCGGTTGCGGACGTCGTCCAGGATGCTCGCCTCCAGCTCCCCGGCGATCGGGTAGCCGTATTTCGGCAGGTCCGGCTTGATCCAGACGACCTTCTTCTTCGTCCCCCGCAACGCCCGGCACGCTTCGATCGCGAGGTACCCGGGTCCGTAGACCACCGCGCCCCCCGGGAGACCCGCCCGTTCCTTGATGCCGAGCGCATCCCTCCGGGAATCGAAGACCCGGATCGCCGGAAGCTCTTTCTTCAGTGCCGCAGGGATCTCCGGCTTCCCGCCGGTGGCGATCAGGAGGACGTCGTACCCCTCCTGTGTCCCGTCCGAGAAGTCCACCTTCCGGTTCCCCATGTCCAGCCGGACCGCCCGGCGCCCGGTCAACAATCGCACGCCCTTCTCCGCAAGGTCCGCGCCTTGAGGATCCAGGATCGTCTCGTCCCGGGCCTCCCCCAGGATCAGGTCAGGCAACAGCGGACGCAGGTACGGGGCCTCCGTTTCATCCGTCGCGATGACGATCCCCGCGTCGGACTTCGCCTTCCGGATCGTCCTCGCCGCGGCGATCCCCGCGGGACCGCCCCCCAGGATCAGGTGCTGCATCGCGCGCCTCCGTTCCTCGCCGGGGGTTCCCGGCGCATCCTCCGGTTAATGCCCGTGGGGCTCCCCGGACGCCGGCTCCGGGTGCGGGGCGGCGTGGCCCTCGTGTCCTCCCTCCCCCGCNCCGTGGGCGATCGGGGTGGCGGCGTCGTTGTAGAGCCGCTCCACNAAGTGCAGGTACGGGACGTACGCCTGGACGTAGGCCCGGCCAGCTTCCACGTTGTGGCCGGCGTGCGCCTTCTTCTCCCGCGCCTCCGTGTAGTACTTGTGGATCCCCGCGTGGACCTTCTCGNCGATCAGCTTGAGNAGCGGGCCCGGCTNNCCGGTCTCCAGCGCCTTGTCGGCCGCCGGGATCGCGGGGCCCAGGTCCAGCCCGGCGGGCTTCAGGCCCGTAAACGGGGCGCCTTCCCCCTCGCGGTGGACCCGCACCAGGGTCTCGAAGAAGAACCGGTCCGCCAGTTCCTTCTCCTTCGTCCCCTTCCCGCGAACGGCCGCCGCCAGATCGAACGCCTCTTGGATCTCCTTCTCCTTCTCCGCAGCGACCCACGGAAGGACGATGTTCACGTCCCCTTTTTGCAACGCCTCCTTCGCCAGGGAGACGACCGGGCCGTCCAGCGTGTCGCAGTGCGCCAAGGCCCCTCCCGCCGTCAACATAAGGATGATTGCCGCCGCCGCCGCGCTTCCGAGGATTCCGCCGAGATTCATCGTCCCCTCCGTCCCCCGGATTCCGGGTGGTTAGCCCGTGGGGGTGTCTTGGGGCCAGTATCCTCCGCCGCGCCCGCTTCGCTCTTGACCTGAATCAATATGTATCAATATACCACCGGCCGCCTCCTTCCGGGTCAGATCCACCGCTTCCGGCGGAAGTAGTACAGCATCCCGCCCGAGACCGCCGCCATCAAAAGCAGCAGGGCGGGGTACCCGTACGCCCACGTGAGTTCCGGCATGTTCCATGGGGACGCCTTCGTGTCGAAGTTCATTCCGTACACCCCCACGATGAAGGTCAGGGGGATGAAGATGGTCGCCATGACGGTGAGCACCTTCATGATCTCGTTCATCCGGTTGGAGACGGCGGACATGTACTCGTCCACCAGCCCCGACGCCATTTCGCGGAACGTCTCCACCATGTCCATCAGCTGGATCGTGTGGTCGTAGCAGTCCCGGAAGAACACCTTGGTGCCGGGCCGGATGAGGGCGTGCTCCTCGATCAGCAACAGGTTCAGCGCGTCGCGGGCGGGCCACACGGCNTGGCGCACCGCAAGCAAGTCCCTTTTCAGGCGCCGGATGGCGAGGAACGTCTCCGGCACGGGCGAGATGAGCACCCGCTCCTCCATCTCCTCCACCTCGTCGCCCAGCTTTTCGAGCGTGGGGAAGAACGCGTCCAGCACCAGGTCGCACAGGGCGTAGAGGAGGAAGTCGGCCCCCTCGGACCGGATCCGCCCCTTCCCCAGGCGCAGACGGTCCCGGACGGGATCGAAGCAGTCCCCGGGGCGCTCCTGGAAGGAGACCACCACGCGGTCCCCAAGAAAAAACGAGACCTGTTCGGCGGGTTCCGGGTGCCGGATCTCCCGCAGCACGACCAGAAGGTGTTCGCNGTACCACTCGACCTTCGGGCGCTGCGGGACATTCAGCACGTCCTCCAGCGCGAGGGTATGGAACCCGAACCGTTCCCCGATCACGCGAACGACGGCAGGGTCGGACAACCCCTCCACGTCGATCCAGAGCACCCCCGACTCGGGCGTGGAGAGGGAGGAGAGCTCCGCGGGGGGGACGTCCCTCTCCTCGCACCGACCCGCGTCGTACCGGAACGCCCGCACCCGCACCGGCGTCCCTTGCGCCTCCGCGTGAGCCACCAGCGTCCCGGGCTGGGTCCCCGGGGGGTGGTACCGCTTCCTGCGTTTCCTCGCCATCCTTCGCCTCCCGGGGCCCGGCCGGGGGCCGGGGTCCGCATCTACCCCCATTTATATCAAACCTGCGGGCGGGGTAAAGCCGCGCGCTACCGATCCTTGTCGCCCCACGCGGCGGCGTGGATAATGGATGCATGGCACCATATCGCGCGTCGAACGGAGGTACCTCCTCATGAGGGAGAGCAACCAAGGAGCTGTTGCCGCCGGCCTTCTATTCATCTGCCTCCTCGCCGTCGGCGTGTACAGCTGCGCGGTCAACCCCGTCACCGGCCGGTCCGAGCTGGCGCTGATCTCCTTCTCCGAGGAGGAAGAAGCGGCGCTGGGTGCGAAGGCGTACACTCCCGCCGTCCAGCAGCAGGGCGGCTTCTATCGCGACCGGGAGTTGGAAGCGTACGTCCAGGACGTGGGGATGCGGCTGGCCCGCGTCTCCCACCGGCCCCACCTCAACTACCGGTACCGGGTTCTGAACTCCTCGGTGCCCAACGCCTTCGCCCTCCCCGGCGGGTACATCGTCATCAACCGGGGTCTGCTCGTCGGCCTTTCCAGCGAGGCGGAAGCGGCCGCCGTACTGGGCCACGAGACGGGACACGTGACGGCAAAGCATTCGTTGGCCGGTTATCAGCGGGCGTTGGCGGCGAATGTGCTCGTCACCGGCGTCGTCGTCGCGGCGGGGGGGCGCGCGGGAGTCCAGGAGCTGTCGGGGATCACCGCATCCCTCCTCGAGAACGGCTTCTCGCGCGACCAGGAGCGGGAGGCCGACTGGCTGGGGATCGACTACATGGTGAAGGCGGGGTACAACCCGGAAGGCGCCGTGCGGCTGCAGGAATATTTCTACCGTCAGTTGGAGGGGGGGAAGAACCCCTTGTTCCTCGAGGGACTCTTCCGCACCCACCCGTTCTCGAAGGAGCGGCTGGACAACGCCCGCGCCCGGATCGCGCAGCGGTACCCGGAAACGGCGAAGAACCCGAATTTCACTTTCAACGAAACGATCTTCCGTCAGAAGACCGCGCGCCTGCGGGAGGTGCAGAAGGCGTACGAGATCGCGGACGAGGGGGACAAGCTGTTCAAGGAGAAACGGTACGACGAGGCGCTGGCGAAGTACCATGGGGCCGCCCGGAAGGAACCGGGGCAGGCGCCGTTCCATTCCTCGGCCGGAAGGGTCCACCTGGTCCGGAAGGAGTACGGCCTCGCGGAAAACGAGCTGCGCCGGGCGCTCGATCTCGACGGCGAATCGTTCGAGCCGCGCTTCCTGATGGGGGGGCTGCGATACGAGCGGCGCGAATTCCGGGCGGCGATCCCGGATCTCGAGCGGAGCATGGAGCTGTACCCGACGAAACAGGCTGCGGCGATGCTGTCGAAGTCGTACGAGGCGCTGGGGGACGCGGCCAACGCGAAAAAGTACGCCGAGATGGCGAAATAGGGGGAGCCGGTGGTTCGACGCCGGGACGGAGGCGCCGATGGGCTATAATGAATATTTCCGTTCCCCCGAAAGGATACGCCTTGCCCAAGGAAGAGTTCATCCCGAAATGGATCGCATGGGAAGTGACCGGCCGATGCAACCTCAACTGCATCCATTGCCGCGCCTCGTCGTCGATGACCTCGCACGACTCGGATTTTTCGCTCGGGGAGGCAAAGCAACTGATCGACGACATCGCGGAGATCTCCAATCCGGTCCTGGTCCTCTCCGGAGGGGAGCCGCTCCTGCGGAAGGACCTCTTCGAGATCGCGAAGTACGGGACGGAGAAGGGGTTCCGGATGTGCATCGCCACGAACGGCGCGCTCGTCACGGACGAGATCGTCGGAAAGATGAACGAGGCGGGAATCCGCATCTGCTCCCTGTCGCTGGACGGCTCCACCGCGGCGGTGCACGACGATTTCCGCAAGCAGCCGGGGGCCTTCGAGGCCACGCTTCGGGCGGCGGAGACGTTCCGCCGCAACGGGATGCAGTTCATCGTCAACTCCTCCTTCACCAAGCGGAACCAGCACGACATCGCGGCCACCTGCAAGCTGGCGAAGTCGATCGGCGCCCACGCGTGGTACATGTTCATGATCGTCCCCACGGGCCGGGGAGAGGCGATCATGAGCGAGTTGATCAGCAAGGAGGATTACGAAGAGATCCTCGAGTGGCACTACCGGATGGAGAAGGAAGAGACGGAGATGCTCGTCCGGCCCACCTGCGCGCCGCACTACTACCGGGTGCGCCTCCAGAAGATGAAGGAGGAAGGGGAGAAATTCCAGCCCCGGTCCCTGACGTTTTCCACGGGGGGCGGAAAGGGGTGCATCTGCGCCCAGTCGATCTGCTTCATCGACTCGAAGGGAAACGTGCAGCCGTGCTCCTACTTCCCCGTGGTGGCGGGCAACGTCAAGAAACAGAAGTTCGGGGAGATCTGGCACAAGTCGGAGCTGTTCGAGTCGCTGCGGGCCTTCGAGAAGTACAAGGGGCGGTGCGGCGAGTGCGAATACATCAACGTCTGCGGAGGGTGCCGGGCGCGGGCCGACGCGGTCCTCGAGGATTACCTCGAGGAGGAGCCGTTCTGCAGCTACGTGCCCTTGAAGACCCGCAAGCGGCTCGACGCGGCGGTCCAGGCGGGCAAATCCGCGAAATAGGCCCCCCTTCGCCCCGTTCCGCGGTTGAAAACGGCCGCGCGGAGCGGGTAGAGTAGTCCCAACCCCCATGCCGAGGTCAAGATGACGGATTACCGCTTCCTGAAAGCGTGCCGGCGCGAGCCGGTCGACGTCACCCCCGTGTGGATCATGCGGCAGGCGGGGCGCTATCTCCCCGAATACCAGAAGATCCGGGGGAACAACTCGTTCCTCACGATGTGCAAGACCCCGGAGCTGGCCGCGCAGGTCACGATCCAGCCGGTCGAGCGGCTGGGCGTGGACGCGGCGATCCTCTTCTCCGACATCCTCGTCCCCGTCGAGGCGATGGGGGTGCCGCTCGAGTTCCACGACGGAAAGGGACCGCTGCTGGGGAAGGCGATCCGGAACCAGCGCGACGTCGACTCTCTCATCGTCCCCGATCCCGAGGAGAAGGTCCCCTTCGTGATGGGGGCGATCCGCATCCTGCGGAAGGCGTTCGAGGGGAAGGTGCCGCTGATCGGCTTCTCGGGCGCGCCGTTCACGCTGGCCTCCTACATCGTCGAGGGCGGGACCTCGAAGAACTTCATCCAGTTGAAGAAGCTCATGTACCAGGCGCCGGAGGTGTACCGGTCGCTGATGAACAAGATCGCGAAGACCGTGATCCTGTACCTCAACGCCCAGATCGCGGCGGGCGCCCAGGCGGTGCAGATCTTCGACACGTGGGCGGGGATCCTCACCCCCGGCGACTACGAGGAGTACGCCCTCCCCTACACCCGCCAGGTCGTCGCCGGCCTGAACCGGAAGGGGGTCCCCGTGATCCACTTCGCGAACGACTGCGCCACGCTGCTCACCGCCATCCGGACGCTCTCCGTGGACGTCGTGGCCGTGGACTGGCGGATCCCGCTCGACGTGGCGGCGATGGTCGTGGGGAAGGACAAGGCGCTGCAGGGGAACATGGACCCGACGATGCTCTTCCACCCCCCGGAGAAGATCGACGACTGCGTGCGCGACGTGCTGCGCCGCGGGGAGAAGGCGTCCTCCCACATCTTCAACCTCGGGCACGGGATCCTTCCGCCCACGAACCCGGAGCACGCGGTGGCCATGGTCGAGGCGGTGCATCGTCTCGGCCGGAAGGTGTGAGCGGCGCCCCCGGGGAAGGCCCGCGCGTGTCCGCCGACACCCCTCTCACGGGCATCGTCCTCCTCAACATGGGGGGACCCGACTCGCTGAACGCCGTCCGCCCGTTCCTCGCCCGGCTCTTCTCCGACAAGGAACTGATCCGCCTGCCCGCAGCAAAGGTCACGCAGCCGCTCTTCGCATGGATCGTCTCGGGGCTTCGCGCCCGGAAGGTCCGGCGATATTACGAGGAGATCGGGGGCGGTTCTCCCATCGCTTCGCTCACCGAGCGCCAGCGCTTCGCCCTCGAAGAGGCGTTGCGCGCGACGGGGGGGCGCTTCAAGGTATACACGGGGATGCGGTACTGGTATCCCCTCGCCAAGCACGCCGCGCTGGAGATGAAGGAGGATGGCGTGGCGCGGGCGATCGCCCTTCCCCTCTACCCGCAGTTCTGCGCGGCCACCACGGGATCGAGCCTGAACGACCTGCGCCGCTGGCTGAAATGGGAGGGGTGCTCCTTCCCCGTGACGGAGATCCGCTCCTACCCGGATCACCCGAAATACGTCGCCGCTCTCGCGGAGACGGTCGCGAGCGCGATCCGGGACGCGGACCGGGACGGGATCTTCCTCCTCTTCAGCGCCCACGGGGTTCCGCAGGCGTTGATCGACGGCGGAGATCCGTACCGGGCGGAGACGGAGCGGACCGTCGCGGCGGTGATACGCAGCTTCCCCGGCCTGCCCCACGGGATCTCGTTCCAGAGCCGGGCGGGGCGGGCGGTCTGGCTTGCGCCCGACACCGTGGACGAGGTGACGCGCCTTGCGCATGCGGGCGTGAAAACCCTGGTCGTCGTCCCGGTGAGCTTCGTGTCCGACCACATCGAAACGCTCCACGAGCTGGACGTGCGCCTGGCCGCCCACGCGCGGGAGGTCGGTATACAATCGTTCCTGCGGGCGCCCGCGCTGAACGACGCGCCCCTGTTCATCTCGGCGCTGAAGGATCTCGTGTTGGGAGCGGTGTGATGCCTCGTATAGCGATCGTCGGGGCGGGACTGTCGGGGCTTTCCACGGCCCACTATCTCGTGAAGTCCCTCTCCGCCGCGGGGAAGGAGGCGGAGATCCTGTTGCTGGAGGCCGACGCGGTTCCGGGCGGGAAGATGCGCACGATCCGCCAGGACGGCTTTCACATGGAGTGGGGACCGAACGGGTTCCTGACGAACAAGCCGCACGGGATGGAACTGGTGAAAGACCTCGGGATCGAGGGACGCCTCGCCCGCTCCTCCGACCTTGCCCGCAAACGGTTCATCCTTTCCGGCGGGACGCTGCACCGCCTCCCCGAGACGCCGCCCGCCTTCTTCCGGTCGCACTTGCTCTCCCTTTCCGGCCGCCTGCGGATCCTTTGGGAACCGTTCGCGGCGGGGCCGCCCGCGGGGGTCGACGAATCGCTGGGGGAGTTCGCCAGGCGCCGGCTTGGGTCCGAGGCGCTGGAGAAGCTGATCGACCCGATGGTGACCGGCATCTTCGCGGGAGACCCGGACAAGATGTCGCTGCGCTCCTGCTTCCCCGTGATTCACGACCTGGAACGGAAGTACGGCGGGCTGGTGCGCGGGATGCTCGGCGTGCGGAAAGAGCGGGCGAGGCAGGGCGCGAAAGGAGAGATGTCCGCGGGGCCGGGCGGGGTGCTGATGTCGTTCGACCACGGCGTGCAGGCGCTGACCGATACCCTCGCCGGACGGCTCGAAGAGGGGCTGCACCTGAACGTGGCCGTCGACCGGATCGCGCGGCGCGGGGAGGAGTACGTCCTTTCGATGTCCGCCGGCGGGGATCGGGAGGAGATGTCGGCGGACGTGGTGGTGCTCTCGACGCCGGCATATGCGGCGGCGGGGATCGTATCCTCCCTGGACGGGGGGCTGTCGGAAGCCCTCGCCGCGATCCCCTATTCGCCGGTCACCGTGGCGGCGCTGGGGTATGAAAAGGCCTCGATGGGGAATCCGCTCGACGGTTTCGGATTCCTCATCCCTCGCGGCGAGAAGCGGAAGATCCTGGGGGCCCTGTGGGACTCGAGCGTCTTCCCGAACCGGGCGCCGGAGGGGAAGGCCCTGTTGCGCGTGATGGTGGGGGGGGTGCGCGCGCCTGCGCTTGCGGCGCTCCCGGAGGCGGAGCTGCTCGCCATTGCCCGGGAGGAACTGCGGGAGATCATGGGGATCTCCGCCGAGCCGGTCCTCGCGAAGACGTTCTTCCACGACCGGGGGATCCCGCAATATCTCGTCGGCCACGGGAAGCGTCTGGAGCGTATCGATGGACGGCTGGCGGGGCTCTCCGGCCTGCACCTCAACAGCAACGCCTACCGGGGCATCGCCCTNAACGACTGCGTCCGGGAGTCGCGCTCGACCGCCGAGCGGATCGCCAAAACGCTCTAAGGCACCGCCGCCCCCGGGCGAAGCCCTCCGTAGCCTACGCCCGGCCGGCGCTTACGTCTTCCGCCTCAGATGAAGCCGGATATCGACCGGAGCCGTTACCTTTTCGGGGTATCTCCCAGGCCGATGAATGGCACGGCCCCGCCGCCGGTAACCTGCGGGAGGATCCCGTTCCATTTATCTATCGCCTTGATATTGGCCTCTATCTTTCTGAGCTCAATCAGGTCCGTTGAAATATTTGCCCTCTGCAGCCTCAAGGACTCCGCCTCCGCCTTGGCTGCCGTGATCTTCTGCTCCGCCTCGATCTTTATCCTGTCGAGGTCTCTCTTTGCCTTTAGCGCGAGCTGTTCCGCCGTCTGCTTCGACTCGATGGCTTCCATGAATATCTTGGAGAAACTGAANCCCACGATAGAGAATGCATCAACCGATATGTTGTGGACCAAAAGCCTTTCGGTAAGGAGCAGTTTCATCGCATCGCTTACCGCCGGCCTCTTTGTGATAAGCTCTTCCGCCGTATACTTGGCAGTCACCGCCTTTACCACCTCCTGCACCGCAGGGTCTATGATTCGCTCTTTGAATTGTATGCCGATGGACTGGTAGACAATATTTGCCTTGTCTGGAATTATGTGATAGTTGATCGCGACCGTGGAGCTTACATCCTGGAGATCGGACGAGGCGGCCGCAGCATCCGTCTGTGCCTTCTGCACCTTGACATCCACCCGGACAACTTTCTGCATTACCGGTATCCTGATATGCANCCCTTCGTCAAGCACGTCCTTCTGAACAGCGCCAAAATTAAGGACAACCCCTCTTTCACCCGCCCCAACCTGAACCCATGGATTTAAAAACAGAAANCCGACGATAATCGCTCCAATAATCACCAGAGACCGCTTGGGGCCTCTCCTCATCGCAGCCCTCATCGCATCCTTGGCGCTGTTGATGTCCCTTGGGTCCATTTTATTCCTCCTCCGGATCTATTTCGTATTTGCCCAGCAGGCATTACCAGAACAACCTTCATGCATGATGGAACGTTTCCGTCCCCCCCTCCCCCGATACGCGAGATAAGAGATAGAAAGTTGAATTTGGTGCTGAAGTCGAACGCGCCAATGTCGTTGGGTGTGAACCTTTACAGGCGCCATGATGATACCGTAACCGCCCACGTGCTGTCAAATGAGTCCTCTGCTATCTGTATCCTCTGCTATCCTTAGGGAGCCGGAACGGGGCCATCGCACCGCAGGGAACGGAACGATTTTCGGCAGGGGGGGAACCGTGGGACACATCCGCAATGGCGGGGGGGTGTACGGACGGCTGCAGAAGCGGCTGGACCGGTTCCCCATCGGCGCGCCGCCCGCGTCCGCGCTTTACGAGATCCTGAAACGCCTCTACACCGAGGAGGAGGCGGAGATCGCGGCACGGATGCCGATCCGGTTCACCGACCTGGCCGGCATCGCCCGACGCGTGAAGAAATCCCCCGAGGACCTGCGTCCCATCCTCCACCGGATGGCCGACAAGGGGCTGGTGATGGACTTCGAGCACCAGGGAGAGCTCATGTACATCCTCTCCCCCACCGTGATCGGCTTCTTCGAGTTCGCCTTCATGCGGGTCCGAACCGACCTGCCGCAGAAGGAGATCGCCAGGCACATGGTCGCGTACGCGCATGACGAGCCCGACTTCGCGCGTGCCGTCTTCTCGGGAAAGGTCCAGGCCGGGCGGGCGCTGGTCCACGAAGACGCGACCGATCCCGCGGATCTCACGCGGATCCTGGACCACGAGCGGGCGACGCACATCGTGCGGAACGCGAAGGCATGGGCGGTCTCCCTCTGCTACTGCCGCCACATCCGGGAGCACGAGGGGAAGGCGTGCGGAAAGCCGATGGAGGTGTGCACCACGCTCAATTCCGCGGCGGACTATGTGGTCCGGCACGGGCTGGGCCGTCGGATCCCGATGGAGGAGGCGCTCGACATCTTCGCGCGGACCCGCGCGGAAGGGCTGGTGCACATCGGGGACAACGTGAAGAGGCGCCCGGCGTACGTCTGCCACTGCTGCGGCTGCTGCTGCGCCATGCTCTCCGCCGTAAACCGGTTCAAGATGTTCGACGCCGTCGTCACCTCGCCGTTCGAGGCGGCGTTCGATCCGGCCCGGTGCAACGGGTGCGGCCTGTGCGCGAAGAAGTGCCCCGTGTCGGCCATACGGATCGAGGGCGAAGGAAGGGAAAAGAGAGCGTCCTTGAGTCCCGGGATCTGCCTCGGGTGCGGCGTCTGCAAACCCGCCTGCGCGCGCGACGCCCTCTCGATGGCCCCGCGCGGGGAACGGATCATGGTGCCGGAGACCGCCTGGCAGCGGGCGGTGATCATGGCGATCGAACGCGGAAAGTTCCAGAACCTGCTGTTCGACGACTTCGATCGGCTCGACCACGCCGTCCTGCGCGCGGTGACGCGGATCGTCGTCGCCCTGCCGCCGGTGAAAAAGACGCTGCTGTCGCAGCGGGTGCAGTCGCGTTTCTTCCGGGCGCTGGCGGGGAGATAGAAGGGACGGGCGGCGGGATCCGGTCCGCGCGGGAGACCGGCAAACCAGACGGAGGGACGATGGACGAATTCACCGGCGGCGAAACGTGGCGCGTGTTCCGGATCATGAGCGAGTTCGTGGACGGGTTCGAGGAGCTGAAGGACGTCGGCCCGGCCATCTCCGTCTTCGGCAGCGCCCGGGCCCGCAAGGAGGAATGGTCCTACAAGACCGCCATGAAGGTGACGGAGCTGCTTGCCCGGCGCGGGTTCGCCATCATCTCCGGCGGGGGACCCGGGATCATGGAGGCGGCGAACCGCGGGGGGCGCATGGGGAAGGGGCTGTCGATCGGGCTGAACATCCAGCTCCCCGCGGAGCAGAAGCCGAACCGGTACCAGAACAAGTCGCTCTCCTTCCGGCACTTCTTCGCCCGCAAGGTGATGTTCGTGAAGTACGCCTCCGGGTACGTCATCATGCCGGGAGGGTTCGGGACGATGGATGAGTTCTTCGAGTCGCTGACCCTCATCCAGACGGGGAAGATCCGGCGGTTCCCGGTCGTGCTGATGGGCCGGAAGTACTGGGAGGGGCTCCTCCGCTGGGTCGAGCTCACGATGGTGGAAGAGGGGGCGATCGCTCCGGAGGACATGAACCTGTTCTACCTCACGGACAACCCCGAGGACGCGGTGGAGTACATCATCAAGTACCACCGGGATACGATCCGGCCCACCGGCGAGCGGCGCAAGCGCAGCCCGTTGCCGCCCCAGGAGTCGCAGCTCACGTAAGAACGCGGGAGAGGAGGAGGGAAGTGGGAAAGAAGATCGTGATGTACACCACCCCGTGGTGCAGGGACTGCAAGGCGGCGAAGAAGTTCCTCGCCGAGCGGGGCGTCCCGTTCGAGGAGGTCGACATCGAGCAGCGGCAGGAAGCGGCACAGATCGTGATGGCCCTGAACGACGGGATGCGGAAGGTTCCCACCCTCGACGTGGAGGGGACCTTCGTGTCCGGCGACCGGTTCGACGCCGCCCGGTTCGAGAAAGACCTGCGCGCGGCCGGCGCCCTCTAACCCCGGGACGCAACCCCAGAACCGGGACGTTCCTAGAACTCCCACAAAAGCGGGACAGTCATCGGTCGTTGTAGGCGAGGAG
>C687J35503_10000080_pt1 | contig 21652 bp, 21 predicted proteins | sample RifCSP19_3_FD_35503 | JGI IMG/M metagenome (IMG submission 35503)
ACTCACAGAGACTCTAAAAACAATCATCGTCTCTTCACACAGGCGGAGATAAAATGGATCACTCACATCTGGCATCTGATACACAAGGAAGGACTTAACTATGAGGGGATCCGGAGGCTGCTTCTGACCACCCCCTGCTGGAAAGTACTTAAATGCCCTGCGGAACTCAGAAATATTTGTGAGGTTTATCTGGATTCGAAATCTGTCTGCTGGTCACTTGATAAACTGCCCGGNTGCTGTGTTATGAACAACAGGAAGTGCCAGACATGCCGGGTTTATGACGCGGCACGCGATAATCAATATTTAGTGCCGTCTATTTTTNTAGAATCAGGGGATTAAAGGTATAAGTAGAAAATGGATATTCTTATCCCAATAGGTATTGTCTTTAGTATAGCTGCCATCCTCATCGGCCAGGCATTGGAAGGAGGGCATGTAGGGTCCATCCTGCAGTTTACAGCCTTTCTGATCGTGTTCGGAGGTACCTTTGGGGCAGTAATGGTCAACTATCCTATGAAACCCTTTCTAATGGCATTTAAACTTGCCATAGGGGCTGTATTCCCGGGAAAAACAGATTATGAAGGCTTCATANCTCAACTTGAGAACTTTGCACAGGTTGCGAGAAAAGAAGGTATCCTTGCGCTCGAATCAAGGGTAAAAGATGTCAAGGACCCATTTCTCGGCAAAGGACTGCAGTATGTAATTGATGGTACCGAGCCGGAAACCCTGAAGAAGATATTAGAGATTGAGATGTCATACCAGGAAGAGCGCGAGATGCTTTCCGCAAAGGTCTTTGAGACAGCCGGCGGCTTTGCACCTACTGTAGGCATCCTTGGGGCAGTGCTTGGATTAATTCATGTTATGGAGAACCTGGCAGACCCAAGTAAACTCGGCGGCGGTATAGCTACAGCATTCGTCGCCACAGTCTATGGCGTTGGATCAGCCAATCTGCTCTTCCTGCCATTGGCCGGAAATATAAAGATTAAGATAAAAAGCAAGACACTTATAAAAGAACTTGCCATAGAAGGACTTATTGGAATAGCAACAGGAGAGAACCCACGGCTGCTCAGAGAAAAATTAGAGGGCTTTATTGAGAAATCAAATACTAAGCAGGCCAAGAAATAGTTTAGAATGGAGCACTCATGTCAAAGAAAAAACATGAAGAACATGAAAACCATGAACGGTGGCTCGTATCATATGCCGATTTCATCACACTACTGTTCGCCTTTTTCGTAGTAATGTACTCAACGTCATCAGTAAACGAGGGCAAATACAGGGCAGTAAGCGAATCAGCACAGGCCGCCTTCAACCCATCAAACATGGTTGCAAAGAAAATTGAAGTTGGGCCCAAAATATCCTCAGAGAGCAGACAGACAGGCAAAGTGGAATACATAGCCGCTATAAAGAGCGTAATGAAGGCGTTCGAACAGAGCAACAAGCTCGTAGTNTTTCAGAACAGCAGGGGCATCGTTATCAGGATCACAGATACGGCGCTTTTTGATTCAGGAAAGGCAGAAATTAAAAGTGATGCAGTAGAGGCAATTGACAGACTGGCAGGTATTCTCACTGGTATCAAAAAAAATATACAAGTCGAAGGCCACACTGACAACATTCCAATTAACAGCCCGCTCTATCCTTCTAACTGGGAACTCTCATCATCAAGGGCAACCAGTATAGTACGCAGATTTGTGGATATGGGACTGAAACCATCAGGATTAACCGCTATAGGCTATGGTGAGTACCGTCCAATTGCAGAAAACGAAACGGAAGAAGGACGCAGTAAAAACCGTAGAGTTGAGATCGTTGTTTTGAATGATAAACCTGCCGGCAGTGAAGAATACTTCCCTAATCCATTCGCTAACCTGAAGGTGGAGTGATTAATAAAGTAAAAATCATAATAGCTGATGACGATCCGGTTATGCAAAGGATACTATCCGGATTGCTTGAAGATAACGGCTATGATGTTTTTTCAGCAAATACCGCGGAAACAGCACTGGAAGAATTAAAGAAGAATCACTATGACCTTCTTGTATCAGATATCGTGATGGAGGGAATGGACGGTATTGAGCTGGTAAAAGCCCTGAAGACTATTGACGGCTGTCTGAACCTGCCTGTAATCCTGCTGTCAGGTAAAAATGATACAGAGACGAAAGTCAAAGCATTCAAAGCATTGGCAGATGATTATATTACCAAGCCATTCGACATTGATGAACTTGTCGCAAGGATAAATACACAGCTACGACTGAGGCATTTACAGGAAGAAATCGAGAATAAGAATCAACTGCTTATTCAGCGTAATACAGAGCTTGAGGCAAACCTCGACATGGCAAGGCGGTTTCAGCTCAATCTGCTCCCCCTTGATGTAAGAGAGATTGATGGACTATACATCAGTTCCTTCTATAAGCCTATAGATAAGGTTGGCGGTGATTTATTTGATATTATTCCCCTTGGAAACGGGAAAACAGGTGTTTTCATAAGCGATGTCTCAGGTCACGGAGTACCCGCAGCCTTTCTCAATATCACATTAAAAATGACATTAAGGGCGGTAGTGGAAGAAGAAATAAAGAAAACGGCATCTGATATCTACCCGTTTAAATTTCTTGAGAAGATTAATAAACGAATAATGCAATACGTCAATGATGGTGATTTTATTACTGCCTTATATTCTATAATTGATGTAAACAATAAACTGCTGTACATTTCATCTGCCGGTCATCCAAAGGCAGTAATTATGCGTAAAGAAGGACACCGGGTTTCATATATAGAAAGCAGGGGATTATGCCTCGGCTTCAGCAGTGATACATCATACACAAATAACGTGGTAAAGCTATACCCCGGTGATCGCATTATCTATTATACTGACGGGTTGCCTGAGATGAAAGACAGGCATGGCCGGAAATTAGGATCAAGCGGATTAATTAATATTATCAAGAGGTATTCAGATGAAATTAACGCCGGCAGTTTGACAGCCGGAATTGTCCGGGAGTTAGAGCTATTCAGTGGTAACAAAGAATATGAAGATGACCTCACCATATTATGTCTCGAAATGACAGACTCGTATTATTATGGCTGGACAACTTCAAATATTGATATAGACCAGGCAACCGGGTTATTAATAAACCCATTGAAAGACAAGGGCTGTAATGATTCCATGTTAATTAAAAGAATACAGGTAGCCATTTATGAAGCATTAATGAATGCCATTGACCATGGCAACCTGGAGATAAACTCCAGATGTAAGAATATAAATTGTGATGAAGCTGCTTATGAATTAATCAAAAAAGAAAGACTGGCTGATCCTGAATATGGAAACAGGAGCATAATGGCCGGATATCAGGTAAGTGATAACAGGATAACATATCATATCAAAGACGAGGGCGGCGGCTTTGACTACATGAATATAGAAGATCCAACCGCATCTCATAATCTCATAAAATACAGCGGCCGCGGTATTGCATTGATAAAGATGTATATGGATGAGGTTTCATTTAATGAAAAAGGGAATGAAATAATAATGGTAAAAAGTTTACTCTAAAGGAAGCAATTCATTAGCCGATATACAATACCGTTAATACGGTATTGGAGGGGATAATGAAGTATGAAATCGCTGGTAATACGATTTTGATCCTGCAGAATGAACTGGATATATATGATGCTCCAATTCTCAAAGAATATATATCTTCAGCTGCAAAAGAAAATGACGGATCCGTCATTGTAGATCTGCATCACGTAGAAAGCATCTCCACCCCGATAATACAGATATTATTATCCTCAGGGAAAAGCATTAACAGCTTCAAGGTACTGAATATCAGCGACAGTGTAATAAGGAATCTGGCGCTGTTTGGTTATTCTCTATAGAGCGATGAAGGTATTTATAACACTCATAGCAATACTTCCCGGCCTCATAATATCTCTCACAGGATTAACCGGATGGTTATCAGCAGGTGGAATATTTATATCGCTTATCTCAGGGATAGTCTCATATATTTTAATAATTACGTTGATTAATAAAATGACAGCGCCTGCAGAGAATTTAAAACACAAACCGGGGACAGACACCACTGCATTTCTACAACCCCTCCAGGATACGAGTAAATACGGAGCTGAACTGATCCCGCTGCTGATTAATATCCTGAATAATATTACTGTTCAGACAGAGTCCGCAGCCATCGAGATAGGAGATGCATTCAAAAAGATCATAGAGAAGGCCAACGAAGGGGCATGTGAGGCAAATACGGTGGTAAATTACTTTATTGCTCCCAAAAGTGATGACTTTGATCAATCATACGTGCACAAAATAATAAAAACCTCTGAGGACGCAACTGCAAATGTACTGAAAGTACTCAATGAGATGTCAGAGATGAGCAAGGCGTTTCTTGAAGANCTTCATACAATCTTACAGAATTTTGATGGNATTTCCAAATTTGTANGTGAAATTGAATATATTGCCGACCAGACAAANCTGCTTGCGCTTAACGCTGCCATTGAGGCTGCAAGGGCCGGAGAGCATGGCCGTGGATTCGCNGTAGTAGCNGATGAGGTAAGAAAACTTGCCAACAAATCAACGGAAACATCGGTGAATATCAATAAGATAGCAACATCATCGCGGGATACTATCAACAAAATAAATAAACACATGAGGGACAGGATAAGTTCGGACATTAAGCAAATAGAGTCCTCAGACATGCTGCTGCGGGACGTAATAGTCAAATTCCGTGACTCTATAACCAATATTTCCGATGCAATGCAGACACTCACCAACAGCTACAATGTTATAACAGGAGATATTGAAAATGCCCTGTATGCATTACAGTTCCAGGATATAACGAGGCAGGAAATCGAGCATGTAGCAGAACCATTACAGAAGCTGAAAGACAAGCTAATCCAGGCTAATCTTGTTATAGACAGCGTCAGAAATGAATCAGACATGTCAATGAAGAACGCAAATGAGCGTCAACATAAGATTGATTTATATAACGATCTTAAGAAGATATATACCGTTGACACTGAGAGAAACGCCCTGACTGCCTTAAATCAGACAAACAACGAAAATCCCCCTGCACCCCCCTTTAGTAAAGGGGGGAAGGGGGGATTTTCGAATGAGAAAGAACTGGCAGCAGTCGGGGCATTAACACCATCAAAGAACGGCAGTGAAATAGGAGATAATGTTGAATTGTTCTGATAATAAGGAGGGACAAACATGCAGTGCAGTATTAAAGAAAACAGCGGCAGAACGGTCATAGTGGTACATGGTGACCTTGACAACGAACAGGCTGCAAAGGCTTTACGGGATTCACTGAGTGAAATACTGACATCAGGCAAAAAACATGCAGTCATAGACATGAGCCTTGTAGAAAGCATTAACAGCTACGGAATAGGAAAACTGCTTCTCTTCTACAAGAAATTCAAGGATGTGGATGGAGAACTGAGGGTATGCTCTCTGAAGGGCCATGTAAAAGAGGTATTCGAAACGCTGATGTTAGACAGATTATTCAAGATCGAGTAATGGAAAGGGGAATTATATCATGTCTAAAAACATCCTCGCAGTAGATGACTCAGTCACTATGAGGCAAACCATTTCCACGACCCTCGAAAAAGAGGGATACAGTGTGACACTTGCAAACGACGGAATGGATGCCATCAGCAAACTTAATGGAAACAAATATCATGTTATTGTAACCGACATTAACATGCCCAATATGGATGGCATCAGGCTGATACAGGAGGTCAGGAAGCTTGCATCTCACAAATTTACACCTATTATTGTCCTGACAACAGAGTCACAGCCTGAAAAGAAAGAGGAAGGGAAAAACGCAGGTGCAACCGGGTGGATTATAAAACCTTTCAAACCTGAACAGCTCATAGCAGTTTTAAAGAAGGTATGCCCTTAATGGAAGACATAGACAAATTAAAAGAGACATTCTATCAGGAGGCAGATGACATCCTTAACAACCTGGATGAACTCCTTCTGCAGCTTGAAAACAATCCCGGCGACAGAGAGACCATTGATGGTGTGTTCCGCAATATGCATACCCTCAAGGGTTCATCCGGCATATTCGAATTCCACTCAGTTGAGAGACTGGCCCACGCATGTGAAGACCTCCTCGATTTTATGAGGAAAGAGGATGCCGGAGAAGTCAGCTCTGAGAAGATGATTGACACCCTCTTTGTCGGACTTGACCAGATAAAGGATATGCTCTCATCCATCCAGTCAGGTGCTGATCCTTCCACTGAATATGANGGTACTGTAAAACAGATCCGCACCCTTCTGCCGAAGAAAGAAGCACAACAAATTCAGGTAAACACCCTGCGCGACCCGGGTGTAAACAGGATATTACTGCTGAGTCTGACCCCGCAGCATAAAAATATAATCAATGAAAGATTCAGAGACAATAAGAAAACATATCAGATATCAATTGCCCTGAACAAATATTGCTTCTACAAAGGCATTGACCCTCTCATTCTTTTGAAAAATCTGTCTGCCGGGGGTGAAATACTATATATCAGGTGTTCGGATGAGCACCTGCCTTCCCTTGCTGAGATTAATTCAGCAATGCTCTATTTTGACGACATATGGCTGATCTACTCAAGTGAAGTCGAGAGTCAATATATAAATGATGTATGCGAATTCGCCTCTGCTGTAGGTGACATAACCCTGCATAAGCTGACAGAAGATGACATAGCTTCATATATCATGCCGGAACAGGGAGATAAAAAGACCACCCCCGACGACTGGGGAATGGAGCCGGGGTATATAAGTAATAATGATGGCATTGATATACCGGAATCACTCAGGACAATGTCAGGATTAAAGAATATATTCCTCGATTTTATGGAAGAATCAGGCTCATTGCTGGAAGACATTGAGTCTTCTATTCTGCGTCTTGAAAAGAACATCACTAATCTCGATATTGTAAACGATATATTCCGGCCTTTCCATACCATAAAGGGGAACTGCGGTTATCTTGGCATAAAAGATATGGGACGTCTGTGTCATACAGTCGAAACCATGCTTGACAACGCAAGAAACAGAAAGGCCCCGGTAACCCAGGGTTTTATTGATCTTATTCTTGAGGTTGTGGATGCAGTTAAAAAGATGAGGTCAGATCTGCCATCGTCTCTAAAAGACAAATTTGGTCTTACAGAGAATGAGCTAAGCAAATACCCAGGTTGTGATCCTGTTGACATCAAACCGCTCCTGCAGAAGATAGACATGTTTTTATGTTCAGAATCCCTGCATAAAGACAAAAATGAATTACCGAAGATCGGGGAAATACTTTTAGCAAGCGGGGCAATAAATGAAGAACAACTCAATAACGCATTAAAACTACAGGAGAGAAAACTCGGAGACATACTTGTAGACCAAGGAATTGTTCCCGTTGACAAAGTCAAGGTGGCACTTGAGATACAGGAGGCTCAGAGGTCAGGGATAAAAACCCCTCCCGGTGCTATAAAGGTAGACACCGAAAGGATAGACAATCTGGTTAATTTAGTTGGTGAGCTCGTAATAGCACAGACACTGATAAGCCAGAACCCGGCAGTCTTACGCCTCTCCGGCCAAACCCTGCAAAAGGATGTATCCCATCTTGGAAAGATAACGAGAGAGATTCAGGACTTAGTCATGTCTGTACGCATGATGCCTCTGAAACAGACATTCCAGAAGATGATGCGTGTCGTTCGTGATGTGGCTAAAAAGGCAGGGAAAAATGTGGAACTCGTGATCTCCGGAGAAGATACTGAACTTGACAAGAGTGTAATAGAAGAGATCAGCGATCCCCTCGTCCATATACTGCGTAATTCTGTAGACCACGGGATAGAACCCCCCGATGAACGTATGAACAATGGAAAATCGGGAAAAGGGGTTGTACATCTTAATGCATTTCACAGGGGTGGTTCAATAGTCATAGAGATAAGGGACGACGGGAGGGGTATATGCAAAGACAAAGTCCTGGAAAAGGCGATTGAGAAGGGTCTTGCCGGGTCAGCAACAGATATAACAGACCAGCAGATATACCAGCTTATATTCCATCCGGGCTTTTCCACAGCAGAAAAGGTAACAGATATATCAGGACGGGGAGTCGGGATGGATGTTGTCAGGAGGAACATTGAAAAACTACGTGGACGCATAGATATCCAGAGTAAGGAAGGAGAAGGCACATCAATATCAATTGCACTCCCGCTTACACTGGCTATTATTGACGGGATGGTCGTTCAGGCGGGTAATGAAAAATATATCATCCCTACCCTCTCTATTGAGGAATCATTCAGACCGGATAAGGAAGATATCATTTCTGTTCAAAACCGCGGTGAAATGTGCAATTTGCGTGGCAATCTTTTATCAATAGTCCGGCTTGCCAGTCTTTATCAGGGAAATGCCGCTCACAGGGATCCGTGGGATGCCCTGTTAGTTGTTGTCGAAAGTGACGGTATGAAAACCTGCATTATGGTTGATGAACTCATTGGTCAGCAGCAAGTGGTCATAAAATCCATTGGTGAAACATTTAAAAATGTCAGGGGTGTTGCAGGAGGCGCCATACTTGGAGATGGAAGGGTAGGACTGATAATTGATGTCAGGGGGCTGATAGAACTCACTTAGAGAAAGAGTGATCAGACCCGGTTATTAATTTTTCTCAGCCAATGAAGGCGGGAACTTACAAGGAGGTAAGAAAATGCAGATGACAGTAGGAAAGAAAATCATATTAGGCTTCGGGAGCCTGATAGCTTTACTGGCCATTATTGGCATAACAACGGCCATTATGGTTACAAAGACCGGAAACATTACGGAACAGACATTGAATGTCCGCTATCCAACCGTATATAAATCTACCGAGGTATTGACGGATTTGGAAAAATCATTAGCCGCATTGCGCGGATATATGCTCATGGGTGGTGACCTGTACAAACAGCAGAGGTCAGAGGCAATAAGCAGTATGGGGAAAAACCTGAAGGAACTGGAGAAGATTTCTGAGAGATGGACGGTACAGGCCAATAAAGACAAATTGCAAAAAGTCATAAACATGTATGATGACTTCGGAAAGGGTCAGATAGAAGTGGAAGGCATAACCAGAACCGATGCAGCTAACAGGATGGTTGAACACAATGGAAAGATNCTGAAATACGATGCTTACCTGCTGGCAACGAAACCAGCGCCATTGGCCAACTCAATGAGGGAAATACTACGTGAAATGGTCGAAAATCAGCAATCCCTGGTTGCAGAAGATAAGGCTGCAGCCATTTCATCGCAGAACAGGACAAAGTTATTCAGCATAGTAATGGCATTAATCGGGATTGCAATTGCAAGCGTAGCTGCCGTTCTGATTTCCAGAAACATAACAAAACTACTGACCCTGACTGTAACCAACCTTACTGATACCGCAAATCAGATGGCCTCAGCGTCAAGTCAGGTATCATCCTCAAGTCAGTCAGTTGCACAGGGGGCAACAGAGCAGGCATCGTCATTACAGGAAACATCGGCAACCATAGAAGAGCTCGCATCAATGTCCCGGCAGAATGCTGATAATGCCAAACAGGCAAATAATATCGCTCAGGAGACGAGAAATGCGGCTAATGACGGGGTAAAGGCTATGACAGAACTTGACGGGGCTATGACTGCAATCAATGATAGTTCTGACAAGATATCGAAGATCATAAAGGTCATAGAAGAGATCGCCTTCCAAACGAATCTGCTCGCATTAAATGCAGCAGTCGAGGCAGCCCGTGCAGGTGAACATGGCAAGGGGTTCGCTGTAGTCGCTGAAGAGGTCAGGAATCTCGCACAGAGGAGCGCATCTGCGGCCAAAGATACTGCTTCGTTGATAGAAGAGAGTGTGGACAAGACCCAGAATGGCATGGAGATAACCAAGAAAGTCGGCGGTTCTCTCAATAATATTGTAACAAATGTTAAACGTGTTACTGATTTAGTGGGTGAAATCTCTGCCGCCAGCCAGGAACAGGCAGAAGGAGTGAACCAGATCAACACGGCGGTTAACCAGATGGACACGGTAACACAACAGAATGCAAGCTCCGCTGAGGAGTCGGCTGCAGCAAGTGAAGAACTTTCAGCTCAGGCAGAAAGCCTTACAGGTATTGTAGATGACCTGACTGCCCTCGTCGGCATTGAAGGCAGGACAACTGGTTATCATAAACCGGCAAAAGGTAACGGTGCAACAAAACATAGCATGGCTAACATGATAAAAGGGATAAAGGAGCATGCAACCGCAGGCAAGGGATCAAAACAGTCAACGAAACAGTCACATCAGACAGCAGCATCCAGGGAAGACATTATACCAATGGATGATGATGCCTTTAAGGGATTTTAAGGTGAAAGGGGGAAATACTATGGCTGCAAACGAACCTGTNAATAATACTGAATTGAAATCGCTTGAAGGCAAGTACCTCACCTTTGTTTTAAACAANGAAGAGTATGGTCTTGAAATCCTTAAAGTGAGGGAAATAATCGGTGTAATGGACATTACGCCGGTACCGCAGACTCCGGCATTTGTGAAGGGAATTATAAACCTGAGNGGNAAGGTCATCCCGGTNGTAGACCTCAGATTAAAATTCATTATGCCTGAGATAGGATATACGAAAGAGACATGCATTATCGTAGTGGACATANGCANCAGATTGATGGGAATAATTGTTGATACAGTGTCAGAGGTTCTTGACATAACCGCAAAAGATATTGAACCAACTCCATCTCTCGGGAGTGACATTAAAACAGACATTATCCTTGGGATGGGAAAGATAAAAGGGAAGGTTAAGATACTACTCGATATAAACAGGGTTTTGACATTTGATGAGCTTGCAATACCGGCATAATAAAGGAGAGGATATTTCCATGAAACAACATGTCATAGACGGATATTACAATAGTAAGACACCTCCTCCATCCTTTACCAACCTTTTAGTATCGGACGAGGAATTTGAGCTATTCAGAAAGCTGATCTATGACACAAGCGGCATAAAGCTCTCCCCGGACAAGAAGAATTTAATTCAGACCAGACTTATGAAGAGGCTGAAAATCAGAAAATGTGAAACATTCCTGCAATATTACCGCTGCATCAAAAATGATCCTTCAGGCGAAGAGATGACTGCCATGCTGAATGCCATGTCAACCAATCTGACAAAGTTCTTCAGAGAGGAGGAACACTTTAATTTTCTGAACAAGACGGTGCTCCCTGCACTTCTATCGCAAAAAAGGGCCAATGACGAAAGACATATAAGGGTATGGAGCGCCGGATGTTCGTCAGGCGAGGAGGCATACTCTCTTGGAATTACTTTACTCAACCATATTGATTCACCGCTTGTCTGGGATATAAAGATCCTTGCCACTGATATATCAACTGATATATTGAAAATGGCTGCAGACGGAATTTATGAAAAGGAAAAGGTTGATAACATACCAAAGCAATTATTCAATATATACTTTGACAAAGAGGGTCAGGAAGTCAATAGCCGGTATTGTATTAAACCGTTACTGCGCAACCTTCTGACATTCCGCAGGCTGAACCTTATAGATGATAAATATCCTTTTAAGGGTAAATTTGATTTTATCTTCTGCAGGAATGTAATGATTTACTTTGATAAAAAGACTCAGGAGAAAATAGTAAACAGGTTTTATAACCACCTTGAAGACGGCGGTTATCTGTTCATCGGGCATTCAGAAAGTTTAAACGGGGTAAAATCACCCTTTAAATATAAGCTGCCCGCTGTCTACAGGAAGGAGCAGGAACATCATGACAGACATATTTAAACAGAGAAAGATCAGGGTTCTGATAGTTGATGACTCTGCAGTGGCAAGGAATATACTTACCCATGGACTACACAAGTATCCATTCATCGAGATTGTGGGATCAGCGCCTGATCCATACGTGGCCAAGGATAAGATTATTCGGTTAAATCCTGACGTCCTGACACTTGATGTTGAAATGCCCCGGATGGACGGTCTCACTTTTCTAAAGAAAATAATGGAATTCCGCCCCATGCCGGTAATAATGGTGAGTTCCCTTACAAAAAACGGATGTGATCTTACTATAAGTTGCCTTGAGACAGGGGCAGTTGATTTTATCACAAAACCTGAGATTGACGTGGCAGACGGCATTGAGAAGATGTTAAGCACTCTTGCAGAAAAGATTAAGTTTGCTGCCAGGGTAAAGGTCAATAAAAGAGGCCTTTCAGGCACGACCGCTTCACCGGCCCCCCTGCTGTCATCATCTATGATAGAAACTACGAATAAGATCCTCGCAATAGGCGCATCAACCGGAGGCACAGAGGCCATTAAGACCGTGCTGACAAGGCTCCCGGCTGACTCCCCGGGGATAGTCATTACACAGCATATGCCTGAAAAGTTCACCAAGTCTTTTGCAGACAGACTGAATAATCTCTGTCAGATAGAGGTCAGAGAGGGAAAAAGCGGGGACAGTGTAATACCAGGCCTTGCATTGATTGCACCCGGAAACTATCACATGACAATAAAGAGAAGCGGGGCAAGATATTTTATTGAAACCCATCAGGAGCCGCAGGTAAACGGACACAGGCCCTCTGTGGATGTAATGTTTGAATCCGTTGCAAAATACGTCGGGAATAATGCCATTGGAGTAATAATGACCGGCATGGGTGCAGATGGGGCAAGAGGTCTCCTGACCATGAGAGAAAACGGAGCACGGACAATCGCCCAGGATGAGGAAACGTCTGTGGTGTTCGGCATGCCGAAAGAAGCCATAGAGCTTGGCGCTGCAGAAAGGATTGCATCCCTGGATAAGATTGCTGAAGAGATCTTCAGACTGCTTGAAAAGAGGATTGGACCTGCGATCTGTACATAGTCACTGTCATTAACATTATGAACATAGAGAAATACCACCAGATTTTCGTAGATGAAACGTCCGAAGAACTGAATAAATTAGAGAATCTTATCCTCTGTATCAGGGACGTAACATCTGACCTGGAGTCAGTCAACTCTATCTTCAGACTATTCCACAGGATGAAATCATCATCTGCAATGATGGGATTGAATAATTTCAGTGAACTCTCTCATCGTGCTGAAGACCTTCTGTCATTGATAAACAAGGGCATCGTAACAGTGGACGAGTCTATAGTTACAATGCTGCTGTCTGTTATTGACACCATGCGCAATCTCATCACTGAGGATGAGAACGGCGGCACAGGACGACACAAGGCTGAAGAACTGCTGGCTAAGTTGGATAATATATGCAAAGAGGCTGACAGCCCTGCATTTCACCCTGAACCAGTTTCAGGGTCTCCGGAGAAGGAGATACTGAAAGTGCAGAATGACACCGGGTTAGAGAAGACCGGCAAGATGCCTGTCGGCCTTAACATTATAAGGATAGATGAAGCTGACCTTAATGATCTTATTGACATGGCAGGCGAGCTGACATCAACGGTGTCAGACATGGACAGGGTCGCCTCATTTCTTGACCGGATATCATCGCTTAAGGACATAGAGATTGCAAAGACCAATATTCTCAGCATAAAGCACAAAGCGGAGAAGTTATCACTGAATATTCACACGCAGCTTCTCAACTCGAAGATGGTACCTGCAGGAGAGGTATTTGAAAGACTGAAGCGTGTAATTCACGACCTCTCAATCAAGACAGGAAAGTGTATTCAGGTACTTATTACCGGCGCTGATATTGAACTTGACAGGGCTGTAGTAGACAAGCTGTTTAATCCGCTTCTTCACATTATAAGAAATGCCGTTGATCACGGCATAGAGACGGACGCAGAACGTGAAAAGGCAGGGAAGTCACCGGTATCGTCTGTAAATATATCCGCAACCCTTCAGGGGCATTACGTAGACATTGAAGTGGAAGATGACGGAAGGGGTATTGAACCGGATATAATAAGGAAAGAGATCGTAAGGAGAGGTATACATGATAATGATACTGCAAATAAACTCACTGACAGAGATGTGTTAAACTGCCTTCTTCTTCCCGGATTCAGTACAAGGACTGAAGCAACAGAATTATCCGGGCGGGGGATGGGACTTGATATCGTAAGAGAAAATGTCTCCGAACTTAAAGGCACCATTGATATATCATCCGTTAAAGGAAATGGTTCGACATTCAAAATTACAATACCTCAAACACTCTCAATAATAAGATGTCTCCAGGTACTGGTTGGCAATCAGATATTTTCCATCCCATCAGAGTCAATCCTCGAAATCACGCCATTCAGCAAAGACAGTTTAATGCTCGTAAGCGGGATGCCGGTCATGTTATACCGCGGCTCCCCTATTTCGATGCCTGATCTGAACAAAGTTCTTAATATAAGATCTGATACAGATTCAATGACAGCGTGCATTATCTGCGGCAACAGTCAGAGTAAAATTGCAATACCTGTTAAAAGCATTGCAGTGGAACAGGATATCCTGATCAAACATCTTGGACAGGTATTCTCAAATGTAAAAGGCATACTTGGGGCCGGCATATTGAGCGGGGGAAGGATGTCCTTGATTTTAGATACAGACTTTTTCTTGAAACAATATGCAGCAGGGGGCTATGATGACTAACCCGATACTGCCAATACTCAACGATGAACAAATTCAACGGTTCAATACAATAGCAAAACTCGGGGCTGACAGGGCGGCCGAATCCCTCGCGAAATGGATCAGGACAGGGATAGTCACCAGCAGTGTAAAAGCCGGCGTAATGCATTACTCAAAACTTCCTGAACTCTCGCCTTCCTCTGATGGACTTTCTACTGCAATCCTTGTCAGGATATCAGGTTCTGTATCAGGTTATCTGGCTTTAATCCTTGATGAAATAAGCACAAAGTATATCCTGTCGAGGATATTGCGCAGAGACATAGATACTTTATCGGAGTGGGATAACCTCAGCAGATCGGTGATGGAAGAAACAGGGAACATTATAGGCGCCTCATTTGTAAACTCCCTTGCAATGAATCCCGGTCTCGATATACACCCATCATCGCCGGTAATGGCATACGATTTTCCGGATGCACTTTGGGATACACTGGTCACTCAATATGCCCTCGAAGGTGAGTACGCCCTGAGTTGTCATATTACCTTCAATTCTCCGGACAACAGTATATGCGGAATATTTTCAGTTATTTCCGATGACCTCCAGACATGGAAGACGCTATGACAATAATAAATGTCGGTGTTGGCGAACTTGCAGTATCTGCCTCCCCGGATGTCCTGAAGACAATTCTTGGTTCCTGCGTCGGCATAGCAATATACTCACCGGTGGACAAGGTCGGAGGGCTTATCCATATCATGCTCCCGAGATTAAATAATGGAGATATGAACAGGACCAGATATGCAAACGCCGGTATTCCTGAACTTGTTGCAATTATAGAAGGGAAATACAGGGTAGACAGACGCAATATGCAGGCAAAGATTGCAGGCGGCGCCAACATGTTCTCATTTAAGAAGACAGCGTCTCCCCTCTTTGATATAGGTCCAAACAATATAACTGCAGTAAGGTACTGTTTGAACGAATTGAATATCCCGATTACAGGTGAAGATGTCGGATTAAATTATGGAAGGCGCGTAGAATTCCATATTGAATCAGGCAGAATGGTTATAGTGGGACCGGATAGGCAGGTTATAGACAGGTAAAGGGGGACTGATAGGTGAAGAATAAAATCCTCATAGTAGATGATGCGATGCTTATGCGCATCATGTTAAGAGACATATTTGAAGGCAGCGGGTATGAGGTTGTGGGAGAAGCCGATGACGCTGGCCTGGCACTGGAATTATACAGGGAAACAAGCCCTGATCTGGTTACCATGGATATAACACTGACGACAACCAGTGGTATTGATGCAATCAGCAGGATACTGGATTACGACAGTGACGCAAGGATTATTGTAATATCAGCGCTCGAACAGAGAAAAATAGTTATGGAGGCATTGAGGCTCGGGGCAAGGGATTTTATTATTAAACCTTTTGAAGAAGAGCGGGTATTGTCGTCGGCAATGGATGTGCTTGCATATAAATGATCTTTAAATCGTAATATCAATATGAGCTTTTATTTCTTCGGATTCTTCCTGATTTAATTCTTCCTCAGTTTCTTTATCTTTCTCCCGTGACTCTTCACGCCGGTCTTTTTGTTCATCTCTTACGCTGATTTCAACCCTGTCAGCAGGCTCTTTACCTTCAATCTTCTTCCCTTTATTTTCTGAGTTCTTCTGTCCTTCAGATGTGTATCTGGCCTGTTCTGCATGAGCTTGCTGCTGCTGAACGTGCTGAACCTTTTCAACACCTGTAACAGTAGAAATGATCTGTTGTATATTGGCTATACTTGACATTTTATACTACAACTTGAATTGTGAGGTCATAGCCTGCAATTCAGATGCAATCTTTGACAGCTCGTTTGCCGCGTCACTTGTATCCTTCACACTCCCTGATGCCTGACTGGTTACAGCAGCTATACCCTCCATATTTGCTGATATTTCCCCTGCAGCGGCAGACTGCTGCTCCTCAGCCGCTGCAATCTGCATAATCATATTAGACACACTCTTAACAATCTCCACAATATTTGTCAGGCTCTCTCCTGCCTCGGAAGCGAGCTCTACTCCGGCATCCACATTTTTTCTGCCGTTGTTCATGGCATCAACAGCCCCTGCTGTCCGCTTCTGAATTAGCTCAATCTTATCCCTTATTTCTTTTGTTGCCTTTGAAGTCCTCTCTGCAAGCTTTCTCACTTCATCAGCCACAACCGCAAAACCCTTACCATGTTCTCCGGCCCTTGCCGCCTCAATCGCGGCATTCAATGCAAGAAGGTTGGTCTGGTCCGCGATACCATTAATGACAGTAATAATCTCACCTATCTGATCAGAATTCCTGCCGAGCTCTTCAATAGTACTTGCAGACTCTTCAACAGACGTTGCTATGCTCTGCATACCGGCTACTGTCTTAGATACAATCTCCCCGCCATTTATAGCCATGTCAGAAGCCGTTTTTGCGAATTCCGCAGCCTGACTTGTATTATTGGCAACCTGAATTACTGTTGCACTCATTTCTTCAATAGCTGACGCAACCTGTGTAACCTGCATATTCTGATTCTGCGTACCCCTGGAAATCTGTTCCGCTGTAGCTGACAAATGCATGGCAGAAAAGCCGACTTTCTGAGTCAGTTCCACAACCTTGCTGAGCACCGTTGTCAGCTTGTCTGCAAACGTATTAAAACCCTGTGCTACTTCCCCTGTCTCATCCATCCGGCTGGTATCGAGTCTGCGGCGAAGATCTCCGTCGCCCTCGGCAATTTCTTTAAAGGCCGCAGCAAGCTGATTTAACGGTGTAACGACCATCCTGCTGATAAGGAATGCCATCACAAGGCTTACAATAATCATTGCCAGACTGATGAGAGTAACTATCACGTTGTTACTCCTGGATGTAGCTTCTATACCGGCCAGTTTACTTCTAAAGAGATCCTCTGAGTGATTCTTATATAAATCAAGCTTTTCTTTAAGTTGAGAAGTAACTTCACCGTACCTCTTCATCCCCGGTTCAATCGTCTGAAAATCACCACCGATCAATGCCCCGGTAATCAAACGGCTCTCATTGTAAAACTCAGTAAACAGTCTCTTTATCTCTTCAATGTCCTTTAGTCCATCATGGTCGCTTTTCGTGAGCTCACTTATAGATGCTTCAAATCTATCAGCATTCTCATTAGACTTAGCAAAACCTCCCGCATCTGAAACTGTCCCGGCATTTGAGAAATGGTCTCCGATTGCCTTGAATTCAGTCGTTAGAATTTGGGCATGCTGAAGTGTTATATACGTACTATTCCTGAGCTCAACAGATTGTTTCTGAATATTTCTGCTTGTTACAAAGGAGAGCACAGCTGTAAATACAAATAGTAATGATATTACAATAAAACTGAGAAATATCTTTTGTTTTATCCGCAGAGAATATAACATCTTAATAATTTCCTCTTTATAACAACATTATCAACTTACAATAAGCAGATCTTCCAGATTTAAGACCGTTATTAACCTCTCATCTTTTTTACCAATTCCCTTTATATACTTTGACTTTGTATTTTCATCTATGGCCGGACATGGTTCAATTTCATTGTGGTTCAGATTGATGACATCTATGACAGCATCAACTACTAAACCCGCCAGCCTGCTGCCTGAATCAACAACAATTATCCTCGACGAATCGGTATATTCTGTAACACTCTTTCCCATCCTGTTCCTGAGATCTATTACAGGGACTATCTTCCCCCTTAAATTTATGACACCACCCACATATGCCGGGGCCTTCGGAACCCTGACGGCTCCTATGACCCTTATTATTTCCTGAACTTTCATTATGTGGATTCCACACTGCTCATTGCCAACCATAAAGGTTACAATCTGCAATGTATCATCTGCAACTGTATTCATACGAAAATCTCCATTCAAATCCCCCCTACCCCCCTTTTCTAAAGGCGGGAACTAATTTCCCCCTTTGAAAAAGGGGGATTAAGGGTGATTTTCATTAATCATCACAGCATATTTATAATCTCAGCCGCTATTTTGCCAAGCGGGACAATCTTATCTACAACTCCGCTATCTATCGCGGCCTTAGGCATCCCGAATATGACGGAGGTCTCCTCATCCTGGGCTATTGCCTTACCATTCATTCTTTTTATCATCTTCAGTCCCTGACAACCATCCTGCCCCATTCCTGTCATAATGACACCCAGTACATGTCCTGCGTAAATATGTGCTGCAGATTCCATAGCTACATCCACTGACGGCATATGAATCGTTTTAGGCTCATCTGTTAACTTTACATGCACTTCACCAGTCTTGCCTCTTTCAACAAGAAGCTGAGATCCCCCCTTGGCTATAAGGACCAGTCCGGGTTTAATAATGTCACCATCCCTGGCCTCCCTGACCTCCAGATGACATAACTCCCTCATCCTTTCAGCAAATGATGCAGTAAACAGAGGTAACATATGCTGTACAACAATAACCCCTGCCGGAAAGTCTTTTGGAAATTTAGGTAAAACATCCTGCAGGGATTTAGGTCCGCCGGTTGACGATCCAATAATTACCAGCTTAATCCTGTTTGTATCCTGCCGCAGACTGAAATCAGGTGTCAGAACTGCAGCCGGTCCGGCATCTGTCATTCTTTTCAGCTTGAATTTACTGCGTCCTACTAATTTCACTTTGCTGCAAATATCACTCTTGATATTTGTTATGTTAACTATATTGCCTGATAAGTGTTTTGACACAAAATCAACCGCACCTATCTCCAGCGCCTTCATAGTCTCCCTGGCCCCTTCTTCAGTGAGAGAACTGACCATTATTACAGGCACCGGCTTATCCTTCATGATAAGCCTTAATGCATCAAGCCCATTTAGTTTCGGCATCTCAATATCCATTGTAACAACATCCGGAGTCAGGGACTTTACTTTCAGTACTGCATCTTCTCCATCCACTGCTTCTCCAACAACCTTTATGTCCGGATCAGAATTAAGCATCCCGGTAATTGCCTTTCTCATAAAGGCCGAATCATCTACCACAAGCACCTTTACAGGACTACTCATTGTTTCATCTCCCTTAAACTGCAGTTAAATCCCGCTGTCTGTAAATAAGAGACCCAGGATCCAGTATCAGGCCGACTTTTCCATCACCGGTTATAGTAGCGCCGGAAACCTCTTTAATATCTGAGAAATATGTCCCAACAGGTTTAATCACAACCTCTTCCTGATGGCATAATTCGTCCACAATAACCCCGACCTGTTTTTCTGCAATTGCCATAAGGACTACATAAACCCATTCTTTACCCGCATCGGTACAACTTAACTCAAGGGCATCACTAAGCTTGATAAGTGGAATCAGCCTGTTTCTGACATTAAGTATCTGCTGACCATCTATGTATTTCAGATTACTCTTTGACACCCTGAAGGTTTCCAATATGGAAGCCAATGGAAGTGCATACATCTCACCATTAACCTTTACCATAAGCACCTGGATAATTGCCAGTGTTAATGGTATTTTCAGTATTACCTGTGTCCCTTTACCGTTATCCGAATTAACATCTATAATTCCATTTATGCGCCCGATGTTAGTCTTAACCACATCCATCCCGACACCCCTGCCGGAAATATCAGTAACTTTATCAGCAGTGCTGAAGCCGGGCTCGAATATATAATTTATGATTTCCTTGTGAGACAGTTTAATATCATTATTCCTGATCAATCCACGCTCACGCGCCTTTCTTTCAACAACAGCAGGATCAATCCCCTTGCCGTCATCCTCAATCTGGATGACTATGGAATTTCCCTCCTGGCAGGCATTCAGCTTAATAGTCCCTGCCTCCGGCTTACCTTTTTTCATTCTATCCTCAGGTGTTTCAATACCATGATCAATAGAATTCCTGATGATATGAACAAGGGGGTCATTAAGCTCCTCAATAACCGACTTGTCAATCTCTGTCGCCTCACCATGCATTTCCAGGTTAATCTTCTTATTTGCCTTTCTGGCTATGTCACGCACCATCCTTGGGAATTTATTGAATACCTTTCTGATAGGCACCATTCTCATTTTCATGACTGATAGCTGAAGATCCGTTGTAATAAGGTTAAGATTCGATGATGTCTCGATCAGTGTTTTTATTTTCTCGTCCCCATCGTATACTTCCTCTATATCAGAGAGTATCTTGCTAAGCCTGTTCCTGCTCAGGACTAGTTCTCCGACAAGGTCCATTACATGATCAAGACGGTCGGTATCAATCCTGAGGGTCTGCTCCTTATCCTCACCAGCGCCGGCTGCAGGCTTATCTGATTTTATTTCCTGTGATTTAGTTAAATTATCATTCCCATCATTCTGAACTTGTTTCAGAATCTCCTGATTCGGCTTCATCTGAGATACTGAAACAAGTTCAGGATGACATAAGGATGTTTCACCGGGCTTTTCTGACTCATCCGATGAAGTTTCAAGGAGTGCAGAATACTCTAATAATAATGATAACTTTCTCTTGATGGTGTTTATGTCAATTTGCGCACCTGTGTTATCCTTGATTTCACTCATCAGCGCCTTAAGCACATCAACTGATTCAAGTATTATATCAATCGTCTCTGATGTTGCCTGTATCTCCTGCTGACGAAGCTTGTTTAAGACATTTTCAGACTGATGCGCCACCTCTACGAGACGTGTAAAACCAAGAAAGCCGGCTGAACCCTTGATACTGTGAACAGCCCTGAATATTTCATTAATCAGGCCTAAATCACCGGGAGACTCCTCAAGTTTTACAAAACATTGATCAAGGCCTTCCAACACCTCATCAGTCTCTATTACAAAATCCCTGATCAACTCCTGCATCTCATCCTGCTGCATCTCATCCGCCATCTAATCCTCCCGTGATTTTCGCTGAAAAACGCCCATCTGCGGCGTCAGGATATGATATTTGAGACTCAACGTACAACACAGTACGCCTCGTCTCAAATATCATATCCTTCCTTGCATCTGGACGCTTTTGAGCGAAAATCAGTCAAATCCGAATTCTTTCAGTATATTATCTACAACGTCCTGCTTAAGCGTCGGATTATCTGAAAACTCCTTCAATGTGGCATCATCTTCATTAACATCCTTGGACTTAAGTCCGAAAGTCACGATCAACTGCAGGAGACGCTTTTCAACATCCTCAATCAGCCCTACAATCATCTTGATC
>C687J35503_10000081_pt1 | contig 21585 bp, 22 predicted proteins | sample RifCSP19_3_FD_35503 | JGI IMG/M metagenome (IMG submission 35503)
TCCGGCTCGACGGCGACACAGCGGAACGAAGGCTTGCGCGCCTTGAGCACTTCACCAACCCCGGTGATCGTGCCGCCCGTGCCGATGCCGGCCACCAGGATATCGGCCTTGCCATCCGTATCGCGCCAGATCTCCTCGGCTGTAGTTTCGCGATGGATTTCGGGGTTAGCCGGGTTGTTAAACTGTTGGGGNATGAAATAACGCGGGTCAGCNGCTGCCATTTCCTCGGCCTTCTTGATCGCGCCAACCATCCCTTCGCTGCCGGGGGTGAGCACCAGCTGCGCGCCGTAGGCCCTCAGCAAGGCACGCCGCTCTTTGCTCATCGTCTCCGGCATAGTCAGGACACATTTATAGCCACGCGCCGCACAGACAAAGGCCAGGGCGATGCCGGTGTTGCCGCTGGTCGGTTCCAGGATGATCGTGTCCGGCCCGATCAGGCCAGATTCTTCAGCGGCTGCGATCATCGACACACCGATGCGGTCTTTGACGCTGTGCGCCGGGTTGTAAAACTCGAGCTTGGCAACCACCTCCGCCACACAGCCCTCGGTCACGCGCCGCAGGCGTACCAAAGGTGTATTGCCCACCAGTTCGGTCACATCATTGGCTATTTTCATCTTCCAGTCCTTCTCTTATGCTCAGCACCTGGATCTCACCGGCCAGCTCCATTTCCAGAGCCAGCTCGGTGTTGTCCAACCGGACCACCGTGACTGGCGAATGCTGCACCACGCACACCCATAAATTGGGCACCAGCCCATAAGATAGCAATTGTACACGCTTTTCAGGGGGGATTCCCTCCAAAAAACGACCTATTTTGGCCTGCCAGCCAGGCGGGACATCAGCCAGGGTCAGCCCGAGCCTGCCCGACCGGTGAGCGCCTCTGCATGGCCGGGAGGCATGGATCTCGAGGCCACCACCAGCGCGTCCTGGACGACCTCGCCGGTGAGCGCCCCTGCGCGGCCGGGAGGCATTGAACAGCGTCTGCGCCAGGCGGCCAAAGAGGGACTTACGCGGATCCACCGTTTGGTAGCCACATGCCGGGCAACACACCACCTCACACCCCATCTGCAGCGGGCAAGACTTGCAGGCGGCATGGCCTGCGGCGGCGAAACGATGACCGCAAAGTGAACAGGTCAACAATCCTTGTGCATTCATCCGCCCCACCCGATCAACAACAGCGCCCGGTTGAGCAAACCGCCCACCACAAAGGCCAGGGGGGTGATCAGGGCTACCATTCCAAGCGCGGTACCCCAGCTGCGTTCTTTGGCGATCATCATCACGCTGGCAATGCATGGGATGAATAGAGTGATAGTCACCATGGCGACCACCACCTGCAAGGAGTTCAACAAGCCCTGGGATTCCATCACAAACAGCCCGGTAGCCCCAAAATCCCGCCGTAAGAAGCCGATCAGGAAAGCCGCGCTGGCTTCTGGGGGCAGTCCCAACCAACCGGTCACCAAAGGCTCTCCCACTCGGATGACCCCGGCAAGCAAGCCCGTCTTATCGAGCAGAAACATCAAGGCGGTGCCCAACAGGAAAAGCGGCACAACCTCTTTTAGATACCACTCCACCCGCGCCAGAGTCTTGACCACTACATTCGACAATACCGGCCAGCGCAGCGGCGGCAACTCGACCAGCAATTGCGTCCGCTCTCCGGGCATCAGGCGGGCTGCCAGCCAGCCGATTGCCAGCAAGACCAGGAACACTACCCCGCCCCAGATCAGCGTCGCCCCAAGGGAAATTCCCGCCAGTAATCCCATCACCACTCCCAGCTGCGCCGAGCAAGGCACAGCCAGCGCCAGGAGTAAAGTCACCAACAGGCGTTCGCGCTTGCTTTCCAGGACGCGCGTGGTCAGGGTAGCCATGGTCACACAGCCTAGCCCCAACACCATGGGGAGTACTGCCTTGCCGTTTAATCCCAAAAATTGGAACAGGCGGTTGCTCAAAGCAGCCAGGCGCGGCAGGTAACCCGAATCCTCCAAGACTCCAAATGCCATGAAGAAGGTGGCGACGATGGGCAAGATCAGCGCCAGGGCGTAAGTCATACCCATGGTCCACAGGCCATACTCGCCCACCAGCAAATCGGTCAGGAATGGGAAGGGCACCAGGCGATTGACCCATGTTCCCACCCAGGGGTTGATCAACCGGCTGAACAGGTTTTCTTCTAACAGTCCAACCAACGTCCCGGCCCCGAACACCCCTACGAACCAATAAAGCCCATACAGTACGGCGGCCAGGATCAGCAGGCCCCATACCGGGTGAGTGGTCAGACGCCCCAACCGTTCCCCAGAACCGCGCCAGCCATGCCCGGAGGTCACGACAACCGCCGAAGCCAATTGTTCAACATACCCCAGGCGGGCCTGTTGGATCACTACCGGGAGAGGTTCGACAAAGGAAAGCTGCAGGTCCGCCCGCAGCGCCTGTAATTCTCGGAATGGCTCTCCAACCAGTTGCTCCTTCAACCAGGCCTCGGTCACCGGATCGCCGCAAAGCCATAACAGCGCCAGGGCACGTGAGGCAACCGGGGTTCGCAACAAGCCTGCCTCGATCAGCCGGGCGCAGGATCGAGCGATGGCGGCCTCGATCTCAGGCGGGTAAACCAGGCGGAATTGCGGGGCACATCCTGCCTGTAATGCCATATAGAGCTCTTCAACCCCCCGGCCACGGGTAGCCGTGGTCGGGATGACCGGTATGGAGAGATATTCCGCCAACAGGGTCTGGTTCACGACCACACCGCGTGTCTCCGCCTCGTCCATCATATTCAAGGCCAACACCAACGGTAGCCCCATTTCGGCCAGCTGCACGGTGAGCAATAGCGTTCGGCGCAGGTTCTTGGCATCGCCCACTTGCAAGATGGCCCTCAGCGGTTCATACAGCAGCACACGTGCCGTGACACGCTCGTCCTCAGACTGGGGCGGAAAAGTGATTACGCCAGGCGTGTCCACCACGACCGTTTCCGGCAAGCCCCGCGCTGCGCCACGCGCCAGCTCAACCGTTGTACCTGGATAGTTGGCGATCGCCACATGCTGCCCGGTGAGCTTCTGGAAGATAACGGATTTTCCTACGTTGGGATGGCCTACCAGGGCGATGCTCCCCTGATTGGATGGTAGATTAGGTTCAGAAGGGGTGTGGCAGTGCATGATCAACGGGCTCCGGATCCAGGTTTAGCGGGATCCCGCTCCAGGCGGCATTGGGAGCACAGGCCATAGAACACTATCGACCCGCTTTCCACCCGGGCGTCAAACTTGTGCTCAAACTGCATTTTGATCCGGGCGATCAAGTCCGTCTCGAATTCGATCACACTTTTGCAGGCCGTGCACATAAAGTGATGGTGTTCGCTGGGGTAAGCCGGGTCAAAGCGCTCTTGCCGTCGTTCTTCATTGAAAATTCGCCCGCTGACCAGGTCTTCCTCTTCCAGCAAGCGTAAAGTGCGATAGACCGTGGAAAGGTTCAGGGATGGGTCCTGCTGCCTAGCGAGGGCGAAGAGCTCTTCCGCCGTGGGGTGATTGGCGAGCGTCTCCAGGGTTTCCAGGATCAGGCGGCGCTGGGTTGTCATCCGACCGCCCTGAGCGCGCAGGCGCTTATGGATCTCTTGCACCAATTTACCCATGCAGATCTCTCTTGTTGCAAATCATTTGCAGTAATCATACAAAAAGTTAATGATAAGTGTCAGTGACGTTTATCGCCTTCTTATATGAAAAATGTTACTGATTCTGATACGAGTGGGCCGGTTCGTGAAAACTGAACGCCAATTGGCGGGTGTAGTAGTGTGCAAAAGCACCGCTAACCGGCTTAAAGACGCATAATATCACCCGCCAAAAGTGATTATCCACACTTTTTCGGTAGGATTAGGAGGCGTAAAATCATACTAATATCCACCACTCCAGGTTTTGCGCGTCATCCTATGGATTGGGCGCGGAAGTATTTCGAAAAACAACCTATGAAACCTAGTAAATTTTCCAGACGTATTCGCCTGCTGCGCGGGACACTGCCCTTAGCACTCGCTGCATTCGTCGTCTTTTACCAACTCTTCCTGGGGAGCTGGATTCACGATGCGTTCGGTGCGCGAATTCACGACCTGGCAGAACTCGTTATTTATGGGATCGGCGGGCCTTTACTGGCTTTCCTGGTCCTGGATTATCTGGGTCGCTGGATAGAAGAAAGGGAAACCAGCGAATTGCAGTCACAGATCCTGGCGGAAACGCGTGAAAACCTGAATCTCAATCGCCAATTGAGCGACGATGCCCTTCAAACGTTGTACGCGGTGAGCGTGCTGCTCGTTTCGCTTAAGTCCGCTATGCCCGAAATTTCTCCTGAAAAAGCGCACTCCTTGCAGAAAGCCGAAGCAGCGCTCGAAGGCTCGATGACCCGGCTGCGTGAACACCTGCAAGCCCTACCTCCCAGCACAGTCATTTCGAACAACGGTAAACCAAACCCCTCGCTACAATCTAATCCCTTAACTGCAGCTTTCACCGAAACTCACAAAAAGAGGGAAAAATCGCAGTGAAAATGTGACCGCTATGAAACAGGCCAACCTATCGCTGAGGCAACGCATTACCCTGCTAAGATGGGTTCTTCCTCTGGCATTTGCGCTGACAGCCGGGATCTACCAGCTCGGACTGGCGCGTTGGGTGCACGACCATTACGGCCACGAAATCCATTATGGTGTTGAGATATTGTTTTACAGTACTGCGGGCCCGTTGTTAACCTATTGGGCGTTGACCCGCCTGGGAAAGTGGCTGGAAGAGAAAGAGGGGGTTGAGATAAAAGCCCGGGCCAGCGAACAGCGCCTGGCTTCAATCACGTCCGCCTCGGCCGATGCTATTCTTGGCCTCGACTCTCAGGGACGCATCGAATCCTGGAACCATGGTGCTGAATTGATCTTTGGTTACACAACTCAAGAGATTCTGGAGCGGCCACTAACTGACCTGCTCGGGCGAGGCGAGGCAGCCGAGGTAGAGCTGGACTGGCTGGTAAAGAGCGTTGGACAGGCCGGCTTCGTCCGCGGACACGAGACAACCTGCTTTGACGTTAATGGTCGGCAGGTGACGGTGGAATTGACGGCAACCTCTCTCAATGGTGATGGTAATAAGCCTTTCGGAATATCCGTCATTCTGCGCGACATTACTGAGCGTAAACGGCGGGAAGAAGAGATCCGTCGTCTGAATGCCAGCCTGATGGAGCAAGTGGCTGAGAGAACCGGCGAGCTGGCCGAGAAAGTTGAACAACTGGCCCGGGCGAACACTGAGTTGCAGCAACTGGACCAAATGCGCTCAGAACTTGTTTCCTTGGTCTCTCATCAACTGCGCGCCCCACTGACCAACATGCGGGGAGCGGTTGAAAACATTGAACTCAATTGCCCGGTGATGAACACCACCTGTGTCCGCATGCTGGCCATCCTAGATCAACAAGTAGAGCGGCTTGATGTTCTCGTACACGAGGTTTTAACTGCGGCCCGTATCGAATCCGGCGATCTATTGTTGCATGCTGAGCCAATATCGATCTTTCCAGTGATCCTCCAGGTTGTAGAACAGGTGCAACCGCGGGCAAACGGTCGCACAATTCGCGTACCCGACAAACCTGGGCTGCCGCTCGTCTATGCCGACCGCGACCGGGTGGTAGAAGTAATGGTCAATCTGCTCGATAACGCCGACAAATACTCACCCCCTGGCAAGGATATCGCCATTGAAGTGCGCGCGGAGGATATTGAAGTCGCTATCTCTATCCGGGACTTTGGCCCTGGTCTCCCACTAATTGACCTTAAGCGCGTATTTGAAAAGTTTTATCGCACTGATAACAGTGACGCACAGATCGCCTACGGCTATGGCCTTGGACTTTACATCTGCCGTTTGCTTGTAGAAGCGCAAGGTGGGCGCATTTGGGCCGATAACCATCCTCAAGGCGGAGCAGTCTTTTCTTTCACCTTGCCGGTTGCTCCCTCCTGATTAATCTGGACAGCAAATATGAATTGGGATCTGTTCAACTTTTGAGAAATGCCCAAACGAGTTCTCGTCATCGATGATGACCCCATCTTGCTTGAACTGCTTTCCAGCCATCTCCAAATAGCGGGGTACAGCCCTTCCATTACGACCGATGGGGCTACCGGTCTGCATTTGGTGGACGAGGTTCAACCTGATCTGGTCATCCTGGATGTGATGATGCCCGGAATGGACGGATGGGAGGTATGCGCACGCTTACGAAGGAAATCAAACTTCCCCATTATTATGCTTACTGCCAAAGGCGAAGAGCTTGATAAACTGCGTGGCTTTCGCTTGGGGGTGGACGATTATGTCACCAAGCCTTTCTCATTCGCCGAGCTGGTGGCACGCGTGGGCGCAGTCCTGGCTCGCACTCAGCGCGCAGCGCGAGCATCTCATCAGGTGACCAGCGAAGAGCTGACAGTCGATTTCGACCAGCACCGCGTATTTTTATCTGGACACACCATCGACCTCACACCAACAGAATATCGTTTGCTTGAAATCCTGGCCCGCGCGGCGAACCGCACAGTTCCGAACGAACAGCTACTTGCCGAGGTATGGGGGCCCCAATATATCGGCGAGATAGAACACATTAAGCATTACATCTGGGCCCTGCGTAAGAAGATCGAAGCCGATCCAGGTGACCCCAAGCATATCCTCACCGAACGCGGTTACGGGTATCGATTCGAATAGCTGCGATCTCCACGAAACCCACACTTTTTCTAGACCAATTCCAGACCTTTCCTTGCTAAACTAAACGGTAATGGAGGCTAAGATTCCCTTGGCCCACTACCGCGTTTTTCTACCCGATCTCAATTTCTATCAGCAGACCGTCGCTTGCCAGTTTGCCTGCCCGGTGCGTACCGATGGGCGCGCCTACGTCACAGCCATTGCCAGAGGCGAGTACGAGCGCGCTTACTTAATCGCCAGGGAAACCAATCCCTTCGCCTCCACCTGTGGTTGGGTGTGTGGTGCGCCATGCGAAGCCGCCTGCCGGCGAGGAAAGATCGACGCGCCCATCGCCATTCGCGCCCTCAAAAGGTTCGTCAACGACAAATATGGCGTGTATCTTGGTGAGACGGGCGCCGCCCACCAGCCCCCAGCCTGGCCGGCCTATGTTGGCCCGACGGGCGCTTTCGACCTGGGCAATACCACTTTTCCCACCAGCCGGTCGGGATTGGTCGCGGCTCGCCAGCGCGGGGACACTTCGACTGCACTCGGTGAAGGCAAGACCGGCAAACGCGTCGCCATCCTCGGGGCGGGACCAGCAGGTCTTTCCTGCGCTCACGACCTGGCACTGCTGAATCACGACGTAACGATCTACGAATCCGCGCCGGTAGCAGGGGGGATGCTGCGGTTAGGAGTCCCGGAATACCGCCTGCCCCGCGAGTTGATCGACCTGGAAATCCAGGCCATCCTCAACCTCGGTCCCCATCTTCTACTCAACCACACCCTTGGCCGGGACTTCTCGCTGGCTGACCTGCGTGCCGATTTCGACGCCGTATTCATCTCCATCGGTACCTACCGGAGCCGGAAACTCAACGTAGAGGGCGAGCAGCTGGATGGCGTGCTGTCAGCGGTGGACTTCTTGCTTAATATCAACCTGGGCGGTTATAACCTCGACCTGGGCCGCCGAGTGCTGGTGATCGGTGGGGGCAACGTGGCGATGGATGTTGCTCGCTCCGCAGCCCGCATCGGCTACCCGGCGCAATCCGGTGGTGACTTAGAGACGGCGTTAGATGTGGCCCGGGCAGCTCGCCGTCTCGGCGCTACTCTGGAAGTGCGCTGCCTGGTCGTCGAGGATCGCCACGAAATGCTTGCCGACCCCTTCGAGATCGCTGAGGCAGAGGCAGAAGGCATCCTCATTCACAACCATGTCGCGCCGAAACGCATTCTGGGCACGAATGGACGCGCAATAGGCATAGAAACCCTGGAAGTCGCCCGGGCCTTCGACGATCAAAAGCGTTTCAACCCCCAACTGATTCCCGGCTCAGAAAAAGTCTGGGAAGGCGACAGCGTGATCGTTTCTATTGGCCAGACGGGCGCACTCGAATGGATTCGACCTGAAGATGGCCTGGAGGTTACCCCGCGGGGCACCCTGGTGGTGGACAGTGAGACCTTGGCGACCACTGCGCCGGGTGTATTCGCTGGAGGCGACATCGCTTTTGGCCCGCGCTTGATCATCAACGCCGTCGCCGATGGTCAGCACGCGGCGCGCGGCATCCATGCCTACCTGCAACACACCCGACCTCGCCTGGCCCGCAAGGGCTTTTTCACCTCCATCTCCAGACGAGAGTATCCCGACCTAGGGCCGTTGCGCCATTACCTGGGTTGGCCGCGCCGCCAGCCACCTACTTTAGCGGTGGAGCGTCGCATCGGCGTAGCACGGGTAGAGATTGGATTTGATGAGGCTACCGCGCGAGAGCAAGGCGGCCGTTGCCTGATCTGTACCCTCAACCCCATTTTCGACGGTGACCTCTGCATCCTGTGCAATGGCTGCGTCGATGTCTGCCCCACAGACTGCCTTAAACTGGTGCCGGCTTCCTCACTGGTGGGGGATGAGGCAGTAGCTGTGCTGATCCAATTGCGTTCGGCCGAGTGGCCTGCGGCCAGCGCCATGTTGCTTGACCCGACGCGTTGCATCCGCTGTGGCCTATGCGCCGCCCGTTGCCCAACGGAAGCTGTCCGCATGGAATCGTTCCGGTTCACCGAAGAAATATCTTTTGAAGATAATGGCGTAAACCTTAAGCAACCTGTTCTGAGCGGAAGAGGAGGGCAATGAGAGATTCGCAAACGAAGAGACACACCTTTCACCAGCAGTGTTTCGCTAATATCGAGGAGAATGCAAAATGAAGAAACATCTGAAATCAGTATTGATCGCAGCAGGCATCGGACTTTTGTTCGCCGGAATCCTGGCAGGTTGTGCGACTACCCAACCTGAGGCCTCCCCGACAGAAATACCGCAGAATATCAGTACCGAGTCTCCCGAACTGGTCGGGGATCCGGTGCGGGGCGGCTTGCTCTATGATAAGTGGTGGGGGGTGCTCGGTCTGGACGCGCCTACAACCGACCAGAACCTCTGGAAGACCCAAACTACAAACACAAGGACCGGCGCGGACACCTGGCGCTGCAAGGAATGTCATGGCTGGGACTACAAAGGCGTGGACGGCGCGTACGGCTCAGGATCGCATAAGACCGGCTTTGTGGGAGTCTTCAACGCCAAGGGCAAGCCCGCCGCCGAACTGCTGGCTGTTTTGAAAGGCAGCACCAACCCCGATCACGACTTCTCATCCGTGATGGAGGCACAGGATTTAATCGATCTGGCGCTGTTCATGTCTCAGGATTTGGTCGATGCAGCCAATTTCGTTAATCCTGATAATACGTCACAGGGCAATCCTGCCCAGGGGAAGGGTAAATTCGACGAAGTCTGCGGCTATTGCCATGGTCCAGAAGGCAATGCCATCAACTTCGCCAGCCTGGCTGAGCCGGAGTTCTTAGGGCATCTTGCCAAAGACAACCCTTGGGAGTTCCTCCACAAAGTCCGCTTCGGTCAGCCGGGGTGGCCTATGCCATCTGCCATAACCAACGAATGGACAGACCAGGACGTCACCAATGTGCTGGCCTATGCACAAACCCTGCCTACCACATCCGCTGTGAGTTGGGGCGGCCAACTTTACGACGAGTGGTGGGATGTGCTCGGCCTGGAAGAGCCAACCACCGACCAGCCGCTCTGGAAGACCCAGACCACGAACACACGCGCCGGCGCGGACACCTGGCGCTGCAAGGAATGTCACGGCTGGGATTACAAAGGCGTTGAAGGTGCGTATGGTTCCGGATCGCACATGACCGGCTTCAAGGGCATTTCGGGGGCGGCATCGATGTCGACCGAGGAACTCACCGCCTGGCTGACGGGCAAGAGCAATCCAGACCACGATTATTCGGCAGTGCTGGACGAGGCTGCCATCAACGCCTTGGTGACGTTTATGCAGAAGGAGACTTTCGATAGCGCCCCATACATTAATGCCGATAAGACAGCTATCGGCGATCCCGCCCGAGGCCAGGTCAAATTCGAGAAGACCTGCGCAGCCTGCCACGGCCTGGACGGCATGAAAAGGAATTTTGGCAGTGCCGAAGAACCGGAGTTTGTCGGCACAATCGCCGTGGACAACCCCTGGGAGTTCTTCCATAAGGCCTCTTTTGGGCATCCAGGCGAACCTATGCCGGCTGGTGTAGCCTTGGGTTTTTCCCTGGAGGATATCGCTAACTTACTAGCTTATGCTCAAACGCTGCCGACCAAATAATAACCACACCTGAATAAATGGAGCGGTTTTCGGTGTCTTGCAGGTGGTATACCCCTGCAAGACACCACCCCCAACTTAAGGAAACCCAGTGAATCTCACCTCGCTCACCAGTAAACTATTCGAATCCCGTCTTTGGCGTTCGTTTTTCCGGCACGGCTGGCCAGATAACTCGCTGGATCGTTCTCTGGCGATGACCAGCAACATCTTTTTTCACCTGCATCCGGTCAAAGTCAGCCGCAAGAGCCTGGTTTGGTCTTACTCATTCGGCCTGGGGATCATCTCAGCCATCTTGTTCGGAGTGTTGGTGTGGACCGGTGTGCTGCTCATGTTTTATTACGTGCCATCCGTGGAGCGCGCCTATCCTACGATGAAGGAGATCCAGTTATCAGTGCCTCTAGGGCAATTCACTCGCAACATGCACCGCTGGTCGGCCCACGCTATGGTGCTGGCGGTGATCCTGCACATGGCGCGCGTGTTTTACACCGGGGCGTACAAGCCGCCGCGTGAGTTTAACTGGATTGTTGGAGTCGCCTTGCTCCTACTCACACTCGGAGCGAGTTTTACTGGATACCTGCTTCCCTGGGACCAGCTGGCGTACTGGGCTATCACGGTAGGCACGAATATTGCCGGTTACGCCCCGGTGGCGGGACAGGCGATGCGCCAGATGATGCTTGGAGGGGGCGAGGTAGGCCAGAACGCCCTAATCCGGTTCTACACTCTGCATATCGCCGTATTACCGTTGCTTATCACGCTCCTGGTCTCCTTACACATCTGGCGCGTGCGAAAAGACGGAGGACTGGCAGTGAACGATGCTCCTAATTCGAGGGAGTAAGATATAAAATGACAGACCAAGCACCCATTGTCGAAGAGATCTTCCCAAAGCACACCAACAAGACTTACGCATTAGTCGAGCTGGTACGCGGCGAAAGCTCGCTGGTAGACAAAGGACCGGAGGACACTGTTTTCGCTTTCCCGGCCCTGCTGCTCCTGGAAGTCGTTCTGACGCTTGGCGTGACGCTGGCGATCTTCCTTTTCTCCCTAGTCAAGCAAGCTCCGCTGGAGGAGATCGCCAATCCGATGGTTACCACCGATCCCGCCAAAGCCCCCTGGTACTTCGTCGGGTTGCAGGAATTGCTCGAGCACATGCACCCCACGCTGGCCGGGGTGATCATCCCAACGATCTTGGTCTTATTCCTGGTGACACTGCCCTATCTGGACTATTCTCGCAAAGGCGTTGGCATGTGGTTTTCCTCGACCCGCGGCCGGCGTATCGTGGGTTGGACGACGGCTTACACCCTGGTGGTCATTCCAGCCTACATTTTGCTAGACAACGCCTTTAGCCTGCGCGAATTGCTGCGCCAGACCACACCCCAATGGGTGGCGCAAGGGCTGTGGCCGGCAACTATCCTATTCACTCTTGTCGCCCTGCCGGTTCTCGTCCTTTGGCGGAGCAAAGCTCAAATGCGCGAGGTCATGCTGGCATTGTTCACCATAATGCTTGTTTCCGCAGTTCTCCTCACTTTAAGTGGCTTCCTGTTCCGCGGGCCGGGTTTCAAGCTTTATTGGCCATGGCAAATGCCGGATGGATACAATCCTTGGGACGGGCTGTAATCAGTTGATTAAACCTGGTGTGAAGGTCAATTTCAACCAGCAAACGGTGAAAAGATGATTACACGAACGCGCTCGAAATCAATTCTTTCTCGCAAAGAGTTTCTCGGCTGGGCCTGGGCGATTACGGTGGTAGGTTTGGTAGGTCAGTCTGGCGCAGCTCTGTTCAAATTCTTCAGGCCGAGAGTCGACCCGGGTGGGTTCGGCACGAAGATCAACGCTGGACAAGTGAATGAATTTGAGCCAGGGACGGTCAGTCACGTTCCCCGAGGTCGTTTTTTTATCTCCCGACTGGAAGATGGGAGCGTCTTGGCCCTTTGGCACCGTTGCACGCACCTGGGCTGCACCGTGCCTTGGCGAGAGGACGAAAGAGTTTTCCACTGCCCCTGCCATAGCTCGCGGTTTGATACCACTGGAGAAGTGCTGGGTGGCCCAGCCCCACGTCCGCTGGACACTTTCCCGGTAGAGATCGCCAACGACATAATCATCGTGGACACCAGCCAACCCACCCAGAGAACGCATTTCGAGCCGTCCCAGGCCACTCCCACGATTTGAGGAGGCTGCTGTGCGCCCTGAAGAGAATTATTACCGGTTGATCGGCACAGCCTTTGGACTGACGCTGGCCATCCTGATCACCTTCCAGATTTACCTCATCCGTGAACCGGCGCGCGTCCAGGCTGTCCAAGCAGCGGATCTGGCTGCAGCTTCAGAAGCTGGTCGCCAGCTTTATAATCAAAACTGTATAGAATGTCACGGAGAGAATGGTGAGGGGAAGGTGGGACCGGCGCTCAACTCGCGGCAACTGCTCGAGATAACCTCTGATCAAGCTTTATTCAATCTAATCGGCAACGGAGTGCCTGGCACGGCGATGCCTGCCTGGGGACAGACATTCGGCGGCCCCTTTTCGGACGAACAACTGAGACAAATGGTAACCTTCATTCGCGCCTGGGAATCGACTGCTCCAGAGATCCTTCCGGAGGTTTTTACACCCGATCCGGTGCGTGGTGCGACCATCTTCGCTACGACGTGTTTTATCTGTCATGGCGAGAACGGACAGGGTAGCACCCGCGTGGAGAAATTAAACGATCCCATCAGGCTCAAGGACTTCGGCGATGCCTGGTATCGCGACACCATTGCCTACGGGCGGCCGGCCAAGGGGATGCCCACCTGGGGCACTGTGCTCTCACCTCAACAGATTGACGACCTGGTTGCCTTGCTCGGCGCCTGGCGCGCGGGTGAGACAGTCACACCAAACATCCCTTTCAAGAAACATCTGCGGAGCGCGGCATTCGCCTTGCGGCAATTTGATCCTCTGGATGCTGAATATCACCTGAACGCAGCCCTGGCAGAAGGTGACGGCTCTGTGGCCGGAGAGATCCGCGCGATATTGAACCTGATCAATCAAAACGATCTGTCAGCAGCTAAAACCCGCTTGACCGGCTTACTGCCCCCTGCCGAGATGGGCGAAGAGTTATTCTTCGGTTATTGCGCTGCGTGCCACGGAGCCGACGGCACCGGCGGCTTGGGGAAAAATTTGCATGATAACAATTTCGTTCAAACAAAAAGCGACTCTGAGCTGATAGAATTTATTCTTGCCGGGCGAAGGGGGACGGCTATGGATGGCTTCCAGAATATACTTACAGCAGAGCAAATTAACGACGTGATCGCTCTATTACGTACTTGGCAGAAATAGTCTCGAACGCCAGGGAAACGGTCATTCGGCAAGGCGGATAGGCAATATTGCTCATCTCCAAACGCGACAAATGGCGCTAGGAATTCCGCAGTCCAGCTTCTATACTGGGGAAAATCGGGAAAGATATGAACCAGACCATTCCCCTCGTAGATCTACCCATGGATTGTGAAGCCGCTGTCGCCCAGGTGAGCCGCCAGTTAATCGACTACGGCTTGCAAGTCGTGCGCTCCTTTGACCTGCAAACAGCCCGGTCAGCTCACACCCACTGCACCTGCCCGCACCATGGAACAGACCTGTGCGATTGCCAGCTGGTTGTGCTCCTGGTGTATGGCCATCCATCCGGACCGGGCACCCTGGTTGCCCACGGTCGGGATGGTCAAACCCAGGTGACCCTGGTGCATTCACCTCAACAAAGCCTGGATGCTGATCTGGAAAACTCCATTCGGCGAGCACTCTCATCTTCTGAACCCTCGCAGCCCAAAAATTGGTTGTATCCAACCATGGGTAGTTAATGGCATCACCCGTTAGAATCGTTACATTCAACTCACAGGAATTCAATCCATCCCATCGAGGCAGAAAGAAATGGCATTAACCATCCTGCTGGCCATGCATGGAAGCCCGCCGAACGACTTCCCACCTAATGAGACCGTTGAACTCTTCAACCTGCACGCCCGATTGGAGCACACTTCCGCAGGTCTCCAAGAAGCTCTCCTGGAGCGGTATATCCAACTGGAGGCGAAAATGCGCGCCTGGCCGCGCACCGCAGAAAATGATCCATTCTATGCCGGGTCGCTCGAACTAGCGGGTCATCTCAGCCGAAATACTGAAAATAAAGTGATCCTCGGGTTCAACGAATTCTGCGCTCCCAGCCTGGATGAGGCGTTCGATCAGGCGCTGGAAACCNGACCCGAAAAAGTCGTTATTATCACACCGATGATGACGCGCGGCGGCGAACATTCGGAAGTCGATATCCCGGCCGCGATCCAGCGCGCCCGAGAAAGGCATCCCGAGACACAGATCGTCTATGTTTGGCCATTCGATGCCTCCCAGGTAGCGCAATTCCTGGTCTCCCAAATCGCTCAATTCAATTGATAGGAGCTATCTTATGGAACAACCCACTCCGGCATATTATCCGATAAAGCGGATTTGAAATATGCTAAAATTCCCTCATGAAAGGAGGTGATAAAGCATGGCAATCGATCCCGTTTGCGGCATGCAGGTCGACGAGAAGACTGCAGCCTGGACGTCTGAATACAAGGGCAAGACCTACTACTTCTGCGCCCCTGGATGCAAGGCTTCCTTTGATAAGGATCCGGAACATTACCTGAGCGATCCTGGACACCACCCCGATCACGAACATCACATGCATCATTAACTCCCCCAAAAGCAGGGCGAGACCTTCGGGTCCCGCCCTGCTTTTTCCCCCATCGGCGGAAACCTCATATGAACGAGCACGAAAAATATATCCCAGCCCTCCGCTATAATTGGTTGACACCCCTGTACGACTCCGTAATGCGCTGGGGCATGCGCGAAGATCAATTTAAAAGCGACCTGATCAACCAGGCGCAGATCAAGCCAGGCATGCGCGTGCTCGACCTGGGCTGTGGGACGGCCACCCTCACCATCAAGATCAAGCAGGCTTTCCCCGAGGCGGAGGTGGTGGGACTGGATGGGGATGCCCGGGTGCTGGAAATCGGCCGGGCCAAGGCGGAGAAAGCTGGGGTTAATATCACCCTGGATCAAGGCATGTCTTTTGATCTCACGTATCCCGATCACTCCTTCGACCGGGTGCTTTCCAGCCTGGTCTTCCACCATCTGACCACGCACAACAAGCAGCGCACCATGGCCGAGGTATTGCGCGTTTTACAACCTGGCGGCGAGCTGCACATCGCCGACTTCGGTAAGCCAACCACGACCTGGGCGCGGCTGATCTCCCTGGTCATGGCAGGGCTTGAAGAAGCCTCCGACAACTACAAAGGCCGGCTGCCAACCCTGTTGCGCGCTGCANGTTTCGACCACGCCAGTGAAATAACCCGCTATGGGACGATTTTTGGCACACTTACTCTTTACACAGCAATCAAACAGGCTTAAAGGCACACCCTGACGGTTATCATCATTAAATCTTTTTTCTTTACACAATCTTTAAACCAGCTACATACGGACTTCACGCAGATTGCCTATACTGGGGGAAATAAGAAAAACGTTGGTAAAACCAACCGATCAAGATTATTATAGGAGACAAACTATGAGCAAGACTTTACGTTGGATTTTCGGGATTATCGGCATACTTCTGATTGCCGCCGTGCTCTTTTGGGCCGGATTCTTCTTCGGGCGCGCCAGTTGGGGCGTGGCCGGTTTCTGGCCGATGAACATGATGGGACGCTTCGTCCAGGCCCAACCTGGGCAGGTTCCTGCGCCGTTCGGCTATCGCACGGGGCCTGGGATGATGGGTTATTTCAGAGGCGATCAACCTGGTTCTACACCTGATAGTTATGGCTTTCCCATTGGGCCGGGCATGATGGGCGGTGGATATGGGGGCATGATGGGCGGGTATAGCCCAGGAGGTCTGTCCCCGGTCGAACCGCTCTCGCTTGACCGGGCCAGGCAAGCCGTGACGGACTACCTGGCTGGCCTGGGGAATTCCGATCTGGCGTTGAAAGAAGTGATGATCTTTGACAATCACGCATACGCCGAGATCGTCGAGATGAGCACTGGCATCGGGGCGATGGAAGTGCTGGTAGACCCGGTGACATTGGCNGTTTANCCCGAGCATGGCCCCAACATGATGTGGAACCTGAAGTATGGAATGATGGCCGGGGCCGGAGGGTATGGCATGATGGGGTCCATGGGAATGGGGTCCATGGGAATGGGGCCCATGGGAATGGGGGGCATGATGGGCGGTTATCCCCGCCAGCCGGGTAACGCGGCAGCCCCGCAGGTTTCCGCCGAAATGCCGGTCACCGCGGAGCAGGCTGTCGAAGCCGCCCAGCGTTACCTGGATCAATACCTGTCTGGGGCAACAGTCGAGGATCACGCTGACCAATTCTATGGATATTACACCCTGCACATCCTGCGCGATGGCGAAACGATTGGCATGCTCAGCGTCAACGGCTACTCCAGCCAGGTCTTCCCGCACACCTGGCATGGGGACTTCATTGAAATGAGTGAGGAAGAATAATAAAACCTTGCCCAACGCAAGAATCCTGGTCATCGACGACGAGCAGAGCATCCTCAACCTGGTGATCGCCTATCTGCGCCCGGAGGGGTACGAAGTGTACACCGCTTTGGATGGCCCCTCCGGGCTCAAGGCCGCTCGCGCTTACAAGCCTGACCTGATCGTGTTGGATATCATGTTGCCCGGCATGGATGGGATTGAGCTGCTCAGCCGCCTGCGCCGCGAATCGGATGTGTATGTCATCCTGCTCACCGCTAAAACCGAAGAGACCGATAAGATCGTGGGGTTGTCGGTCGGGGCCGACGATTATGTCTCCAAACCCTTCAGCCCACGCGAGCTAAGCGCCCGCATCAAAGCCGCCTTGCGCCGCTTGCAAAGCGGGGGCGGTTTTCAGGATGGAAGCGTGCTGGCCTTTCGGCATATACGCATTGATGCTGGCAGCCGCCAGGTGTGGGTGGACGATCAACTCGTCGAGCTGACCACTATCGAATTCGACTTGCTCAGGACCCTGGCCGAACAGCGTGGCAAGGTGCTCAGCCGCGAAAAGCTGCTAGAGAGCGTGTGGGGGTACGATTACTACGGTGAGATGCGCGTGGTGGACGTACATATCGGCCACGTCCGCAACAAACTGGGCGACGAACGCTTCATCACGACCGTGCGCGGCGTGGGCTACCGCTTTGACGACGAGGTTAACTAGCCATGTTGAGTACCATCCGCCGCCACCTGGGTATAAAAATCTTCCTTTCATACCTGGTCGTTATCCTGGTCGGGGTGATCGTCCTGGCGAGCGCAGCGGAGTTCGCTGTGCCCAGCGCCTTCGACCGCCACATGATCGCCATGAGCGGGATGATGTCGGATATGATGGGGGGAGCAAGATTAGAGAAGGACCTGTTCACCAGCTTCCGCGCCGCGGTGACCGAAGCCCTGGCCCTGGCGGTGCTGGCCGCCTCCCTGGTGGCGGTGCTGGCCAGCCTGTTCGTCAGCCGCCAGGTGGTTGCCCCGGTGCGGGAGATGATGATTGCCAGCCAGCGAATCGCCGAGGGGCATTACGCGGAGCGTGTGCGCGTGCCAGGCGATACAAGGAAAGGTGAACTGGACGAACTCGCCCAGCTGGCGTTGAGCTTCAATCAGATGGCAGCTAAATTGGAGGGGACGGAGAGCATGCGTCGCGAGCTGATCGGCGACGTAGCGCACGAGCTGCGCACCCCCCTGACAGCGATCAAAGGTTCGATGGAAGGCCTGATAGACGGCGTGCTGCCCTCTGAGGTTGAAACCTACCAACTAATATACGCGGAAGCCGACCGTCTGGAAAGGCTGGTCAATGACCTGCAGGAGCTCAGCCGGGTGGAGGCGGGTGCGTATGAACTGATCCGCAAGCCAATATCCGTGTCAAGCCTGGTCGAGAGCGCGGCCGCCCGCCTCAGTCGCCAGTTCGAGGACAAGGGGGTGACCCTGGAATCCAAGGTTCCCGCTAACCTGCCCCCAGCGCTGGCCGATGAAGACCGCATCGGTCAGGTGCTGCTCAACTTGGTGGGAAACGCCCTGCAATATACGCCCCCAGGTGGGCATGTACGCATTGCAGCCAGCCGGCGCGGGCACGAGGTTCATGTCTCCATAACAGACACCGGCATCGGTATTTCGCCCGAACACCTGCCGCACCTGTTCACCCGCTTTTACCGGGTGGATAAATCTCGCTCGCGCGCCGGGGGCGGGAGTGGGATCGGGCTGACCATCGCCAGACACCTGGTCGAGGCTCACGGCGGTCGCATCTGGGTAGAAAGCCCCGGCGCCGGACGAGGGAGCAGCTTCACTTTCACGTTACCCCTAGCTAACTAGAAATCCGGTTATTTCAAAGCACGGGTTCTGGTCATGTTTAACGAATCTTTACACTACCTTCAAAGATCCTTTACCCACCCGTGATACCATTGATTAATGCAGAATACTTCCTGGAAGATTATCGCGAGAAACGCAAGAACCGGGCAGATGAACCTGTTCTTATTGGTATCCCTTATGGAACAATCTTCCGGGAAATTGGAAACAAAGAAGGAGTGTGTTATATGATGGGATTCGGCATGGGATTTGGGTTGTTGCTGATGATCCTCTTCTGGGTCGGGTTGGTCGCCCTGGCAGTCTGGGTGGTGAAGGCGCTCTTCACCGGGGATAAGCAATCGCCAACATTGCCCGCTGGCCAAGCTCCCAACGCGCGTGAAATCCTGGATCAAAGATACGCTCGCGGCGAGATCACCCACGAGCAGTATGATTTAATGAAACGTGATATAGCTGGGTAGCCAGGGAAACCCGTTTATTTTTCTATAATTGCAAGGTTCTAGTNAAAGGGCGTGATGCGCCGTAGGGTGGTAATTGACCGCATGGTCGCATTCACACGGGTCGACATGGATGGTCATCTCGACCANGGCTGGTAGATCATGGAACAGCTTATGGCGTACCTCTTCAGCGACACAGTGACTCTCATACGTAGACAGCTGGCAATCGACGATAATATGCATCTCGCCGCGCTGGCGGTGCCCCAGCCAACGCAAGGCGATATTATGTGTGTCGAGCACACCGCTGGTCGAACGGGCAGCGGTTTCGATTTGCTCAGTCAAAGCAGGGTCGGTGGCATCCATGACGCGCAGCCACATCTCGCGCCCCGCCCCCCACACGATCACCAGGATCACCACTCCGATCCCCAGGCCGATCAGCGGATCGGCCAGCGGAAAACCCAACCATACGCCGGTCGCCCCAGCCAGCACGCCCAGCGATGTCAGACCATCGGTGCGGGCATGATACCCGTCCGCAACCAGCGCGGCTGAACCGATCTCACGCCCAACCCGAATGCGAAAAAGCGCTACCAGCTCGTTGCCGAAAAAGCCGATCAATGCTGCTGCGGCCACCCAACCAAGGTTGGCAACTGCCTGAGGATGAACTATCTTTTGAATGGACTCGTAGAACACGACCAGGGCGCTGCCGAAGAGCATCACGACAATCACCATTCCCGCCAGGTCTTCCGCCCGCCCGAAGCCGTAGGTGAAACGCCGGGTGCGCGCCCGGCGCGCCAGTGCAAACGCCAGCCAGAGCGGGAGAGAGGTCAGCGCGTCGGAGAAGTTGTGCAAGGTATCTGCCAGGAGGGCGACGCTACCGCTGATCGCCACCACTGCAACCTGGAAGAAGGCGGTTGCCAGCAAGGCAGCCAGCGAGACCTTCAGCACCCAAATCCCGCGCGCGGTCGCCAGCGCGGGGTCCAGGGCAGCGACTGGATGGTTGTGGGAATGAGGTCGAAAGAGGTGTGCCAACCAGGCGCGCAGCCCCTCATCGCGGGGACCTTCGTGTGCCTGGGCGTGGCCGGGTTGGCGATCCGGGCAGGGATTTACTTCTCTTGAATGGAGGTGCTCATCACCAGGGTCAGGCTGCGAATGGGTGTGATGTTCCTGGTTATTCATCGGGGATCGTTGACCTTTTCGGGTTCAATCTGGCTGGTTTCATCAGGGGATATTTCGGGCAGGCTCTCTTTCAGATGCGCCAGGTGATGCAATACCTGGCGATAAAGCGTAGAAACATGCTCGTCATCTACGGAATAAAACACCTGGTTACCGCGCCGGCGAGCCTTAACCAGGCGCACATCCCGCAGGCGTGCCAGGTGATGCGAGACAGCCGAGGCAGACACCCCAGCGATCTCAGCTAGAACGTTGACACTGTGCTCGTCCTGCGTCAAGAGATATACAATGCGGGCGCGTGTCGGGTCACCCAGCGCGGCAAAGATCTGGGCGATTTGCTCAGCCTGCTCTAGAGGCAAATCAGATATTTCCAGGTAATCATTTATAGATAACATTGAGAGGTTTTACCTCGGTATTTTAATACTTGAACAACTACTCAGATACAAGTGAATTTTACCACACAATTTCTAGCTGTAAAGGGCGCGCATACACCTGAGCTTAATATTCAGACGATAATAGTACAATATGTCTAGTAACCAAACGATGAACATACCAAGGAGGATCGGAACATGGATAAGCAGAACCCTCAACCCTCCGGTGAGCCTCTACATCCTTCGCAGGCCCACGACCACTCGAGTCACCAGCCCCCCAACGAGGCAACAAGCCACCCGCACCCTGAGATGGAACCCACCGCCCACCCGGGCAGGGCTGAACCAGTTGGTCATGACGCGTCCCATGCCCATCATCCAGCTGTAAGCCCCACCACAGGCCAGGCCGAAATGATGCATCACCCCGGTCATNAGCACGCGCTTAGCCAGCCTGCCTCAAGCGCCGAGCACAAAGCCCACACCGACCACACTGGCCACGAACGACTTTTCCGTGATCGCTTCTGGGTCTGCCTGGTGCTGTCCATCCCGGTGCTGCTTTACTCGCCGATGATCCAGGAATGGCTGGGCTTCAGCATACCATCTTTTCCCCTCAGCCAATGGATCGTCCCTCTTTTCTCCGTGATTGTTTTTCTATACGGCGGCCTGCCATTCTTGCGCATGGCGATCCCCGAGCTGCAAAATCGCCAGCCGGGGATGATGACCCTGATCTCACTGGCGATTGGCGTTTCTTTTATTTACAGCCTGGCAACGACCGCCTTTAACCTGGGCGAGAGCTTCTATTGGGAGCTGGTGACGTTGATCGATGTCATGCTGCTGGGCCACTGGATGGAGATGCGCAGTGTGCGCCAGGCCTCGGGAGCCCTGAACGAACTTGCCAAGTTGATGCCGGATACTGCCGAGCGCATCCGAGAGAACGGTCAAGTCGAGATCGTCCCGGCCAGCCAGTTACAACTGGGCGACCTGCTGCTGGTGCGCCCAGGGGCCGGAGTTCCCGCCGATGGTACCGTGGA
>C687J35503_10000082_pt1 | contig 21565 bp, 15 predicted proteins | sample RifCSP19_3_FD_35503 | JGI IMG/M metagenome (IMG submission 35503)
GGCAGGCGACCCACATTGTCGATGTCGAAACGCTCTTCGAAAATCTGCCCCACCTGAGCGCGTGTGGCACGCGGTCGGCGATGCATCTGAATCCCATGCAGGGAATACCTGGACCAGGTCCAGCTGGCAACCAATAGCAAGCCCCACACGTATGCCATGCGATAATAAATCTGGGATCCGGTCACCAGGGCCCCCAGCAAAGAGAACAATAACAAGGCGAGCACGATGCGCGCGCCGGTGCTCATCATCAAACCTCGGCAACCAAGTCCCCTCCTGGAACAGGAACACTGCCTAAAATCTCTTCCACGACTTCAGCCGTACTCAGGTCACGCAAGCGGGCTGCCGGTCCCAGGATCACCCGGTGGCCGAGGGAAACTTCTGCTAACGCTTTGATATCATCCGGAAGGACGAAATCTCGTCCATACATTGCCGCGCGAGCCTGTCCAGCCCGGAAAAGTGTCAGACTGCCGCGCGGGCTAGCTCCAAGGTAAACCTCTGGGTAATCCCGCGTGCGGCGCGTGATTTCAACAATATACTGTTTCACTCCCGCCGACACATGCACTTTTTTCACCGCTTCTTGCGCCTGAGTCACTTCTTCGGCCGTTACCACTTTGTCCAGGGTCTCGATTGGGTGACGAAATTGTTGGCGGTCTAGCACCTGAATTTCGTCATCTTCCTTAGGGTAACCCAACCGGACTCGGAGTAAGAATCGATCCAGCTGTGCCTCCGGCAGCGGAAAAGTACCTTCATACTCGATAGGGTTCTGCGTCGCGAGCACCATGAAAGGCTTCGGTAATATATGCGTGACCCCGTCCACGGTTACCTGACGCTCCTCCATTGCTTCGAGCAACGCAGCCTGGGTCTTCGGTGTAGCACGATTGATTTCATCAGCAAGGACGATCTGCGCTAAGATCGGTCCTGGACGGAACTCAAATTCCCGGCTAACCTGGTTGTAGATTGAAACCCCAGTAACATCGCTTGGTAGCATATCGGGGGTAAACTGAATGCGGCTGAAGATGCATCCTAGTGAGCGCGCCAGGCTGCGAGCCAACATCGTTTTTCCTACGCCGGGGACATCCTCGATCAATAGGTGTCCCTGGCATAATAAGCTGATCGCCACCAGCTCCACCGTCTCTCGTTTACCAACGATAACTCGTTCAATATTTTCTACGACACGTTCACAAAAAGATTGTACCTGAGACATAATCAACACCTAACAGTTACGAATCTCTCCTTCGACGATAAATAAATAACCCGACTACCAACCAAGCCAATCCACTCACGAATGCGCCCAGGTAAAAGGTAATCGGCTGGTAAGTGAATACTACATTATGCTTGCCAGCGGGGACTTCTACAGCTCGGAACAAATAATTCGCTCGCAGAATTCGGGTTGGCTGACCATCGACCCACGCAACCCACCGAGGATACCACACATCAGCTACCAATAAATAACCATTTACGGCTGCTTCGATCTGAACTTCAAGGTGGTTTGGATTCTCAGAAATGATATTCAACTCTGCCGGGCTCTCCCCTGGGCAATTCGTGATTTGGGACACTTCCCTTGTTTCAAGGACTGTTACCCGATCAAAATCGGCTTTGCTGCTCAATACCAGCTCTAATGCTTCGCTTGAGCTCCGGGCACTGCGTGCACAAGAAATCCATCGAACGCGGGGCAGGGTGGGCCGGACATCATAGCGCACCCCATAGGGTTTAGAGGCATCCATCTCTTCTACTACACTTACGTTCATAAGGTTCAGCAATCGTTCTCGCAGCTCGGGATCGGCCTTAGCTAATTCCTCCATCCAGCGCGCATATCTCCCGGGAACCAATGGATCGAAGTTATTTGCCGATGGAATACCCTCGAGAAGGTTTATGTTCGGTAACATCACCGCCCTAAGAATTCGCCAACCTCCTTCCGATAACGGCGGGTAAAAAGTATCAAAGCGAAATAATTTGTCATATTTGATCGCCCGTTCTGTCCGGTTGGACAAATACAACCGTGCACCCTCAGCCTTTATCCGCACTTCTTCTGCAGCCGGAGAAGGCTTATTGTAAAAGTCCAGGTCAACCCTGGGGTTAAGTCCCCAGCCTGCCACCAGCAAGTCTGTTACGACCAGCGTGATCACGGCCAGTGACCATTTTCCAGGTTTATTCTCCGTATTCGCAACCAGCGATGTCCGCGGGGCAGTCAGGGTTAGAATCCCAACCCCGACTCCCCAAAACCCCGCCAGGGCGGTGGCTCGGATGAAGGATGGCTTAATCTCAACCAGATAAGACTGAGCACCCAAAGCAGCCACGCCAGCGCCTAAAGCAATCGCCGCAGCCGCTGCGGTCCCAAGGCGTGCCCAATACAGGCTGCGACCCTTTGGACGCCTCCAGGTCTCCACTCCGATCCCTGCCAGCAATGCCAGTGCAAACACTCCCAACAGGGAAATGCGCGAAGGTGCCTGAAACATTGCAAAAGTTGGGACATACCGGTAGAGCCAGGGAAAGACTGGCGTATTCTTACCCAGTGCAAGTAAAAAAGAAAATCCGAATATTCCGAGCAGGAAGTAAACCAGCGCTGTTGAATGACGATCGATAAATGACGAACCAACTATAGCTTGATCGTTGGTTAATGACAACTTGCGACTAATCTCAGGAGATTGACCCTTTTTCCTTTTCCCCGTATTAATAATTGCATAAACTGACATAATAATAGGCAGCAATCCCACATATACAGCGTCTTCCCAGTAATTCGCATACCCCCAATAGTCACCATTGACTGGATTCCCGAATAGATTCGGAGCCAAAAGCGTCAAGAAGCGCCAGGGCCAAAAGGAATATGTCATGGCAAGTTCATAATCCACGGCCGAAGCGCGCTGAGACTGCTGTAGGTATTCAGCTGTGGGCAGCAGTTGGGCGGCTGAAAGAGCAAATCCTATCCCAACTGCCGCCGCGAAAAGGAATATTGCCCGACCCAGGTGGACAAAAGATTGCCTATGCGCAATTCGTCCTCGCCACCAGCCATGTTTTCCCCCTTCTGGTTGAGGGTTTGGCGGCGAATTCACCATTCCCCAGAGGATCGCCCACATCCCAGCTAATAATAAGGTGTACCAACTCGTTTGAGCGTGCCCGGCAAGCAACTGCAAACCAACACAAAATGACAAGCAATATAACTTGGGAACAACCCCACCAAGACTTGTCACCCCCAGAATCACCCACGGAACCCATGCCACGCTCGCGTTGATGCTCAAAAAGCCAGCTCGCGCTACGAGATAACCGCTTAAGCTGAAAGCCAGGCCGCTTATTATCTGAGCCAATACACCAAGTCCAAGCCGCTGCGCCAATAAAGCCATACCAATTGCCGCCCAAGCCAGGTGGGCTGCCACAAGGAGAGACATGCCCCAGGCCAAGGCTGGAGTGCCCCCGATGGCCGCTAATATTAAATACAGCCAATTTGGAGGATACAGCAACCCAGATTGATAATTGGCAAGTAATGGCGCTCCCATACCCAGTAGAGGATTCCATAATGGTAAATGCCCCCCGCGCAATGTTTCCCAAGCCCAAGACCACCATGGTACAAATTGGGCCGCAGGTGTCCCCCAGAATAACGCCTGCCCAGACAAAAATACTGGAGCCATCAATCCGAACGGCGCCAGGACCAACACAAGATAAGGCAGGCGAAAAATCCGCTTAATGCCTTCTTTCAACGTTTAATTGATAACCTAATCCTTCACGATTGAGGATTAATCGGGGATCATTGGGATCCTGCTCCATTTTTTGCCGGAGCAGGTAGATCAAATATTTAATGCGATTGCGAATCTTAAAATTGTCGTCATCCCAGATCGCCTCCGCGATTTCCTCGTATCGCACCATACGCGGTGCTTTGTTGGCTAGCACTGCCAGCACTGCGAACTCACGCGGCGTTAGCAGCACGGGTTTATCGTTGAGGATGACGTCATTCGTTTCGATGTCAATGCTCAATCCAATTTCAGGAAAAACACGTGCCTTAACCGGTTGAGAAATCTTGATCCGTCTCAAGACGGTATGGACACGGGCGATGAGTTCCGGGGGGAAAAAAGGCTTAGTCACATAATCGTCGAACCCTAGGTACAAGCCTTCGACTACGTGCTCTTTCTTGGTGTCCGCAGATACAACGATCACCGGAGCATCTGTCATTTTACGCAGACCCTTGAACGTCTCCCAGCCATCCATGCCGGGCATCATCAGATCGAGCAGGATGACATTTGGCTGCATGTCGGCGCATTTCTGTAAAGCCTCATTCCCACTGAAGGCACCCACGACGTCCATGCCCGCGTTACGAAAGATGATCTTGATCAGATCTACGGTATCTGGATCATCATCGACAATAAGCGCTCGTTGAGCAGATGGTTTGGCGGTAAACATGTCAAGGTCAACCCCCTTCTTCGCCACGGTACTATCATGAAAGTCAGTTGGAAGGCTGATCATCCTAGTACTCCCCGGTAGAGCTGCAGGCTTTCTAACGGATCCATTATCAATTCGTTACCATTTTATCATTATTTATCCCCTAACACAACTGTAAGTTTTATTTTACGGGTTACATCGGACGACGAATATCCACCTTGTTATAAGACCCTCAACAGGTCCGAAGCTTCACCCTGATCTTATCCCCCAAGATCACGTTCAGCATCTAAGAAATTATGAATTTGTTTTCTTAGCTTCTTCGCGATGAAGACGCCTGGTGACAACAGCAAATAAACGGGAGAGAAAAGAGGTTTGCAAGAGAAAAAAACATCCGGTAACGAATAAAACCAACCCCAAAAATAAGCTCAATGGNCTGAAAGCGAAAACGACCTGATGTGCGCCAGGTTCCAATGCCACACCACGCAATAGACCTCCAATTACCATCATCTCGCTCGCCTCTCCATCCACCCAAACCCTCCAACCCGGGTAGGCCAACTCCGCCAACACCAGGGTGCNTGGCCCTTTTGCGGATACTTCAATTCGGTTCGGGCTCCAATCGACACGGTCAGCTGGACTGGGTGCCTCACCCAGGATTGAACCAGGCGGTTGAATCCAGGCTCTCGGCAGGGCGCGCTGGTTTTCATAGACGCGTGTCTCTCCATACCGTCGGCGGAGCATCAATCCTTCAACCGGTAAATCATATTCAGCGACCACATATTGGACATTGAGCAATCCCAATAAAGCGGGGTCGGGACGATAAGTAGCATTGTCTTTGGCCGGGGTGCCAGCCTTAAATGGTGGTAATGTTACGCTATATCCCTGGCGGGGCACCCCACTGGCTTGTTCCATAAAGGCGGAATAAGCCTCTAGTTGCAGGGGGTCCACGCCATCTGCTTGTTCCAGGTGATACCGTACGGCCAGGTGCTGTGGCAAGCTATACGAGGGCGAAAAGACACGGAACTTGCCTGGCTGGGATGCCAGGAAGTTTGCCACCATTTCCCTCTCAGACAGTACCTCCGCAGAAGGTCGTGAGAAAAAACTATACCTGTCCACCACCCCCCAATCAAGCATCGCCAATACCATAAGGAGGAGAAACCATATCTGTGGAGATACCCTGGAGCTCAAACCAGCCCTGGTCCAGAATGCTCCCACACCCACCGCCCCTGCTCCCCAAATCAAATTAGTCGGGAACTCTCTGGTGGATATCCAAATCCCTAGAATCATGGTGATAATCAATAATACCAGCGCTGTTAACCCCACGCTTACCCGCCGCTGTTCAGCGGGCGTATTTTCGCCGAGCAACCCATCAAGGCCGTACGCCGCCAACGCAGCCAGGGCTATACCTGTCAAGAAAAGCGCTCGCGCTGGGACCCGCAGCAGGTCCAGACCAGGCAAGCTTGCCAGCATTGAAAATCCTGGCAAATGAGTCCCCAATGAAAAGAAAATGCTGATTAAAAAAGCCACCAACCAGAAGCGCTTTCTCTGCGAAGCCTTTCCCTTGAGAATTGCAGCCAGGCCCAGTGCTAGTACCGCGCCGCCTGGATAAAGAACCCATTCATGGTAACTCCAAAAACCAGGGAAGAACAACCCAAACAACCGTGGTACCGGCAAGGAAAACGCCATGATGTCACCCGCGGTCAGGGTAGATCGGGTAGATAGGCGAGTATATTCCATAAGGGGCAGCAAGAGCGGCGCGGCAAGCAACCCAGCAAAAGCAGTCTGGAAGACCAGGTCTTTCGCTGTTTTTATTATTGATTTATTTTGGCTATGCGTAAAAGCGTACCCCCACCAAAATACCCCCGCATATGCCGCCCAACGCACATCCGCCAGGAATATGATCGCAAGCAAGACTCCTGGGGATATGCGTGACATAAATCCCGAATTGTGTGTTCCGGGAAATAAGTTCCGTGAATTTTGGCTTGCCAATAACCACGGTGTCCATGGCACGGCGTATAGCAATGTCAGGTGCCCGGCCCCGTAGTGGGCAAACAACTTTGGCAGGCAGGCGAACGCCAATCCACTAAACAACGCAGCTGGATAGGAAATGCCTTCCATCCTGATCAACCGGTACATACCCACGCCGCCCCATACCAGGTGTGCGGCAACCACCAGGTTAAAACCCAATGGCAAAGGCAACGCCAACGCCAACCAGCCAGGTGGGTACCACAACCCTGAGAGCGGGTTAGCGACGAAAGGATAGCCGCTCAAGATAGTTGATGTCCATAAGGGAATCGTTTGCCACGTGCGCAACGCCTGCAATAGGTATAGCGCATTTGGATAATGGGTAATACTTAGGTCAGAATATCCAGCTTGGGGCGACGGATATGGAAAGGCCTGTATACCTGGTAACAATAAGGCAATTGGTAACAACAAAGGCCACAGAGATCTTATTCCGCGAACCACTGCTTACTCATTCCCTTCCCCAACCTGATACACCGTTACCCCTCCCGCCTGGTAAACCACCACCATCCCCCCAGTAAAGGCTGCTTCTCCCCAGGCGCGCTCACGTGGCCCAACAAATACGTAATCCACTTCCTGGAGTAGCTCTAGATCCTTATGTGTCGCAGCTCCCTGGAACAAGCGGTTTACCATCGCGGCGCGCTCCCTGGCTGCCAACGTCTCGAACGGGTGTCCATACACCACCCGTCTCCCGCTGTGTGCTGGGATGAACATACCAGTATCAGTAGCAGCCAGGATTACCGCCTCTTCCGGGGTATTTTTCGCTAACCATTCTAAGGCTTGTGCCTCTCCCCGCCCCAAGTAAAGCAAAGGAGCATGCGTCAGGACTCCGTGTACTGAGGTCATTAGAACCACCAGGTTGGTCGGGAGTACCAGGAGGAACAACCAGACGATCATGGCGAGAGTGCGCCGCTTATTTCCCCGGGCCAACGCCTGCAATCCGAGGGCTGCCAGCCCAGCAAAGGGGATCGCCAGACCAAGCATGAACCGCCTTTGCAAGCCAAATGGCAAGTAAAGGAGCATCACTCCCACCGCAAACCAAACCAGCAGGACATTTTGCTGAGCGCGTTGGCTTCGCCAGGCAGACCAGGCTCCAGGCAAAGCCAGTACGATAATTGGTGCAAAGGAAAGTAGGAAATCCCAAAACGGTGGAGAAGGTGTCAGGTTCTGTGCATGCCATCCTTTAAGCACCGGGTTCGTAGCCGTCACCCAAAGGTCGTAGGCCAGCACCGTCACCCCGCCGATGATCAACAAGAACAATTTCCTAGCGGTAAATGAACGCCAAAGACTGGCGATAACCATCGATCCTCGGTCCGCTAATTGCATACCCAGGACTTCCCAAACCACCACTCCTCCCAATACCAACACCGCCACTATAACCCCAAACGGCATGACGATCCCCAACGCAAACGCAGCCAATAAATAGATCATCCTAAAGATTATTGAGTGTCGAAAATTGTGTCCCGATAACTGTTCTTTGACAAACTTATCGGTTTCTATCTGAGGGGTCAATAGCCAGACCAACATTGCCAACCCCAGTGGAAAATGTGGATTTGCATACGCGGAAAGAAACGGATAGGCTTCCGCCACCCAAAGGTCTGATGTGAGTATCCCAAAAGAGATAGCCAGCCAACCTAACCCCGAACCGAAGACCGTTAATGCAAANGCTAACCTGTAAAGNTCGGGCGATGGCATTACCCTCACGTAAAATCGCCACAGCGCCAACAACATGAGCAGGCTTGCGCCGAGCCGCGCCAGGTGGAATGTCAACAGCAAGGATAATCCATCCAGGCGTGCTAGGTGTCCTAGCATGAGATAATACAAAAAAAGATAAGCTCCCTCCCCCGGATCGGCCGTAAAGGGCAATCTGAACTGCCAGTTTCCCTGCCACCCCTGATACATTTTTGCCAGGTATGAATTACCGTCCATGGGATTTAACAACATTCCCCCAAAATCAAAATCTTGCCCTGCGGCTTGTGCCGCCCACAGATATGGGAGCGTGATTAGAATAAAAAACACCCCTGTAATCAAAAAGAAAAAACATGCATCTCGGCGAATATGCATGGATTTATTGTACATGCAGGTGCAGGATTTTAATAAGGTTTACAATTCACAAAACCGCAAGGTTAAATTCATATACTGAATTGCCCTTGCCTTTCTCATCGTCCACCTCTATAATCCTTGTTATGAGCCAGACCTTTAAACTATACCGCCTGCAGCAGATCGACAGCCAGATCGATCACCTCCACTCTCGTTTGCGAGAAATCGCAGCCGCCCTCGCCGAGGATAGCGACCTGCGCCACGCCCAGGCCCGCTACAGCACAGCCCAGAAGAAGCTCGCTGAAGTGAATAAGGTCTTGCGTAAGGCAGAGGCTGACGTACAGGCGCAGCAAATCAAGATTGAGCAAACAGAGGCTGCCCTTTATGGGGGTAAAGTCCGCAACCCAAAAGAATTGCAGGATTTACATAAAGAATCAGCAGCTTTGGGTCGCTACCTGAAAGTGCTCGAAGATCGCCAGCTCGATGTCATGCTCAACGTTGAGGAATCTGAGAGTGGACTCAAGACAGCATCGGCAACCCTTGAAACCGTCTTAGACGAGTCCGCCCGGCAAAAAACACGCCTGCTCAATGAACAGGCGGCTTTGCTTAAAGAACTCGAACGACAGGGAAGTGAACGCCAGGCTGTATCGAATAGCATCCCGCCGGCCGATTTACAGCTTTATGATCAATTGCGGGAACAACGCAGTGGAGTTGCAGTCGCCCGGGTAATCGATAAGACCTGCGCAGCCTGTGGATCGACCCTTAGTGCCGCCTCGCTGTCCGCAGCCCATTCCCCAAACCAGATCACCCGTTGCGCTACCTGTGGGCGGATTCTTTACTTGGGTTAATCATGTTAGGATTTCTGCGTGGGTTCTCTCTTGACCAGCTTTCGTTCTGGCTGGGTTTCCTGGCTGGAATCTTATTCTGGTGGTATCTAAATAGAGCCCGCCCAATTCTCAGCCAGACCTGGCAAAGCCTTCGCCTCCGCCTCCAGAAGGGGCGCGCTGGTTTAATCACTTCTGTTGAGTCGCGCCACCGCAATGACACCCTTCGCTTTGTCCAGCAGTTGCATCTGGCCTCACCATTGTTCTCATTGGATGAGATTCTCGTCGTGCCATGCTTGCTGGCTCCACCGATCCCAACTCAACCTGGTGTCGATGAGCTACCGACGGATATCACCAACCTGACCATTCCCTATTTACCTGATTGGCCTGAGCTGGCCTCCCAGTTTACCGCCAGGACGCTCTCCTTTGCTGAAGCGCTCAGCGAGGGTGCTAATCTGATCCTGATCGGCCAACCTGGCAGCGGGAAAACTGTATCCCTTGCCCACCTGGCCTGCCAGGTTGCTCGCGGCGATCCCTCTCTAGGGGAGCTGGCAGAACGTCTTCCATTTTTCATTCACATTTCTGACCTGCTTCCAGAGGGGGCTTTCGATGGTCAGCTTATCGAGCGATTATCTGCCGGCCTCGCTCCTTATGCCTCCGCCATGACCCTACCCCGCCTTCCGAACCTGGTCCGCCAGTCATTCGAGACCGGGCACGCCCTGCTCCTGTTGGACGGACTGGATGAAGCACCACCGGCTTTGCTCGCCGAAGGCGTGTCCTTCCTTGCATCTGTACTGGAACAATACCCGGCTACCCGCATCGTAGCCGCTGCCTCAACAGATAATTTCAGCGGGTTACCAGGACTGGGTCTGATCCCATTAGCATTGGCAGCCTGGAGTGAAGCCCAACGTCGACAGTTCTTGAACCAGTGGGGAGCTCTGTGGAAGCTTTACATCACCAATAGTGACAAGTCAAACGCCGATCAAATCCCACCAAGTCTGCTCAATGCCTGGTTGCTGGGAGAGGATGCATCCTTCACACCCCTTGAACTGACATTAATAACCTGGGCTGCTTATGCCGGGGATGCGCTTGCGCCTGGACCGGCTCAAGCCATTGAAGCTTATCTGCACAGGATGACCGCCGGTCTTCCCACGGCTCGTCCGGCATTGGAATCTCTCGCTTTGCAAATGATCATCACTCTCCGACAGACACTTACACCAAAGGAAGCGCGCACCTGGAGCGGGGAAATCGATTCCCCACTTGGCTCCTCCCCAGAGGAGGAAAATGCACCAATTGAGACTGCCCAAAAGCCTTTGCTTGGAAAACGCGTCGCCAGAAAACTCCCTGGCATTTTACCTGACTTATTGGAAAGGGGCTTGCTGGTTGAACGTCCGAACACTCGCCTGAGCATCATTCATCCCGCAATTACCGCGTACCTGGCGGCCAGCGCGCTTTCAACCGTCGGTAACGGAACAAACTTGCAGATCCAGCCAACCTGGATAGGGAAATCTCTAACGCTGGCCTACCTATCCGCTCTTGGAGACGTTGCACAACTTGCGAGTGCAAATCTGGAAAGGTTTGACGACCCACTTTTGCGCGATCAACTCTACACAGGTCGTTGGCTGCGCATGGCTCCTAAGGATGCAAGCTGGCGTACCTTGACCATGCGTTTCCTGGCGAACATTATACAAAGGAAAGACCTGCCCTTGGCCCAACGCACCCAGGCCTTGATGGCTTTATTGGCTGCGGGTGATCCTGGTATAGGGACGTTGCTGCGCCATTGGCTTTCCTCAACCGAAGCCGGTTTACGCTGTCTGGCTGCCTTGGGATCAGGTTATTTACGCGATGTCCAGGCAATTCCGCCACTGAACAAGTTACTTAACGATTCTTCGCCTGCGGTTACTCGAGCTACTTGCCTGGCTCTTGTGGCTATTGGTGACAAACTGGCAATCGAATCCCTGGCTACTGCCATGTTGCATGGGGAGGAAAGTTTACGCCTCTCGGCTTCCGAAGCCCTTGCTCTCCATCCAACCGGAGGTCATCCCGTCTTGAAGAATGGCAGCCAGGCGGAGGATCTGCTTGTTCGCAGGGCAGCTGTCTATGGTTTAGGGAAAATCCGCCAACCGTGGGCGAGACAATTATTAGAGAAAATGGCCATCGAAGATGAACAATGGGTAGTGCGCAGCGCCGCGACGCATGCATTGGAAGAGATCGGCGTTCCGCTAAAATATATCCCCCGTCCCCATCAAGAACTTAGTGATACTCCCTGGTTGATTGCCTTTGGTAGCCAGCGTGGAATCGGTGTCTCTCCCGGTGAGCCGGCTTTAGAACTACTTCTCACCTCGCTCAAAGAAGGAGATGAAGAGCAAAAACTCGCTGCTATGGAATATTTACGCTTGCATGGTGATGAGCGCGCCCTTCCAATACTTTACCAGATCCTTTCGGTCGGCCAGGGCGATTTACGCGAAGTTGCCTTTACAACATTATGGCACATGGCAGCCGCTGGGATTAGCCTCCCCTCCCCAGCCACCAAGGCGCCTTTTTAGATCACTCTCTTGCGAGATAGCTGATAATCCTGCGTTGAGCGGTCTCAGCATCCAATCCGATCAGCGAGACGAGCTTATCACGCCCCGTTACTCCCCCAACGATCTCAATCTTCGTCGTTGAAACATCCAATATCCGTGCCAGGAACCTGATCAAGGCTTCGTTTGCCTTTCCCTCTACCGGCGGCGCGGTCAGGCGAACCTTGACCATCCCATCCCCCAGGATTCCTGTAATCTCATTCTTCCTGGCTCTTGGTGTAACCCGTACTATCAATACGAAACCGGTTTTCCCAACCTTAACCTGATCTCTCCGGCTCATAACCTCTTCAACCCGCCAAAGATAGCAACAAACTCCTTAAGATATATTCGATCACCTGCAGCAAAATTATCAACACCAGCGGGCTAAAATCGAACATCCCAGTGCTGGGCAGAATCCGCCGGATGGGTGCAAGCATCGGCTCGACGATGCTATCGATTGTCCGCTTTACAGGATGATTATGGTCCATGAAATATGAAAGCACAATATAGGCGATCAATAGCCAGCTGATCGTCAGGACAGCATAATGAACGACCAAGATCAGGATTGTCATCTCTTCACTCCAAATTCAACCTCCCGGAAGTTTTTCAAATTCCGGGATATTGATTATAAATCATCGTGGCCGTTCCCCCAGAATAGCCGTACCCACCCTTACCAATGTGGCGCCCTCCTGGATAGCGATCTCAAAATCGGCGCTCATCCCCATCGAAAGCTCCGACCAATCTGCCTCAGGAAACCTCGTCGCAAAAAAGCTTTGCAGACGGCGCAAACGCCGAAAATATGGGCGCGTCGCTTCCGGATCAGCGAAGAAAGGCGGCATGGTCATCAAACCCTGGATGTTTAAATGTCTGATCTCTAGAATCGGTGCAATTTCATCCGCCAACCTGCTCCATCCTTCTTCTTCCCAAGCTTTCCAGCCGATCTTGCTCTCTTCTCCGCTGACATTACATTCCAATAAAAGGGTCAATCTCTTCCCTAATTCAGCAGCGAACCGGTCCATGCGTTCCGCTAATTTCAAGCTCTCGACGGAATGCACACAGGCGAAATGCTCACATACCGGGCGCGCTTTGCGGCTTTGCACATGCCCGACCATATGCCACTCGAGATCAAATTCTCCGCTTAGCGCCTCCATCTTAGGGAGAGCCTCCTCTACGTAATTTTCACCCAAGATGCGCGCACCAGCCAAAATAACGGCCCGGGTGGTTTCTATCGAATGCCCCTTCGTCACCACAACCAGACGCACCGCATTCGGGTCACGTCCTGCCTCCCACGCCGCAGCCGAAATACGTTCCAATACTCGTTGATAATTGTGGTTAATTTGTTCACTAACCAAAACATCCTGCTCCGAACGCACCACCTGCTCCTTTTGCCCTCTTTCGATCTTTCCATCCTTCGCAATTCAAAACTCGCACATCCTAACTCGCAAATCGCCCCATTAAAGCGCGATCAATGCCCCAAACCTACCTGTTTTCCCTCCTTCGCCACGATGAGAGTACCAGTCTTCTAGATGACAGGCAGTACATATTCCGGCGATTTCAATCCGCCGTACGCCAATTTTTTCTAACAATAACCTGTTCGCTGCCCACAGGTCGAAATGGATCGCCTGGCCTGATCGCGTCAGCAGTTCTACTGCGTCCTGTCCAAAAGCCCTGTTCACCTGCTGGATTACCTCTGGGCCGACTTCATAGTGATGTCCAGCGATCGCGGGTCCAATCGCTGCCAGAATGTCGCGTGGGCGTGACCCAAACTCCGCCTGCATCTTCGCCACCGAGGCGGTTACTGTTCCTCTCACGGTACCCAACCATCCTGCGTGCGCCAGGCCTGCGACACGGCGAACCGGATCATACATTAAGATCGGCACACAATCTCCAAAACGCATGAAAAGGGTCACTTCTGGGCGGTCAGTCAGAATGGCATCTGCCTTGAGATGGGGCACACTCGGCGGGCGGGGCGCCTTGGTGCTGATCACTTCGGCGCTGTGCACCTGCCAGACATCATAAACCGACTCCGGCGCTTTGCCCAGGGCGCGGAATGACCGCACCCGGTTTTCCAGCACCCGCGGCGGATCATCCCCGCGTAAGCCACCCACATTGAGCGAAGCCCATGGTTCTGGGCTGACCCCTTCCCGGCGGGTGAAGACCGCATGTGTCACGCCGGCTTCATTCAAGGATTCGAAAGTGTAGTAGCGAATCGAGTCTGGTTGGTGAAAGGGCATTCTCTTATCCCCTATTCCCTTTTCCCTTATTTCTGGAAAACTTCTCCGCCATGAACTTCCTGGTCTCTGCCATCGTCTCTTCGACTAATGGAAACCCAAACCAGGCCGTCGTTGCTCCGAAAAGGGAGCCTGTTAAAGTGCGTAAAAGGGGAGTGCTCTCCCTGAAGGAAAATAAGCTAAAGGGTGGGACGGAGTTCAGCGGAGGTTGACTCAGCAGCTGACTCAAACCATCTATGCCGATCGGAAAGATGCCGATCACAATCCATATATACCAGGGCAGTGATTTAATTCGCCGTCCAGTGAGGCTGAAGATTAGGCCAAAGGACAAGATTCCACCGTAAATCGCCACATCACGCTGGCAGAGCCCAACTTTATACCCAACCAGCGGGTTGCCAATGAACCTACGTGCTCCCCACTGGTCGTTTTCATCCAATCCGATCGCTTGGCCGTATGGAATCAAACCCTCAACCTTCGCCTCTACTCGCGGATAGGCCGGCTGTTCTCCAAACAAGAACCAGGATCGATAAGCTAGTTGGTGGCAAACAGCGCCATAAACCCGGTAAATGATCGCTGCTGGAGTGGTAAAACCGGCTACCATAAACACCGGCGCCAGGACAGGCAAACCCAGGTAGATCACTACTAAGCCATTGATCAAAAGCAAATAGTGGTTGGAAAGCCAATAAGAAAACCGGTCAGCCCCCGAAATCGTCCATCCACTTTGAGCTTTAGCTTGATCGCTGGACTGCTTGATCGACTCGATGTCTTTTGCCCTCTCTGCAGCAGCCCTTAATGTCACCTCAAGCTCTTGCTTCGTAAAAGGCGCTTTTAATCGATAAGGACCTGCTTCGACCACTGGGACATCCAGCCCGTAGGCCCGTTGCAGATCCCGGTTACCATCGACGTTCACCACGTCCAGGCGATGCGGGATTTGTGTTTGTAGAGCCTCCAGATTCGCCAGGGCCTCTTCGCACAAATGGCAATCGTCCCGACTGAATAAAGTGACCGTGATCATTTACCGACTCCTACTTGAGCTAAATACCGGTCTAGTTGTTCTTCTGTCATCAAACCGATATGGTGCACCTGCACGATCCCCACTGTATCCACCAGGTATGTGGTTGGGTAACCTCGTACCCGATAGAGATCTTGAACTTTGGCTCCTGGGTCGAGTAAAACCTCAAAAGTCAATCCCAACTCATCGACAAACTTTTGCACATCATCCGCCGGTTCGTCAAAATCCACCGCCAATATGGCTAACTCCGGGTGATATCGCTCAAAACGTTCCTGGATGGCAGGCATCTCCAGGCGACATGGACCGCACCAAGTTGCCCAAAAATTAATCAATACGACCGTCCCCCGCAATTCACTAAGGCGTATGCGATCCCCAACCAGGTTTATTAGTTCAAAATTAGGCGCTGGTGAACCGATCACCGGAGAGGCGGAAAGGCTCTTTCCTGCTGCAATTTCCTGCGCACCGAACAACCGCTTCCCATTCACTGTTCCAAAAAAGACCAGGACTCCAATCCCTACACCAACGATTAACCCGGCGACTAATACCAAAACGTCTTTCCGATTCAACGCCAGCCGTCCCATCGTTAGGAATATCCTTCATCCACTAATGGGCGCTTCTCGTTCTTCACTCGAGTATGTCTGGTCTTCATTATGCTTATTTTTCATCGGCTTTATTAGCAGTGCTGCCGGCAACGCCACAAAGATCAGCGCCGCGCCGAAAAACCACCAATCGATAAAATTCCGGCCCTTCTGGCGGGCGATGAAGGCTGGGATCAGTCCCAAAATCCCCGCCAGGCTGACGCCGATTAAAATAGATAACCCCACTTTAGCTTCGTCAAAAGTCCCGAAGAAGGATCCCAGGCTGGCCAGCTGCTCGAAACGACCGAGGAAAAGTAAAATACCAACCGCGATCATCAACACACCCATGGCTATCTCAATATAATGGACGACCTTGCCGTACCGCTTTAAAGCAACTGTCACCAGACTGATCTGCGTAGCGGCAATTAGAAACGGGATCGCCAGCCCAGCAGAATAAGCCACCAATAACCAGAATCCTTGTGATATAGAACCCGTGCTCAAGGATAATGTCAAGATTGTCCCCAGGATCGGCCCGACGCAAGGCGACCAGCCTGCCGAGAAGAACACCCCCAACAAAGCCGATGACAGGTAACCCCATTTTGGATCGGGAGTCTTTTGCCGGCGTACATCATACAACAGGAATGGGATGCGGATCAGGCCGGTCATATGTAGACCGAAGATAACCACCACAACCCCGCCGATCTTGGTCAAGTACGGGCGTAAATCGAATAACAGGCTGCCTATCGCCGAGGCTCCCAACCCCAAAAGTATGAATACTGTGCTGAATCCCAGCACGAAGGCGACCCCGTGGCTGACAGTTGTCCATCGGTTTGTATTTTGATTGCCGACCGCCCGCCCGCTAAGATAACCTATGTATGCTGGCACCAGCGAAAAAACACACGGCGAGAGAAACGATGCTAATCCACCTAAAAATGCAATCCCTAATCCGAAGTTTGTTACGTCCATTGACCAGATTCTCCATTAATTATTTTCGAAGGTACTATCATCCGCCTGCCAGCCTCATGAAACCCCATTAACTCATTGAGAACGATTATTCTTCTAACACTTTGATTCGAGTACTGGATTCTCCAGTAACCGTAATATCGTTATCGCCAGTGTCAAATGGTACGATGGGTAGCGTCCAACGGAAGATCCACTTGGCGTCTTCCGGGCGGGCGTTGACACACCCGTGGCTCATCGGCTCACCGAAATTATTATGCCAGTAGGTAGAATGGATCGCCACACCCTCACCGTGGAAGAGAGACGTCCAACCGATCCCGGGCAGATCCCATCCTTCTGTGTTCGTCCCACCTGACATGTGTAATGAGTGTAATTTGCGCCAAATCGGAAATCCTTCACTGCCGATCGCCGAGAGCGGTGTCGAGCCTGACGACACGCCAGTGGAGATGCGGCAATAATAAACTTCACGATCGCCCTCAAGGCAGGATAGCATCTGCTCCTCCCAACGTACACGGACAACAATGCGCTTATTCTCGGCTTCAGGGTTGATCGGCGCCAACTCTTCCGCTGCAATCGGGCGAAATGCCTCCGCTGGCGCCCACAGCATATCACCAGGATTCCCGTACCTTTCGTTGACTCTATACCAGACCTGGCCATTTTCGTCGCCTTTGATCTGGTCCACCCATAGGATTTGGTTGTAGTATAAGCGCAGGGGTAATCCGTTTTCGACACGGTGTTCAAAAAAATTCGATCTTGGAGGGGGATTGTCAAGGATTGCGTCCACCCAGGGTACCGTCACCTCTACCCACATGCCCAGCTCTCGGCCCTTCTGCGGTAAAGCAGTCAACGGTTGGTTGGGCAGATTGCGCACCGGGATGAGGTCTCCCGACCAGATATACCCCTCGGAGGTCTCTACGTAGCGCTGGTTATTCCTCAGGGGTCGAATCCCCACAGTTTCTCGCAGCCAGGGAACAACCGTGTCTTCATAGAGCACGCCCACCGTCTTGCTGTTATGATCCGGTTTTTCCTTTAGATCGACGGAATACCAACCTACTCGGCCCAATCGCTCAGCCTGAGGGAAATCGGGCAAGGCGAACAAGCGTCTTCCCCACGGGCGCAATGCCAGGCTACCCAGGGATAGAGCGCATAACTTTAAGATATCACGTCGGGAAAGCGATCTTCTCTGCATCTCGATTTAATTGACGATTCGATCAACCACCATCTTACCAACTGGTTATTACCCATTAAGCATACTCGCAAAGAGTATCCGGGTCAATATATGAATAATTGAAGGAGCATTAATGTTTGGTGAGCAAATTCCTCTTACAGCAACCCTTTGATATGCTCTCTAATATCATGCTAAAATATTGCCAATCTGATATTTTTAACCTGGTATTCCCACTGCAGGCCTGAATTGACGCAGGTCCATGAATCTATCGCCGATGATTTGTCCGAACTGCCAAACTGAAAATCCTTCATCAGCTCGCTTCTGTGCCAACTGCGGAAAAGCCCTGGTTATGCGCTGCTCGAACTGCGAGGCGGAGCTGGCCGCTGGGGCGCACTTCTGTATGTATTGTGGTCAGTCTGTGCGAGCTAAGACAGCCGATGACGACGCCAGGCACGCCCGCCTAGCAGCCGCTGCCCCAACGCCGCTGGCTGAAAAAGCGCGCGCTGCAACCCTTTCTGGGGAACGGCGCGTCGTCACCGTCCTGTTCATTGACGTAGTTGGCTCTACCGATCTGGCTGGGCAGCTGGACGTCGAAACATGGTCGCGGCTCATGAACGATGCCTTCGACCGCATTACGCCAATCATCTACCGCTACGAAGGCACGATCGCACGCTTGTTAGGTGACTCGCTAGTGATTTTCTTCGGCTCACCGCTCGCCCACGAGGACGATCCCCTGCGGGGAGTACGCGCGGCTCTCGACTCGCTGCAGGCTATCCATGTATACGCTGCCCAGGTTTCTAAGCAATATAAGATAAAGTTCGAAATGCGTTTTTGCCTGAACACCGGACCAGTGGTCGTTGGCCCAATAAGCAGCGATCTCAAATACGAATACACCGCGATCGGAGGCGCCGTAAACCTGGCCGCGCGCCTTAAGTTCGCTGCCCAACCAATGACGGTCTTGATCTCCGAGAATACGCATCGTTTCGTGGCACCAATTTTCGATTGTCTCGATCTCGGATTGATCGAAGTTAAAGACCGCGGCGAGCCCCTACATGTCTACCAGGTGCTCGGCCTGAAAGCAGAACCAGGCAGCCTGCGTGGCCTGGTTGGTCTGGAAAGCCCAATGGTCGGGCGAGAAAAGGAACTGTCGATATTGCTCAATTTGTACGAGACGGTTCGCTCTGGTTTAGGCCGTGCAGTGGTGGTCGTTGGTGAACCAGGTCTGGGTAAAACACGCCTGATCACTGAATGGCAGACATCCATTGCCAGCTCCCATCGTTCGCCAGCTCCCCAATGGGCTGAGGGGCGCTGCCTTTCCTATGGCCAGGGGATGGCTTATCACCTGGTGTTAAATCTATTACGATCGCTGCTCGGAATTCATCGTCAGGCCGGTGAAGCAGTTACTCACTCCGCTCTTATAGAACTGAACTCCGATCTATTCGATGGAATTTCCGAAAACACTTCCGCCTTTCCTGAGGGAGCACCTATCACCACTACCGCCCTGGATGTATACCCGTACCTGGGTCATCTTCTCTCCTTGAACCTGGAAGAGGAAGCCTTGGAACATCTGCGGCCACTCGACCCCCAGGCTCTCCAGGCACATTACGCTTCAGCAATGAACAAATTATTGCAGGCGTTGGCTACCCGCCGACCGCTAGTTATAATCCTGGAAGACCTGCACTGGAGTGATCCAGCCTCGATTGAAATGTTGGCCAAAGCGCTGCCGCTTGTCCTATCCTCAGCGGTGTTGTTTTGCCTGGTAATCCGGCCTGATCGAGATTCCACCGGCTGGAAGCTGGTCACCATGGCCCGCGAACTCCTGGGAAATAGCTTGGCGGAAATTTCCCTGGAGGCGTTAGCCGAGAAAGATAGCCGGCAGCTCATTGCTAACCTGCTAGAGATCGAGGCCTTGCCCGAAACCATGCGCTCCCTAATCCTCCAAAAATCAGAGGGCAACCCGTTCTTCGTCGAAGAGGTTGTGCGCATGCTAATCGACCGCGGTGCTATCGTGCGCCATAGTGAAGGCTGGGTTGCCAACCCGGGAATCGATAACATGGATATCCCCGACAACCTCCAAGGCCTGTTAATGGCACGCATCGACACCCTGTCTGATGAGGGCAAGCACACCTTGCGGGTAGCCTCGGTCGTAGGGCGCCAATTTCCNGTCAAGGTACTCCAGCAAATTTTGGGACAGGACGGTCCAGCTGCCCAGTCAGCACTCGGAGAAACCATGAACACGCTCAGCAATCTGGAGTCAGCCGGGTTGATCCGCGTCGCTACAGTCGAACCTGACCTGGAATACCTCTTCCGCCACNCGCTGGTGCAAGATGCAGCCTACGCCTCGATCCTGGTTTCCGATCGCAAGCGCTTACATCTGTCGGTAGGCGAGACGGTTGAACGTATGTATCCAAACCAGCTCGACTCGCGCGAATTAGCTCCCCTCCTCGCCCAACATTTCTCTGAAGCCGGGGACGACCAGCGTGCCTTGAAATACTACTCACTGGCCGGAGAAGCTGCCCTGGCATCATTCGCAAACCAGGAGGCGGAAAACCATTTTCGGCGCGGCCTATCCCTGGCCTGCACTCCACCTCAGCGGGCTGAACTTCTGATTGGGATGGGCGAGGCGCTTTATAACCAGAGCCGTTTTGAAGATGCCATCCAAATATGGCAGGAAGCGATCAGCTTTTACCAGTCCCTTCCCGAGCCTGACAGGGTAGCCCGCCTGTATGCCCGTTCGGCGCGCGCCGCCTGGTGGGATGGTAAAACTCCCCTGGGGTTACGCCTCTGCCAGGAAGGGTTGGAGGCAGTCAGTGGAGCGCCTGAGAGCGCCGAGATCGCCTTTTTGGTGCACGAGGCGGCTCGAGAGTACCACTTTAACGGAATTCCCGGTCCAGCAAAAGAGCTCTGCATGAAAGCCCTCGAGATGGCCGAACGATTGGGGGCGATTGAAGTCCAGGCAGATGCGCTCACAACATTTGGCATATTGCCAGATTTAACTCCTGAAGAGTCATTGGAAGCCTTGACGAAAGCGGTTGAGTTAGCTGAGTCTTCTGGATTGTTGATTATCGCCACTCGCGCCCATACCAACCTGGGCTCAATGAAAAAAGGATTTACCGGCGATATTGAAGCAGCTCGCTACCATCACCAACGGGCAGTGGACATCACCCGTCAACGTGGTGTTCTCCAGGAGGAGGTGTTCACCCTGTTAGGATTGATGAGCATCTCCTTAGACCTGGGAGAGCTGAAACACGTCAAGGATACTTTTCCTGCTCTAGAAGAGATGGCCAATAAACTTGCTAATCCACGCGGTGTGCAGGTGGAATTAACGGTCCTCCGTTCTGTCTTACAGTTCCTGGATGGGTCTTGGGAAGAAGCTCTTCAAACCATCCACAGTTGTTTGCAGGAAACGCGCCACCACGGCGATTTGCAGAATCTGTTAAACCTTGACATGAATCTGGCATCGTTGACGATCGAGCTGCACGCGATCGGCCAACCAGTTGACTGGGAGGATGCTGAATCTGCACTGGAAGAAGCCCTGGAGCTTTGCGAACGTGGCCTGGGCGACACCGTCAGCCCCTTGTGCCAATTAACGGAAATCCGCATCCGCCAGGGGCGGTTGCAAGAGGCGAAGCATCTGCTCAAACAGGCAGAAATCGCTGTCGGCTCACGGCCGATCATCTGGTTAGATATCCTGCTCTTGTGGGCGAAGGGCAATCTGGCAGTCGCCAACCGGCAGTGGTTGCAGGCCTTCTCAGCCTTTGAAAATGCATATTCCATCGTCGCCCGTCTCGGCCATCGTTGGTA
>C687J35503_10000094_pt1 | contig 20890 bp, 22 predicted proteins | sample RifCSP19_3_FD_35503 | JGI IMG/M metagenome (IMG submission 35503)
AAAATTTTGGTTTAGCGTCAAAATCCAAGTTTAGAGAGCCATCTGTTTCCTAATCTTTGTGACTTTTTTGTGCCAATATTATCAAGATACTCATAGGTAATTTCAGCGCCACCGTAACCAATTAACTCTGATTTTTTAAGATCGTGTAGTCTAAACTCTTTTCCATTCTCTAGTCGAAGGATAGCATCATCACTGATATCAAAACCTGAACCTTGATCATGGAATTTAATCATACCACCTTTCATAAGCTCAATTTCAACATTATAAGTTACTTTACTGCCCAAAATTGAGATGTTACGACCTTTGATTAGGACGTGATCTTCAAGATTAATTACCATAATAGTGTCAGATTCAAGTTTTACAGTATTTCTAATAAAACCAGCAACAATTTTTCCTCTAGGAGCTTTGAGCTCAGTAAAATGCTCATTTGTTATGAACATTCCAACTTTGCCTGAGGGATCTGGCAGTATTTCTTTTTTCCCAAATACATCTCCAACTATAATGTCTCCATTATCAACTATAATTTTTGCACCATTTTCAATAACATATCCATTTTCTATTGGATCAATTAGAGAAAATTTTCCATTTATCACATGGATACGAGTCTTTTCATGTTCCTTTTCTGAAAAATATGGATTGGAAATACTTCCCCACATTATTATCGGGCCATCATATGTTAGATTCCCTGCCCAAAACTTTCCTTTAATCGATAATGCCTTTGTTGCCTTTCTTTCAAATTCAAGTTGACCAAGCTCCTTTGAACCAAAGAGCCTAACGCCAGTTGCATCTGTTCTGTTCAAAGCTGCAGTCCATTCTTGAGCATTTCTTACTTCTTCAGCTACATCATGTGATAAGATCAGATTTCGTTTTCTTTTTTCTTCTTCAGAGTCCTCATAATAAAATCTAGATTTTTTGTTTTTATCTTCTGGAGAATCAGGATATTTTTTACCTAATTTTAGATCATCAAAAGCTTGTTTAATTTTTTTAAACTGTTCGTCATCTCCACCTCTGTCTGAGTGATGTTCAAGAACCAGTTTTCTAAAGGCATCACGTATTTCTATTCGTGTTGCATCCTCACGAACTTCAAGAATTTCATAGTTACTTTGTACCATAATCTGCATCTAACCTACTCTTGCTTAGTTTAAAATCTAATGTAAGTAGTAATATTAAAAAATAATTAATTAGGGAAATTTTCTACTAAAATATATGATAAAAGAAGGTGACGCTGTTCCAAAATTTGAACTCTTAGATTCAGATGGTAAAAGTGTAAAATCAACTGATTTCAAAGGAAAAAAACATGTAATTTACTTTTATCCCAAAGACTTTACGCCAGGTTGTACTATTGAGGCCGACGAGTTTTCAAAGGATTACCAAAAATTCAAAAAAAATGGAATTGAGATAGTCGGGATAAGTAAAGATGATGTTGACTCTCACAAAAAATTTTGTGAGAAGATGAAAATTCCCTTTGTTCTGCTAGCAGACACAGAGACGGATGTTGCAAAAAAATTTGGAGTATGGGGCAAAAAAAAGTTTATGGGAAAAGAGTACATGGGAGTAATGCGAAGTACATTTTTGGTAGATGAAAAAGGAAAAATTTTCAAAGCGTATCCTAACGTAAAAGCTGCAGGTCATGCAAAAGAAGTACTAGAAGATTTTACAAATTCTAAAAAATAATTAAAAGAAAAGAAGGTTTTAGGGTTAAAAGCCCTTTGGAAGTGAACCACGAGATGGACCGCCAGAGCTAGTTGAGCCAGACGACGCGCGTCTTTTTGCTGCTAATTCAGCTAGCTGCTTGTTGAAGTTCTCGTGCTTCTCTTTCTTGTTGGTCTAATCTAGCCAAGTAATCTTGCTCATANTTCTCANGGGATTGCTTTTTTGCACTACCGCCACTTGAGCCAGACTCTTTTGGAGGTGTATTAGACTGAGCTGGTGGTGGAGGTGGCGCAACGTTAGTTTTTTTTTGAGCTGCTCCGTGTCCAAGGGATATTCCATATCCCGTAAAGCTTGTAGCTTGTGGATGGTAAGCGAGTCTTTGTCTTGTTGCAAAATACTTGTTTGATGGTGCAGTGTAACCTGTAATCTTTGCTTTTTGCAAAGCCCATGGTTGGGTTGGACAATCAGCGCCTTCTGCATGTCGTCTAGCCCACGCTCTTGGGTTTTCAGGCACATAGGCAGGAGTCTTTGTTTTTCTCTCATGCCATACACCCATTGGTACACGTTCAATTAGTGACTCTCGTGTTACTGGTGGTGCTGCTTGAGCCTGTGGAGCTGGTTTTGATGCTTGTGTTGATTTTGGTGGAGGTGCTGTCTGAGCTTGTCCTGCTGGCTTTTGGCCTAGCTGGGATGATAACTGAGATAGCTTGCCTTCTAGTTCTGCAATTTTTGCTTCAAGATCTTTCTTGGTTGTAGATGCTGTTGATTTGCGTTTAGTAGCCAATATTGTGGTTACGTGAGGTGTGCTTTATTTACATTTTGCTCAAAATTAAACGTCGAATTAAGAAGATCTACCATATTTCTCAAATAAGCACAAAATCCGACCAAGTTTTATTAATCTTGAAGGACTAGCCCAAGCATTGGACGATTTTGAAAATGACTATCCGGAATTTGATTGGAAAAATACTCCAGCATACAAACATCCAGGTGGACGAAATTGCCCGTGCCCAAAGCATGAATACATTAGAGAGCAGATCAATTTTACAAAACAAGTAAACAAAAAGGGAAATGATACAAGTCGAGTCACTCTAAAGTTTTGCCCAGAGCATTACAAAGTATACATGGATGAAGTAATTCCTGCTATGCCACTAAAATTCAAATTACTAACAAAGATCGCACTAAAGCTTGGAGCCATACAAATTGAACAACTGACTCATATGCAGTCTGACTTGTGTTTTTACTGCAAGTTTGGTTCAGGTGGCCATGAGAAAAAAAGTGAGCTTCCTCCAGTTGGATAGTATTTTTAAAAATTAATTTTCTAAATTGGGTCAATCAAAATTTTTGGTTTGTTTGGAGTATCATGATGACAGCTCTTTCCACATAATGGACATTTTTTTCTGTCCAAAAAAATGCATTGGCAAATATGCGAATCAAGATAACTCTCAGCTGCCTTTGTAAAATCCCCCGTTCCATTACAAAACGGACATTGGGAGCCGAGTAGCTCAATTGTTCCATCTCCCTTGCAAACAGGGCATTTTTCTTTGACCACGATAAAAAACCAGTTGCTTTGAATTAAAATCTATATGTTAATATTTTTTCAAATAAAGTGCGATTAGACAAATCTAGTTAAGCTTTATACCACCATCAAATCGAATTAGAGGCGTGCCCATCGAGGACATTCATCAATATATTGAAAAATTAGAAAATGCTGGAGAGCTAAAACGAGTAAAGACTCAAGTAGATACAAACTTGGAGATTGCAGAAATTTTGCGTAGAACAATGTATGCTAATGGACCTGCATTGCTGTTTGAAAATGTAAAAAATTATGATATGCCAGTTTTAGGGAACGCATTTGGTTCAATTAAAAGACTTGAAATTGGTTTAGAGACTTCTAATTTTACAGAGATTGGGCAGAGAATTGTCGATATGACAAAGATGGAAATTCCATCAGGTTTTTTCAACAAGATTCGAAAACTCCCAGAGCTTTCAAAGATGAGTGATGTATTTCCTAAGCTTGAAAAGAGTGGACCAGTAACTGAAGTTGTAAATGACTCGCCGTCATTTGAAAATATTCCAATTCTCAAGACTTGGCCAAAAGATGCAGGCAAGTTTATCACATTTGGTCTTGTTGCAACAAAACACCCAGAGACAGGTGTAAGAAACCTTGGTGTATACAGAATACAAATTTTAGATAATACACATGCTTTGATGCACTGGCAAAAACACAAGCGTGGTGCTCATCATCACGACATTGCAAAAGAAAAGGGCAAAAAAATTGAAGCTGCCATAATCATTGGTGGAGAACCAGCAACAGTTTTTTCAGCAGTAGCTCCTGTCCCAGAGGGGTTAGACAAGTATCTTTTTGCAGGAATAACAAGAAAAAAAGGAATTCAAACTGTAAAATGCAAAACTGTGGACCTTGAGGTGCCAGCAAATGCAGAAATTGTTCTTGAGGGATATGTTGATCCTTCTGATGTAAGAGCCGAAGGACCGTTTGGTGATCATACAGGATACTATACACCACAAGAACCCTATCCTACATTTACGCTAACTGGAATNATGCAACGACAAAAACCAATCTATCTTACAACAATAGTTGGCAAACCAATACTTGAGGATGCATATATTGGAAAAGTAATTGAACGGTCATTTTTGCCATTGATTAGAATGTTCCAGCCAGAAGTAGTTGATTTTGCAATGCCAGCTGCTGGGTGGTTTCAGGGAATGGCAATAATATCAATTAAAAAAATGTACCCAGGCCAAGCAAAAAAGGTCATGATGGGACTTTGGGGACTCGGACAGCTTGCACTAACAAAAATTTTCGTTGTAGTAGATGAGGATGTCAACGTTCAAGACATGAATGATGTGATTTGGGCAATTACTACTAGAGCAGATGCTGCTAGAGATACGATAATAATTGATAACACCCCAACTGATACTTTGGATCCTGCCTCTCCTTTAGTGAATTTAGGCTCAAAGCTTGGAATTGATGCGACACAAAAAACAAAAGAAGAGGGGTATACGCGAGAAATTCAAGAGCTTGTAAAAACAGATGATTCTACAAAGAATCTTGTTGATTCAAAGTGGTCTAGTTATGGACTTTAATGCATGCAGACAGTATCGTAAAAGTTGTCTCGCTCTTCTACTTGATAACCAATTTGTTGAATAGCATCAATAATTCGTTGGTCAGTTAATTCAGTAGAACGTGCACCAGTACAAGATACAACTTCTTCTCCAATGAGTGTGCCACCAAAATCATCTGCACCGTATTGAAGGGCAAGCTGAGCCATTCCAACTCCATTAGTGAGCCATGAAGATTGTATGTGAGGGATCAATCCATCTAGCACAAGTCGTGAGATTGCAATCATTTTCAATAATTTCAGACCACCTGCTCCATAGCTTACAATGTTTTCTTTTTGTAGAAGTGTGTTATTTGGCTCAAAGCTCCATGGGATAAAGGCCATAAAACCTTGAGTTTTTTCTTGCAGCTTTACAATTTTCTCAAAGTGCTCTGCAATATCATGTGTTGATTCTACAGAGCCATACATCATTGTTGCCGAAGATGGCAAGCCTAATTGATGAGCCTCTTCCATGATCCTTATCCATTCATCACTTGAGATTTTTTTGGGGCTGATGATTTTTTTTACCGAATCAACTAGAATTTCAGCTCCCGCACCAGGTACTGACTGCAGACCAGCATCTTTTAACCGTGATAAAATTTCTTTTGTAGATGATTTTTCTACACGTGCTACCATGTCTATTTCAGAAGTTGAGAGTCCATGGATTCCAATTTTTGGAAATTTTGTTCTAATCAGTCGAAATGCATCTTCATAATATTCCACACCAAGGTTTGGGTTGTGTCCTCCCTGAATGAGCACTTGTCTAATCTTGTACAAGTCCCAAGCAGTTTTTACTCGAGCCTCTATATTCTCAAGTGAAAGAGTATAAGCCTCATCATCACCTGGTGACCTATAAAATGCACAAAACTTGCAATCGGTTATGCAGACATTAGTGTAGTTTAAAATAATATTATTAACAAATGAGGCCTTCTTTCCAAACTTTTGCCTAGTTATGTAGCCTGCAGTCATGCCCATAAGGTGAATGGCATCTGATTCAAGCAATCGCATACAGTCTTCAAATCCAGGTCTTATTCCATCAAGAGAATTTTCAAGTATGTCACCTATGTCGCTAGAATGAATCTGTTCTGTTATTTGGCTCAATTGACTTGGTTTTTGTGCTTTTTGATTGGTATTTAATCCTTAAGTGGACGAAAATTCCAATTGAGCTTAATTGATTTGATTTTGTTTTAAACAAAAGTCACGTTATTTTTAAGTAAGGTACAAAAAGAGATTCATCATGGTTTCAGGACATGAAATTAGATTAAACCGTATTCTAAGGAAGGGAAAAATGCTTTGCATTCCAATGGATCATGGAATTTCAAACGGCCCCATTGAAGGACTTGAAGACCCACATTCTGTCATCTACAAATGTGAGCATCATGGTTTAACTAGCGTAATTATCAATAAAGGAATTCTAAAAACACTTCCAAAACCAACCAGTGTTGGAATTTTAGTGCATTTTTCTGGAAGCACATCTCTTTCTCTTACACCTAACAGAAAGATGTTGACAGGTTCTGTTGAAGAAGCTTTACGACTTGGGGCAGACGGTGTTTCTCTTCACATAAACATAGGTGGCAAAGAAGAGCCAGAGATGTTAGAACAGCTAGGACAAATGTCAGAACAATGTCACAAATGGAACATGCCGCTTTTAGCAATGATGTATCCAAGAGGAGAAAAGATCAAAGATCCTCATGATCCTGAAATTGTTGCACATGTTGCACGTATTGGAGCAGATTGTGGAGCAGACATTGTCAAAACGTTATACACTGGAGATATTGATTCATTTTCTAAGGTTGTAAAAGGCACTCCTGTACCAATTGTTATTGCAGGAGGACCCAAGGCAAAAACTGACTTGGATATACTTCAGATGACTGAAGATGCCATGAAGGCAGGAGCCAAAGGTGTAACTTATGGCAGAAACATCTTTGGACATAAAGAACCAGAAAAAATGGTACAGGCGCTAGCAGCAATTATCTTTAAAAAAGAAACAGCAAAGGAAGCTTTAAAGAAACTTGCCAAAAAATAAAGAATTAATTATTTTGCCAAAGGTACCAAGGCTTCAGCTTGGTAAATTCTTAGCACAGCTAGAAAATGAGGGAATCAATATGATATACTTGGATCCAAAAAGTATTTCCAAAATCAAAACAAAACTTGCAACTGTCTATCCATCGACTAGTGCAAAGTACGTAATTTTAGATAAGGAATCATCTACTAAACCAAAAGGAAAGAAAGTAGGTAGAAAATTCAAAGTTTTATCAAATAAGGATATTGAAAAAATCCTAGTTTCTGCAAAAAAAGGATTAGATTTCGTTATTGTTGAGGTAAAGGATTGGAAGATAATTCCACTTGAGAATATTATAGCCAAATTACATAAAATTCATACCAAGATTTTTGCAATAGCTAAAAATCCAGAAGAAGTTCGCAAGATGTTTTCCATTCTTGAGGTAGGAGTAGATGGAGTAATCTTTAACGCATCTTCAATTAGTGAAGTAGGAGAGGCACTTGTTTATCTTGGAAGCAGAAGTTTTGATCTTAAACCTGCAAAAATTATTGAGATAAAAGAGGTAGGAGATGGCGAAAGGGTTTGTGTGGATACTGCATCAATGTTACATCGAGGAGAAGGAATGCTAATTGGAAATAGATCAAACTTTATGTTTCTAGTTCATAATGAATCAGTTGGATCATCATTTACCTCACCACGACCATTTAGAGTAAATGCTGGAGCAGTTCACTGCTATACACTTTCACCTGATGGCACAACAAATTATCTTTCAGAAATTGAGACTGGCTCTGAAGTTTTAGTACTTGATTCAAAAGGAAGAGCACGAAGAGTAACTGTTGGTCGCTCAAAAATTGAAAGAAGACCAATGTTAATGATCAAGGCACAATCAGGTGAAGAGGTTGGTGGAATTATTGCTCAAGATGCAGAGACTATCCGTTTTGTAAAGCCTAATGGTCATTTAGTATCGGTTACCCACCTCAAAAAAGGAGATTCAGTTTTAGTTTATTCTAAAACCGCGTCAGGAAGACATTTTGGAATGGAAGTTTCAGATGAATACATCTTAGAAAAATAAAAAATGACTTACAAGACTTGTGTAACGATTGCAGAAAAAACTCCAAAAAAACTCGATTTAATTCTTAAAAAGGCACTTAAAAAATCAGATTATGTAGAATTAAGGTTTGATTTTTTAAAACCTGCTCAAGTTCCTGATGCACTAGAATTAGTTAAAGAAAAGATGAGAAGATGTGTGTGTACCTTGAGACCATCTTCAGAGGGAGGCAAATTTCATCGAACTGAAAAAGAAAGAATTTCAATTCTGAAGCTAATAGCAGAGTATCGTCCCTTTCTCTTGGATGTAGAGTTTAATACTCTAAGAAAAAACAAAATGCTTCATAATTATATTAAAAAGACAAAGACTGATGTTTTGGTTTCATGGCATGATTTTAAAAAGACACCTGATGCATCTTCCTTGAAAAAAATGTTCAAACAAATGAGAAAATTCTCAAAACATATCAAAATCGTGACTACCGCAAAAACTCAGAACGATTCCTCAAACATACTTTCTCTATACAGCAATTCTGCTAAGACAAATCTAATTGCGTTTGCAATGGGAGACTATGGGAAAATGTCACGTATTCTTTGTCTTTATCTTGGCTCGCCTTTTACTTATGTATCACTTGGCAAACCTGTTGCACCTGGACAATTCAGCTTAGACCAGATAAAAAAAATCGTCTATGCAAGAAAAAAATAACAAAATTTTGTCACGGTTCTCATTTAGAGTAATTTAGAATAGATGAGGGAGTCATTCTTCTGTTTGAAACGAAGCGATACTCCACTCTGGTATGATGCTGGAGGGGTGTCCTGCACCAAATATTTTATTCGTTATATGAATATGGTACTGTGTTTGTTGTAAAGAACAAACTAATTCATTTTAATGAAAAGTGTATACTATCTCTGTGGTATGATATGAAAGGGATTAGCATACTAGTCGCATTGGCCATAGTTTCTGGAATAGTTCTAAGTCAGGAAGCGTTTGCAGACTCTGATCCGCCAACAAAGGATGAAAAACAATTCATGGCAGGTCTATATTTGGTAGGATTTGTTGGGATATATGGTGGAGTGATTTATCTGCATAAATCAATGGAAATTAAATCAACGCCTAAATGAGATTAATATTAGAATTCCAATTAACCGCTTTGCTGACAGATAGCAACTAGAAATAAAGTTGCCATTATAGGGACTACTCTCCGTTTCCTGTTAATTTTAGGCCTTTACTCCTAACGAGTAGAGGAGAAATATGGTTTTGAATATTGCAGACATTTTAGGCTTATATCATTCATCAAATTGAAAAANCTAGATGACTAAAACATATGCAGTAATTGGAGACCCCATTGATAATTCTCTATCTCCTAACATTCACAATGCTGCCTTCAAAAAANTAGGGCTTGATTGTANATACATTGCATATAGGGTTCCAAAAGGGGAGCTGGCAGCTGGAGTNGANTCGTTAAAAAAAATTAAGATTAGTGGATTTAACGTTACAATTCCTCACAAAGTAGCGATGATTAAATTTCTTGATACAGTTGATGAGANCTGCAGTATTATTGGTGCTACAAATACAGTTTCAAACGATGAGGGAAAGCTTCGAGGATATAATACAGATATGGAAGGATTTCTTGATCCAATCAAGAAGCGAAACCTCCCCATTAAAGACTCTAAGGTATTGTTGATTGGAGCAGGGGGAGCTGCACGAGCTATTACTGCTGGCTTTGCAAAAGAAAAGGCTAGAAAAATAACTATTGCAAACAGAACATTACAAAACGCAAACGCACTTGCCCAATTTGCACACAAGATAGGCATTGATGCTAATGCAGTAACATTAGATCAAGTTGGAGAAACTGCATCAGATTACAACTTTATCGTAAATGCTACATCTATTGGTATGAAAGGTGAGCCAAGCCCCATTTCAACAAAAACTATCAATGAAAAATCAGTAGTGTATGATATAGTATCCAAACCAATTAACACAGATTTAATTCAGCAATCCAAAAAAAATGGTGCAACAATAATTTATGGATATGAAATGTTACTTGGGCAAGCGGCTCTAGCCTTTAAGATATGGCATGGAATAGAAGCACCTTATGACACAATGAAAAAATCAATCTTAGGGATGTTCTGATGGCTCAAGCTCAAGCAACATTACATGGGGCAATTTCAATAGTAAATGCAGTAGCAACAGGAAAGGGGGCAACCCTTGGGGTATCATTAAAAACAAGTGCGTTACTTGAGACATCGCCAGGAAATGGTGTTTTTATTGAATCAAGAAATAAGGCAATTAGTTCACGTTTAATTAACAAGGTAATTCAAAAAGTTATTCCAAAAAATGATCTTGAAAATACAAAGATTCAGATTTCATTGCAATCAGAAATTCCAACTGGATATGGATTGAAAAGTTCAAGTGCAATCTCTTCTGCAGTTGCATTAGCATGTGCAAAATTATTTAGGCCAAAATGGAATGACTCACAAATTCTACTTGCAGGTGTNGATGCATCAATTGAAAGNAAAGTNAGCATNACAGGAGCTTACGACGATGCTTGTGGTTGTTATTATGGAGGATTTGCAGTGACAGAGAATTACAAAAGAAAGATAGTAAAATTAGAAAAATGTCCAAGAAATTTAGTGGCTGTAATTTTCATTCCAAGATCCAGAAAGCGGGGGAATGTAAAAAATCTAAAGAATCTTAGTCCAATTTTTGAACAAGCGTGGAATCTTGCTAGAAATTCTGATTATTGGAATGCGATGATACTAAACGGAATGGCAACTTCGACTATCCTTAACTCGGATCCTAAACTTATTTCTGATTTAATCGAGAACGGTGCGCTTGGCGCATCAGTATCAGGAAATGGTCCAGCAATTGCAGCCATTTCAAAAAAAGAAAATATAGCAAATATAAAGAAGGTTTTTTCAAACCTTGCCGGAACAACAATAGTTTCTGAGATCAATAACAAAAAGGCGGAAGTTTATGAGCTGTAAGATAGAAAAAACAAAACTCTATGGGAAAATCGTTTGCCCCCCAAACAAAAGCTATACCCACAGAGCAATTATGTTAGCATCCCTGGCTGGAGGAAAAAGCATTATCAAAAATGTTCTTCGCGCTAGTGACACAAACGCAACAATTGAAGCATGTAAAAGATTTGGTGCACAGATTAAAGAAACTGGAGATAATCTAACTATAGAAGGAATAAAGGAGTTCAAAAACCAGAACACCGTAATTGATGCGAAGAATTCTGGAACGACAATTAGAATTGCAGCTGCAATAGCATCCTTGTCTGCAGGAAAAACTGTTCTTTCAGGAGATGAAAGCCTCAGAAAAAGACCTATGCAACCATTACTTGATGCTTTAGAATCCATTGGTGCAAAGTGCTCCTCAACTGATGGAAAACCTCCCATTACAGTCTCTGGCACTGTAAAGGGAGGAGAAGTAAACATTCCAGGAAATATTTCAAGTCAATTCGTCACAGCGCTTATGATAATTGCACCAAGGACGGAAAAAGGGCTAGTTTTGAATATTAAAGAAGATTTGGTATCAAAGCCATATCTTGATTCCACTATTAACATAATGGAAAAATTTAGTGCTAAAGTGGATACCATCATACCATACAAAAAATATCAAATAGCCCCACAAGATTACAAACCAACCGAAGTGACAATCCCTACTGATTTTTCTAGCCTTGCTCTATTACTTTCTGCAGCTGTGTTACTTGGAGACAAAGTAACATGTGAAATGATGAAAGGCGATTTACCTCAGGGAGATGAAAAGATAATAGATATTTTAGAAGATTTGGGAGTAGTTGTTACTTTGAGTAAAAATACTATTACTGTAAAATCTCCAGAACTACTAGAAGGTGGCAAATTTGATCTGATTGATACACCAGATCTTCTTCCTCCTCTTGCAATTTTAGTACTCAAATCCTCAAAACCTATTGAACTTTTCAATGTGAAACATGCAAGATACAAGGAAACAGATAGAATTGCTATTCTTGGAAGAGAGCTGCAAAAGTTAGGAGTGAAGGTAAAAGAAAAAGAAGATGGATTAATACTAGAAGCTCCCGATAACCCAAAGGGAGCAGAATTGAATTCTGAAAATGATCATCGATTGTTTATGGCGTTTTGTATTGCAGGAATGTTTGTAGGAGATTGTACAGTTACAAATCCGGAATCAGTAGCAATATCTTATCCCAATTTCATTTCTGACATGAATAAAGTGGGCGGAAAGATAAAATCTAATCTATAAGGATTATAAGCATCATTTTGGTAATCTCCGTTATTGCCCGGAAGTTCTATTGGTCAAAGATTAGTACTCACAAGTTTTGGTGAAAGTCATGGAAAATGTGTAGGAGCAGTGTTAGATGGATGTCCTGCAGGATTGGAGCTTGAAGAAAAAGATATTCAAAAGATGCTTGATTACAGAAGGCCAGGACAGTCGCAAGTTTCTACGCAAAGAAAGGAAGAAGACAAAGTAGAGATACTCTCTGGAGTGTTTAGGGGTTACACCACAGGAGCACCTATTGCAATGATCATCTGGAACAAAGACCAGGACTCAAGAGCTTACGAAAATTTTACAACTAAAATGAGACCAGGACATTCTGATTATCCTGCTCTAGTCAAATACAAAAAATTCAATGATTATCGCGGGGGAGGTAGATTCTCAGGCAGATTAACTGCTACCCATGTACTTGGGGGAGCAATTGCCAGAAAGCTGCTAAAGGTAACCTTGGGGATAGACACCAATGCGTACACCTTACAAATTGGTAAAATCAAGATAAAAAATCAACCCACATCAAAGATGATAAAATCAATTTATGCAAATGAAGTTAGATGTCCTGATGAAAATTCTGCAAAACTTATGAAAAAGGCTATTCTTGACGCAAAAAAGAATGGGGACTCACTTGGGGGAATAATTGAATCGGTGACTACAAATTTACCAGTTGGCCTTGGTGATCCAATTTTTAGTTCATTAGAATCAGACCTTGCAAAGGCGCTTTACTCAATTCCATCTGTAAAGGGAGTAGAATTTGGTTCTGGTTTTGCAGGTTCCGAAAGTTTTGGTTCTAAAAATAACGATTTGTATACCATAAAGAAAGGCAAAATCGTTACAAAAACCAATAATTCAGGAGGGATATTAGGAGGTTTATCAAATGGGATGCCTATTGTCCTACGGGTTGCTTTTAAACCAGCCTCATCAATATCAAAAAAACAAAGCACTATAGATATTAAAACAAAAAAACCAACATCATTGAAAATTGTGGGAAGACATGATCCCTGTGTTGTACCACGTGCTCCACCAGTAGTAGATGCTTTTGTATCATTGGTGTTAGCAGATCATGCCTTATTGAGTGGATTCATAAAACCTGTTCTTTAGTGCCATGTCAGATATAGATAATCTCCGAGATAAAATCGATGAGATCACACTTGAAATGATTAATTTGTTAAAGAAAAGAACAGAAATTGTAAAACAAATTGGAACAATAAAAAAAGATCTTGGTTTGAGTGTCACAGATGAAAAAAGAGAAGAAAACCTTCGCTCAAAAGTTATTTCCTTATGCGCAGAAATTGATATTGATGAAGGTATTGGTACTAGATTTCTTAATTTTTTATTAAATGAATCAATCAAAGTACAAACAACAAACAAACAAACGCATCTTTCAATTTTTTTAAAAGCAAAATCTCTGGAAGAGCAAGGAAAAAAAATTATTCACATGGAAGTAGGTGAACCAGATTTTCTTCCACCAAAAATTGTCAAGGATGCATTAGAAGAAGTCTTTGACAAGGGATTTGTAAAATATGGACAAGTAAAAGGAATGCCAGAATTTCGATCAGCTCTTGCAAAAAAAACTAGTGAACAATACGGTATTGATTCAAAACAAGAAAACATTATCGTGTGTCCTGGAGCAAGATACGCAGTGTACTTGGCGATTACAACCCTTCTTAATCCAGGAGATGAGATAATTGTATTTGAACCAGCCTGGCCTGCCTACAAAGATTGTGCAGTAAATGCAGGAATCAAAGTAAGAACAATTAAAACTACACTTGAAAATAGTTGGGAACCATCAATAGACCAAATCAAAGAAGCAATAAACTCCAATACCAAAATGATTGTCCTAAACTATCCCAATAATCCCACAGGAAAAATATTGCCAAAAAAAATTCAAGATCAAATATTGGAGATTGTAAAAAAGCATAATCTCTATGTGTTAAGCGATGAAATATACGCACAGTATTCTTATGGTGATTGGAAAAGTGTACTCAAATATAATTACGAAAAATCCATAGTTACTCAATCCTTTTCAAAATCACATGCAATGACTGGATTTAGGATTGGCTACGCTATAGCAAACCCAGAAAATTATTGAAAAAATGGCAAAACTTCAAGCGATTTGCCTAACTAATGTATCTGAACCTATTCAATATGTAGCCTTAAGAGCCCTAGAAGCAGATACAACCAACAATTCTAATATCGTAAAATCTAGACTAGATATTGTGATTCAAAAAGCTAACGAGATAAAACTTGATTTTATCAAGCCAGATGGAGCAATGTATCTTTTTGCTAGAGTAAAAAAAGAGGGCTTTGATGGAGTTGAATTTTCAAATAAATTATTAGATCATGGGCTTGCCGTTGCTCCAGGGGAGGGTTTTGGTGATTTCAAAGATTTCATTAGAATTTCTGCATGTCAAGATGAAAAAAAATTAGTTGAAGGAATGAACATACTTGGTGATGTTCTAAAGGAAAGAAAATGAAAAAAATAATTGCAATAATTGGCGCAGGAGGTAAAATGGGAGAATGGTTTGCAAATTATTTTCTTGAAAATGATTTTGAGGTAATTGGGTATGATTCAGAAAATGAAATAAAAACAAAATCAGTAATCAAAGCAAATTCTCTTGTTGCGGGAGTTTTAAAGGCTGAATATGTACTACTTTGTACTCCTACTAGGAGAACTCCAGAAATTATTCGCCTTATTGCTAAAGAAATGAAAAGAGGATCATATCTTATTGAAATTTCTTCACAAAAATCCAAGACAGCTGTTGCACTTGCCAAAATGCCATCAAAAGTAAATCCAATTTGTATTCACCCCATGTTTGGTCCAGGAATAAAAAAAATTCATGGACAACATATTATCTCGATTCCTATAAAAGATGCAAAAAAGGAATTGTCTGTTGCTAAATCACTTTTTCCAGATGCCAATTTTGTTACAATTGATGCAATAGAACACGATAAAAAAATTGCAGTTATTCTAGGATTGACTCACCTCATCAACCTTGCATTTGCAAACATATTGGCTAAAGATGACAAGATTTCACTTACCGAAAAAATGTCTGGCACTACCTTCAAAGCTCAGAAAATTCTAACTGAGAGCATTATGACAGAGTCACCAGAATTAATTGAAACCATTATTTCAAATCCAGAGATTAGAAGAGTCGCTGAAGAATTTTGGAAAGATATTGGCCGATTATTAACTTCAGTTCAGGAAGGCAAATCCGAAGAGATTCTAACATATATTAGATCTACCCAAGAAAGATTGGGAAAAAATTCCGACCTCGAAGGAGCATATAAAAAGTTAACAACGATGGTAAACTCTATTGAAAAGAAATAATGACGCGTGCAACAAAAATCATTACTTGTTTTCTTAGAAATGGAGATAAAATCTTAATTTTAAAAAGAAGTGAAAAAGTCAAAAGTATGAAAGGCTTGTGGGCAGGAATAAGTGGAATTATAGAAAAAAATGAATCTCCTCTTTCAAGAGCAAAAATTGAGATATTTGAAGAACTTGGGATAAATCATGAACAGATAGAATTGGTAAAGGAAGCTGAGGAAATGAGAATATTGTCACCGCAATATGAAGACCATGAATGGGAGATCTATCCTTTTTTGTTTAATGTAGAAAATCCCAAGATTAAGCTGAATTGGGAAAATTCTGAATACAAATGGATAAAGGCAGAAGAGATTTCACATTTTGAAACAGTTCCTAGTTTAGAAAAAGTTTTATTCAATCTGTTGTAGTTTGCCGTTTTCTTTTTCATATTTTCTTTGTTGAGGTAACATTACGTATACGCAAGCACCACCACACATTGTACAAGGTACATTGTTACCTGGCCTTTGACCAGTTCTGCCATGGATACGTGCAGCTTCTTCAGGGTCAATTGATAACGCTATTTGTTTTTCCCAATCAAGAGTACGTCTAGCTTCGGTCATTTTCATATCCCATTTGATTGCTTTTTCCCTCAACTTTACCAAATCACCTGCATGTGCGGCAATTCTATAAGCAATAAGGCCTGCTTTTACCTCCTCTGCATTTGGTAAAGCAAGATGTTCAGAAGGGGTCAAATAACACAACAAGTCAACGCCTTCACTAGCTGAAACTGCAGCTCCTATTGCACTTGCTATATGATCATGTCCAGAAGCTACATCTGTTACAAGAGGTCCTAATACGTAATAGGGAACATCTCCAATTAACGATTTTGCCAATCTGACATTTGCTGCAACCTCATTTAGTGGAACATGTCCAGGCCCTTCTACCATTACTTGAACATCTTTTTCATGTGCACGTTTTGTTAAACGTGCTATGTTAATCATTTCTTGAACTTGTAATTCATCATGTGAATCAAGAATAGAACCTGGTCTCAAGGCATCACCTAAACTAAATGTCACATCATATTTTCGTGCAAGTTCAATTAGATAATCATAATGAGTGATGTAGGGATTTTCTTTATCATACTTTAGCATCCAAGCTGCAGTAATGGTTCCACCTTTACTTACAATCCCACCATATCTTTCAACCTTAAGTATTCTCTTAGCAATTTCCTTTGTAATTCCAGAATGAATTGTTGTATAGTCTACTCCATCTTTGGCATTATTTTCAAAGGCATTTAGAAAATCATCTTCAGTTAAATTCATTGGATTTTTGTGCTTTTCAACACCATGGTTGTAAGCTTCATAGATTGGTACAGTACCAAATGTAATTGGAGCGACTTTTAATAATTCCCTGCGTATCATCCCCACATCTCCTCCATCACTAAGATCCATTATCGTATCAGCATGATATTTTACAGCAATCTTGGCTTTTTCAATCTCTTCTTGAAGATTGACTTTCAAAGTTGAGGTTCCAATGTTTACATTAACTTTTGTTTTCATGCCTTTACCTATCCCAACGTTGTGAATTTTTTGCGGTCTTGTGTTATTGCTAGGAATAATGATTGAACCACTTGCAATTTTAGGTATTAACCAGTCTAAGGTCACATCCTCGTCTTTTGCGACAAGTTTCATTTCATCAGTAGCAACACCTCTTCGTGCCGCATTCATTTGTGTGCCCAACATAGTATGTACATTTTTACTAGATTTAAACAGTAGTCCTTTAGGAGAACTGAAATGAACTTACTTTCTATTGCAGGCTCTGATCCATCTTCGGGTGCTGGAATACAAAGTGATATCAAAACTTTCACATCATTAGGATCATATGCATTAACTGTAATTACATCGATAACAAGCCAAAACACTACAAAATTTGGTAAGATAGAACCAATTTCTTCAAAAATGATTAAAAACCAAATTGATTCCATTTTTTCTGATTTTAAGGTTGATGCCATCAAGATAGGAATGGTTTACAATTCCTCTACTATTCGAGCAATTTTCTTGAAACTATCAAAGACTAGTATCCCAATAATTCTTGATCCTATAATAAAATCTACAACTGGAGGGAGATTAATAAAAAAAGATGCTATTGAGGATTACAAGAAATATCTTATTCCCATTGCTCATGCAATTACACCAAATGTTTCAGAAGCATCAACTCTTGCTGGAATTACTATAAAAAATAAACAGGACTTGATTAGATGTGCAATCAAAATACAAGATCTAGGAGTAAAGAATGTCGTCATTACCGGAATTCCTTTTAAAAAAGGTGAAATTTCAGATTTTGTTTTGGAAGACTCGAAGCAATATTTCATTTCAGGAAAGAAATTAGAGCAAGTTAATCACGGAAGTGGATGTAATTTTTCTTCTGCATTAACTGTAGCAATTGCTAGCGGCAAGAATCTTCGCAATGCAGTAAAGTTTGCAAAAAAGTTTACGTACAATTCAATTAAGAATTCAAAAAAAATAGGAAAAGGCATACCAGTTACTCATTCTACTCGTAAAGCCGATACTAACAAGAAAATTCTAGAGGATGCTATTCATGATTTTCAAAATTTTAAGAAAATTTATTCAATCATACCTGAATGCCAGACTAATTTTGTCTATGCTAAAGAAAAAATAAAATCTACTAAAGACATCCTTGGAGTCTCAGGAAGAATTGTAAAAGCTGGCAAAGATGTTGTTGTAGCAGGAAGTTTAGAATATGGAGGATCAAAACACGTTGCTTCTGCATTGTTGGAAATTGCTAAAAAGTTTCCACAAATGAGATCTGCTGTAAATGTAAAGTATGATCCAAATTTAATAAATACAAGTCGTAAAAATGGTCTGATAGTAAAAAGCTACGATAGATCTAAAGAACCACCTAATGTAAAAAGAAAAGAAAATGAATCAATTTCCTGGGGAATAAAACAAGCAATTAAAAATTCGAATATTCCTCCAGATATAATATTTCATAAAGGTGACTTTGGAAAAGAGCCAATGATTTTGATTTTTGGTAGAGATCCAAGTGAAGTAGTTGAAAAGGTTTCGAAAATTTTGTAAGTCAAGTTTGATTGTAGTGTATTAGAAATCTATATCCTAACATAAATAGTCATTATTTCAAATACAAACTCGTGAAAGCTGTAATATTAGCAGGTGGTCTAGGTACTAGATTACAACCATATACAACATTTGTTCCAAAACCAATGCTTCCTCTAGGAGAAAAACCACTGCTAGAACATCTTATTGAATGGTTAAGAAAAAACGGTATCAAAAATACAGTTTTGTGTGTAAGTTATCTTAGAAAAACTATCGAGGATTATTTTGAGAATGGCGCAAGATTTGGGATGGATATAGAATATGCAGTAGCAAGCAAGCCTCTTGCAACTGCAGGACAGTTAAAAACTGCAGAGCAATTAATTGATGATTCTTTTGTTTGTGTTTATGGAGATTCAATTTTTGATTTTAATTTAAGAGAAATGATCAATCAGCATAATAAAAAAAAATCTTTTATCACTATGAGCCTTTACGAGTACAAAACCAGACTCAACTATGGAGTGATTGAAACCTCAAAGAATGGTAGAGTCACAGGGTGGAATGAAAAACCCGAGATTAAGGCTAACATCAATATTGGTTGTTATGTGATGGAGCCCCAAGTTTTTGACCTGATTCCCAGTAACAAGCCGTATGGAATGGATGATGTTATCAAAAAAGCCATCGCCAGAAAAAAACCAGTTAATAGTTTCCTAACGAAAAAGGGATTCATGGACGTGGGGGATAAAGCATCCTATAAGAAGGCCTATCAACAATTTCTTGAAAAATTAGGCAATATTTGATGGCTAGAAATGGTTGACATAACAATAAGAGAATTAGAAGAAAAAGACCTCTTCAATGGCTTTTTACAATCAATGGATTCCCTTAAACCAGCAAGCAATATTGACAAAGAAAAAGCAATTGAAATTTACAACAAAATTAAATCCAATCCAAATCATTTAGTGTACGTTGCAATTTTAGGTGAGAGAGTTGTTGGCTCGACAACTATGTTAATTGAACCAAAATTTATCCATGATGGTGGAAATGTATCTCATATTGAAGATGTGGTAGTATCAAAAGAATATCAAGGAAAGGGTATTGGTGAAATGCTAGTTCAATCATTACTAGATCTCGCTAAAGATAATAATTGTTATAAAACAATTTTAGATTGTTCTGATGAAGTAAAACCATTTTATGAAAAGATTGGTTTCAAAAGACATTCAAATGGTATGCGTTACGACCATTTTTAGAGATATTCTTTTTTCGGTTTCGGTTTTTTTATTCTAAACAATATCACACCGAAAATTATTACAGGAATTGAGACGCCCATAAAGAGAGGCGGAGTAATAATTACAGTTCCAATCAAGTAAGCTTGGTCAATACTATCAATGAGGGATTGAGCTATCAGCATACCAACAAAAAGTATCACTCCACTTGCAATTATCATTAGACCGATTGGTTTTGAACCATATCTTTTTGACATAATAAAAGTAGTTCCAGCTAGCACGCAAGCTGGTGCAACACCGATGGAAATAAATTGTAAAATTTTTGGTTCTGGTTCAACATCTATTGGTGGCTGTATCATGAAATCATAAAGAGTAATAATTTCGCCAACAAACATAATGAACAAACCAAGACTTGCTGCAGCTATGTATTTTTCAATTCCCATACAACTTGAGACTTTATAGAAGATAATTAAACTATGCAGGGGGTCTATACTATACCCACTAGTTTAGCCAGTTCTTTTCGGCATGAAGCACCAAGTTTTTCAGCTGCTTGTTCAGGAGAGATTTTATTCAAAAATACTCCATAACCACGCTCTAGTCCAGACCAGGGGGCAGTAATTGGGTACACCTCAATATGCCAATGAATTTGTCTGCTATTCTTTTTTTCAGGTGACAGGTGAAATACGAAATTATAAGACAAATCGGTGATGCTATTTGTTAATCCACCTAGTGTTGCTCGTAAAATCAAAGAAAGATCGTTTATTTCTTTTTGAGTTATTTTTGAAAAGCTGGTTGTATGTTTTTTGGGACAAATCCAAAATTCGTATGGATGTGATGGGGCCCAAGGACAAAAGGCAATGAATCCCTCACTTTGTAAAATTTGTCTTGGTCCTCCAGTTTCAGCTGTTACGGTTTGACATAATGCACAAACGCCTTTTTCATTCAAAATTCTATGTGTGGCTTCTGCTTCAGCTTCAATTACTGGTGGGATGGTAGAAAATGTCACCACATGCAGGTGAGGATGAGAAATCTCGGCACCTGCTTCCTTGCCATGATTTGCATAAATCGAAACATAGGTCACCCCTTTCTGCGTGTATAACCATCTCAGTCTGTCTTGAATAACTACAAGTATGTTTGACCACTGTTCAACATCAATTGTTGCAAAAGAGTCATTTTGGTTTGGAGAAGCAAC
>C687J35503_10000098_pt1 | contig 20490 bp, 18 predicted proteins | sample RifCSP19_3_FD_35503 | JGI IMG/M metagenome (IMG submission 35503)
TGGCTGCCAGGGGGGGAGACGCTTTCATTTTTGTAATAAATGTGAGCCGGTGTGCCGAGAGCCTTTTCCAGTCGGCGGGCGCGGACCAGCGGAGTCGGCCGGTAGAGCTTGTAAATCTCGCGCACTTCCTCGGGGATCTCGATGTAGCGCTCGGTGCTGATTTCTTGCAGGATGAGCTCCATCGGAAAGAGCACAGATAGAAAATCAGGGGTGACCGGTTCCATCGTTTGGGGATGCAGCACCGGGGCTGGTGGCACTGGCATGTCGGCGTTGATGTTGTACCAGTGGCGCGGCAGGTCGGATTCGTTGAGTGTAAAGCGGGTCTGGTCAGACATTTTGGGTTCCTCCGTCTCTAGATGATAAAGATTGGTTTTGGCAGTAGTCTGCCGAATCTGGGGACAGGGGAAAACAAAACGCGTCCTGTCCCTGTGGGGACGAACGCGTAGTCCGCGGTGCCACCCCGCTTAGGCTGGCGACGATCTTTCGATTAATCAAAAACCCCGCCGGTGATGCGACGGGGAAAGCGTGCAAAATTTGCACGAGGGCCAGCCTCACTCAATTTTAGTCAGTTAGTCGAGTAGTCAGATAGTCTGTTCGTCAAGAACTTACTACAATGTAACGATTAGACTATGCAACTACAAGGCAAAATAACTAAATGCCTTGCTAACGGAGGCAACTCCGGCTCAGGCTACTCCACTTTTTCGCGCCTTTCGCGCTTTTCGTGTTGTGTTTTGCCCTGCGACTCCGAGGTCCATTTGGCGTTGGCGTATGGGCGGGAATTTCACCAGGCACCCGCTCTCTGGCCACCGGTCCAGCGCTTACTCGTCCTCTTCACAGTCTTTTTCTAATAAGTTTGGGTGGATTATATGCCAAAGGTGGGATTTGTCAAGATCGACCTTTTCGTAATTTTTGAAAGTGAACGGGAACTGGTTGCGTTCATCAGCAGGATGGTAGCTGTGCTCTGCCTCGATCCAGCTATCGGGTTTATATTCTGGAAAAAAGACATCCGCCTTGACGACCGTGTGCACCAGGGTCAGGTAAATGCGGTCGGCGAACTCCAGCGCCTGGGTGAAGATCTGTCCGCCTCCGGCGATAAAGGCTTCTGTTTCTCCACCCTTCTCGGCGATGGCTATCGCCGCCTTCAGCGAGGCTGCAATCAAGCAACCTTCCGCTGCGTAGCTCCGGTTGCGCGTGATAACGATCATCGTCCTGCCGGGGAGAGGCCGGCCGATCGACTCATGGGTTTTCCGCCCCATGATCAGGTGGTGGCCCATGGTCAGGCGCTTAAAGCGCTTCAAGTCGGCGGAGAGGTGCCAGGGCAGGCGGCCTTCTTTACCGATGCCGCGCTGCTCGTCCATGGCCACGATAATAGATATAATCATGTTCTTTTAGTAGGACGCTGATGAACGCTGATTCACGCTGATGTTCACTGTTTTTTAGGGACGCGGACAAACGCGGAGAAACGCTGATGCAAAACCTTCGCGCTCTTTGCGTCTTGGCGGTGAAATCAAGTTTAATTATACTGAGACGTCGGCCTTGATATGGGGGTGCGCCTGGTAATCGACAAGTTCAAAGTCCTCGTATTGAAAGTCGAAGATCGATTTCACGGCCGGGTTGATCTTCATTTGTGGCAAGGTATAGGGTTGGCGGGTGAGCTGCAGCCGGGCTTGATCGAGGTGGTTAAGATACAGGTGAACGTCCCCGAAGGTGTGGACAAACTCGCCAGCTGCGAGGCCGCACGCCTGGGCGAACATCAAGGTAAGCAGGGCGTACGAAGCGATGTTGAACGGCACGCCCAGGAACACATCCGCCGAGCGCTGGTACAGCTGGCAGGATAATCTCCCATTGGCGACATAGAATTGGAACAACAGGTGGCAGGGCGGTAAGGCCATGGCCTCGATCTCCGCCGGGTTCCAGGCGCTGACGATGATCCGCCGTGAGTCGGGATTGGTTTTGATCTGCTCGATCGCCCGTGCGATCTGGTCTACGATGCGCCCGTCAGCAGCTCTCCAGGAACGCCACTGCGCGCCGTAAACCGGCCCCAGCTCGCCGTTTTCGTCGGCCCATTCGTTCCAGATGCGCACCCCGTGTTCTTGCAGGTACTTGATGTTGGTGTCCCCGTTTAAAATCCAGAGCAGTTCGTAAATGATGGATCTGACGTGCAGTTTCTTGGTTGTCAGCAGGGGGAATCCTGCTTGAAGGTTATAACGCGTCTGGTAACCGAAGACTGATAACGTCCCCGTGCCGGTGCGATCGGCTTTCTTGACGCCGTGGTCGAGGATATATTGCAGTAAATCCAGATATTGTCGCATACTGGCCCTCCTGGAGAAAAGGCTCAATCTGATCCGAATTCAATTTTTTCAAGGAACTGGCGCGCCTGGGCGATATCACGTTGAATTTGTGCCGCCAGCGCCTCCACGTTAGGAAAGCGTTGTTCGTCGCGGAGACGGCTGAGGAAATTCAGGGAGATCTCTTGCCCGTAGATTTCGGTTATAAAATCAAGCAGGTGAGTCTCGACCCGTGGGGGGACTGGCTGCGACTCGAAAGTGGGGCGGAAGCCGACGTTCGTTACCGCGCCCCAGACCTTGCCATTCACTACGGCCTGGCAAACGTACACCCCAGCCCTGGGGATAGCGCGTTCAGCCCACAGGCTCAGGTTGGCGGTTGGGATGCCGATCGTCCGGCCGCGCCCGTCGCCAGTTACCACCTTGCCGCTCACCTGAAATGGCCGGCCTAAAAGGAGCGCGGCCAGCTCCATATCCCCTGCAGCCAGGGCAGAGCGGATTCGGCTGGAAGAGACTGCCTCGCCCTCGATCTTGAATGGGGGCATGGCTTCTACCGTATAGCCAAGTTCCACTCCGATCTTCTGCAAAGTTGGGACATCACCTTGCCGGTCTTTTCCCAGGGCGAAATCGTAGCCGACTATTAAATGGTGCAAGCCGAGATGTTGCTTGAGCAGCGCCATGAAGTCGTAGGCCGAGGTGGAAGCTGTTTGGAGGTTGAACGGGAAGGTGATGACGATATCTGCCCCAAGCTNGCCTAACAGGACAGCGCGCTCGTCGGGNGTGGTCAGGTAAAACGGATCTCTACGTTTGCCAAGCACTAAGGCGGGATGAGGGAAGAAGGTGANCACTGCAGCCTGGGATTCAGTCGAGTGGGCACCTGCAGCCAGTTTCCGGACAATTTCTTGATGGCCGCGGTGGACGCCGTCGAACGTACCGATCGTCAACCATGTATCTTTAAGTTGCAGCCCCTCCAAGGACAGGAAATGGCGCATAAAGCATTCAATTTAGTCAGGATAGTTCGTGGTGGGAAAATCGCTCATACTGCCATCCCTAGCGCAGGGAGCCTATGCACCAGAAACTTCGCTACTCACTCAGGTCTGGAAAAAGACTTTGCGGGGTTGCCACTCGCCGGTCTCTTCATCGATCTCGAGTAATGCCACCAGATCGCCTTGCTGACTGATGGCGCGCGCCCATCCTTTAGCGTCAGGTTCAGCAGTGAGCCGGTGTCCATGGCGAACCAGCTCGACCTGGTCGGCGTCCAGTTCAACCATCGGCCAGTCCCCAAGGGCGTCGGCGGCTGGGATCAAGTACTTATACCAGTCTCCGGCGTCGAAGGCTTCTTTGAGGCGGCGCAAAGGGACCGCATCGCGCAGCGTAAACCGTCCGCTCTTGGTACGGCGCAAGCCGATCAAATGGGCGCCCGTGCCAAGAGACTTGCCAAGGTCGTTGGCCAATGAACGCACATAAGTGCCAGATGAGCAATACACATCGATGACCACTTCCGGGGGCGCCCATTCCAGCACATCCAGGCTGAAAACCTGAATCATGCGCGGTTCAAGGTTAACTTCTTCTCCTTCCCGCGCCATCTCATAGGCTTTGCGTCCTTTGACCTTGACTGCTGAGTAAGGCGGCGGCACCTGTTCAATTTCACCGACGAAAGTCTGCAAGATGTCAAAGAATTTGTCCTCGGAGATATGTTCCTCCGATGACAAGCCAGTCACGGTGCCTTCCGCGTCATAGGTATCTGTAGAGCTGCCCAGCCGGATAGTGGCTTGATAGCGTTTATCGGACGCGGATACATATTCGCTCAAGCGGACTGCCGGCCCGATTAAGATCACCAACACGCCGGAGGCGCGCGGATCAAGCGTGCCGGTATGACCAGCCCTGCGAATCCCGGTCCCCCGCCGGATGATCTGGACTACATCGTGGGAGGTCAAGCCAATCGGCTTGTCTACCACCAACACTCCAGATACAACGTTTTTCATTTGGTCTGTGTCCATGTCCTCATCCCCAATTAGAAGAATTTATGCGAAAAATCGCAGGATATATCTACCAAACTTGATAAATTCGCCATAANNATAAAATCTTCAAATTAGATTAAGCAAAGCGCGNGTTGCGGGCAGAACTTTTGCCTGTGCTTCTTCCAGACTGCCCTCAATTTCAGCGCCGGCCGCGGCGGCGTGCCCGCCGCCTCCGAAGCGGAGCGCCACCTGGGAGACATCAAATCCCGGCAGTGAACGCCAGCTGATTTTAATGTGCCCTTTACCCTGTTCGACGAACACCACCACAATATCGATATCCTCCACGGTGGAGAGTACATTATTCAGGTCAGCGTCATCGCGACCAGGGTAACCGACGGCTCGCCGGTCAGCGAGCGTGAGACTGGTCCAAGCTAACCGGCCATCGCGCTGCAATCCAGAGAGACCGGCCCCCCAATAACGGGCAGCCTCGAAGGAACGTTTCAGTAAAGCGTGGTGATAAAGGTTGGGCAGATCGCCGCCAGCTTCCATCAAGTTCGCTGTGCTGCGCAAAGCCCTGGGAGTCATATTATGCGTACGAAAGCCTAAAGTATCGGTGATGATCCCGAATAACAATGCATTCGCTACGCGAGGGGTAATGGGCAGCCCGAAGTATGGCAGATACTCTGCCAGCATTTCCGCTGTCGCCACAGCCTCAGTTTCTACCAGGTTGAGCCTGGCAAAGTTTAAATTTGTCGGGTGGTGATCGATGTTCAAGTCAGGGGATGAAGAACCATTCAGAGCGCTCCCAACCCGGTCTAAGTCAGAACAATCGACCACGATAATCAAGTCAAAATGTCCTTCTGNCCGGCTGGACACCAGTTCGCTGCCAGCCAAGTNGCGGAAAATAGATGGCAAACCGTCGGCAGAAACCATCTGTACATCCTTACCCGCGGCTTGTAAAGATAATCCTAATCCTAATAGCGATCCGATTGCATCGCCATCCGGCCGAATGTGCGAAGCCACCAGCAACCGATCGGCCTCCAGCACCTCGCTTCGGGCAATCTTGAGCAGTTGCTCATCCATCTGCTTTATCCTGCTCATCCGTAGTAGCTTGAGCATTCCACCCTGAGGAGGATTCGGCCTGTAACATATCTAGCAATTGTTCTATATGCTCGGCCCGCTCAGGAGTTGGATCCCAATGGAAACGCAAGCGGGGAAAAACCCGCAGGTCGATGCGGTTGGCCAGTTCCCGACGAAGAAAGCCGCCAGCGTGCTCAAGCCCAGCCAAAACCTCTGCGGCGCGCTCGGAACCCTCCAGTGCAGAAACATATACCTCTGCGTAGGCCAGTTCTCTGTCCACAGTAACATCTGTGATCGATATTCCGGTCAGACGCGGATCGTGCACCTCCTGAATCATCATCTCCGAGAGTTCTTCTCGGATCCGGTCAGCAATGCGTTGCACGCGCAGTTTAGAAACCACTCACTTTTTCCAACTCAGACAACCGCTACTTTCTCAATGACATAGCATTCCAGGATGTCCCCGGCTTCAAAATCGTTAAAGCCTCTGACAGCTACCCCACACTCGAAGCCTACTTTCACTTCACGCACATCGTCCTGGAGGTGCTTGAGGGAAGCCACGTCGCCAGTGAAGACAGCCTGCCCGTGGCGCAGCACGCGCAAATGGCTGTTGCGCCGCAATTCCCCGTCCAGGACGCGACAGCCGGCAATGTTGCCCACTTTTGAGATGCGGAAGATCTGGCGCACTTCGGCATGCCCGATGACGTTCTCTTTGAGCTCGGGTTCGAGCATACCCTTGAGGGCTTTTTCCACATCTTCCGTCAAGCGGTAAATGATGTTATATAGGCGGATGGAAACTCCCTCGGTCTCGGCCAGACGCGTAGCAGCCGAATCGGCCCCGACGTTGAAGCCGATCACAATTGCCTTGGAGGCGGCTGCCAGCATGATGTCGTTCTCACCGATGTTGCCGGTTTCGGCATGTAGAATGTTGATGGCGATCTCACCAGTCCCGATGTCCTTCAGCGAGGAAATGATCGGTTCGAGGGAACCCTGGACATCTGCTTTGACGATCAGGCGTAAATCACGTACCTCGCCGGCTTTAAACCGGTCGAATAACTGCTCTAAGGTAAGCGCTTTCTTCTCCTGAGTCGCAGTAAGCTTTTGTTTGAGCTTGCGCTCTTCGACAATCGCACGCGCTTCCCGGTCAGATTCCACCACCTGAAACAGATCCCCGGCCTGAGGAACATCGTTCAAACCCATCACCGCCACGGGCGTTGATGGGCCAGCTTTTCGCAGCCGGCGACCGAGGTGGTCGAACATAGCCTTCAGGCGACCATAAGCGGTGCCCACGACGACCACATCGCCGACACCCAAGGTGCCGTTTTGCACCAGGAGAGTAGCCAGGATACCCTTGGCGCGGTCAATCTCGGCTTCGATGACAGTCCCGATGACGCGCCCCTCCGGGTTGGCAAGGATATCGCTATTATCGGCGACTAACAAAATAGCTTCGAGCAAATCGTCCAGGCCTTCATTCCGCTTAGCGGACATAGGGACAACGATCGTATCCCCGTCCCAATCATCAGGGACCAGCCCGATCTCTGCCAGCTGTTGCCTGACGCGATCGGGATCGGCGTTCGACTTGTCGATCTTGTTCATTGCCACGACGATCGGCACATGGGCGGCTTTGGCATGAGCGACTGCCTCGCGCGTCTGGGGCATGACGCCATCGTCAGCGGCGACGACCAGGATTACGACGTCGGCTCCCTGCGCACCACGGGCGCGCATAGCGGTGAAAGCGGCATGGCCAGGCGTGTCCAAAAATGTGATCACCTGACCGTTATGCTCCACTTGGTAAGCGCCTATATGTTGCGTGATGCCACCCACCTCCCCGCCGGCGACATTTGTGTGGCGGATTGCATCTAATAATGTGGTTTTTCCGTGGTCAACATGCCCTAAAATAGTAACGACCGGTGGGCGATCCGCCAGGTTTTTCGGATCTTCGTCAGCGATCAACTGCCTCCAGAGCGGAATCTCACCGCTTTCTTCTTCAGTTGTCGTTTCTGGGGTTTCCATCGTTGCTTCGTAGCCCATTTCAGCAGCTACGATAGCGGCGGTGTCGAAGTCAATTTGCTGGTTAATATTTGCCATGACCCCATTGGCCATCAGCGTTTTAATGACATCAATGGGGCTGGCTTCAATGCTCAAGGCCAGTTCTCGCACGGTGATGCTGGCGGGTAATTCAATCTTCTTGTGCCCGTTCTCGCTCATTTGGTACCTCCTGCAATCTGTCGTTCGCGTCCCAATGAGCCAGTGAGGCGGGCCGAATTATTGGTTCATCTCAGCACGCTCCACTCGCTTGCCGAACGCATTCTTGTGGAGAACACCCCTACCCTTGCTCATTCCGGATTGGCTCTTGAGCAGATGGTTCTTCCGGTAATGCAGCCATAAAAGCAGATAAACTTTCCCGGTCATCGGCCGATAGCTCAGTCTTTAGAGCCTTGGCGATGGATCCCTTCAGGCCGCGTTCCCAGCAGGAACGCCGGTCGTGCAGATAAGCTCCGCGGCCTGCCATCTTGCCTGTCGGGTCAACCCGGATTCCCTGCGGAGAACGCACAATGCGGATCAGCGACCGTTTGGAAAGGACTTCTCGGCAGCCGACGCATGTGCGTTTGGGGACGTGTTTTTGCTTCTTTGACTTATTCGGCACGCAAACTACTCTCTGGTTTGCGGATCCTATAAATTCCAATCGTCTTCCCAGCCAGCGGCGCCGCGTTTGCGTTTGCGTTTGACGATGACGACGTCCTTGTCTGGGTCATATTCCATCTCAACGTACTTCTTTTTCTTCTTCTTCTTCTTGCGATCGCCTTCCTCCCCTTCCTCGTCTTCCTCAATCTCCTCCAGGTTGACATCGAACACCTCTGGTTTGAGGGTGAAGAGTTCATCCAGGGAAGTCGGCAACTCCTCTTCTATCTCTACTGGGCTGACCGGTTCCGCCACGGAGACTTCCTCGACGTCTGCTTCGGCCAGCGGGGTGGTCTCAAGGATTTCTGGCTCCTCCGCTTCTGCGACCGGGATTTCCTCGGCAATCGGTGCGGTGACTAATTCGGCTTCGGCTGGCTCAGCCATGACGATCTCAGTCGGGACCTCGATAAGAGGTTCGACCCCCTCCTCGACAACCTCAACTCCCTCTGGAGCGAGTTCCTCGCCTTCGGCCTCGACTGGGGCTTCTGGAAAGGACAAGTTGGTCAATTCGGTTTCGATTTCCTGCATGGATTTTGGCCCAATGCCGTTTAAGCCGAGGATGGAGTCAGCGTCTAATTGGATCTGCAGCATGAGATCCCCAACCGTGATGTAACCGGCTGCGCTGAGCAACGTTTTAACCCGCTCCGGTACACTCAGGTCTTCCAATTGCATCTCAAATGCCTGGGGAGGGAGTGTAGCAAGGACCGCATCCCGGCGATCTTTTTCGACTTTCTTCTCCGTTTGACGCTGGCTGATAATGCCCCGTTCGACGCGATCGACAAACTGGCTGAGCAGCGCGTATTCTTCAGGAGTAACCGGCCGCCCTTCGCTTTTCTTGGCCAGGACGGCTTCAACCTGCGTGAACAATCCAGCCTCATTTTCGGCCAGTGTGGCGTATTCGGGATCAGTCCTTAGTTTATGTAACGCATCGGTTGTGGCCTCTGGCAGGCTCTTAATATCGATCCGCCAGGATGTCAGCTTAGCTGCCAGGCGGGCGTTCTGCCCGTCCCGACCAATCGCCAGGCTAAGTTGGTCCTCCGGAACCACAACAGTAGCCGTTTTGGTGCCGCGGGCATGTTCGTTGAGGTAGACACCATTTACTCGCGCGGGGCTGAGGGCCTTGGCGATGTAAGCCGCAGGGTCAGGGTTCCATTCGATTACGTCGATTTTCTCATCATTCAGTTCACGCACGATAGCCTGGATGCGTACGCCGCGAATGCCGACGCAGGCACCAACCGGATCGACGCCGGCCTGGAGGGCAGCCACGGCGACCTTGGAGCGTTGTCCCGGTTCCCGGGCGATGGAGCGGATCTCAACTAGGCCATGGTAAATTTCGGGAACTTCGTTTTCCAGCAGGCGGCGGAGAAAGTTCCGATGAGCGCGCGAAAGCACGAGTTGTGGGCCGCGGGGGGTAGATTTGACCTCGGCCAGTAAGGCGCGCACACGGTCATGCAAGCGGAAGCGCTCGCCACCAATTTGTTGGTTGCGCGGCATGATGCCTTCCGCCTTCATGTCCAATCCCAGGGTGACGGCCTGCGAGCTAATCGCCTGGATAACGCCGCTGACAATTTCGCCCAGCTGCTTGTTGAAATAGTTCAGTTGGGCATCTCGCTCGGCCTCACGGATGCGTTGCTGGATGACTTGCCGGGCAGTCTGGGCGGCGACGCGTCCAAAATCTTGTGGCGTGGTTTCGACGATCACCATACCACCCAGTTTGGCCTCTTTGTCCACTTTCAAAGCGTCGTCTAAGGAAACTTCTGTTCGCGAGTCTTGAACGGCTTCCACCACTTCTTTCTCGGCGTAGACGTTCACTTTTCCGGTCTCTGGATCGATTTTGGCTTCAACGTGCTGGGCGTTCGAGGCGTTCACGGCCCGCCGGTAGGCAGACGCCATTGCAGCTTCCAGGGCTTCCATGATCACTTCCCTGGGAAGCTGTTTTTCTTCCAGGACCTCATTGAAGGCCAGGGTAAACTCGTTCTTCATGCGTGCAATTTCTCCAAATGAATAAGCCGCTCACTTTTGGGTTGGGCTACAGGCTTTATACATAAAGAAAAGTGGGTTGTTCCCACTTTTCGGAGAAGCCTATATCACCACCACCCCTCTACAGTGTAGATTTTAACATAGAAATGGGACAGGTGCAAGGCCTATTTTCTCACATCCTCGCGCCCCTAAACTGACATGCACCCGGTGCAAGGCCAAATTAGAGTTTTTTTTCCATACGCCAGGCAGGCTCATTGACCTGGCGGCGACGACCGTGTTCGTCCAGGTAAGACCAGATGCCGGCCTCTGCGGCGACAACCCGGTAGCCGAAGCGTTCGTACAGGCGACGGGCGTCCTGGTTGACGCGGGCAACGTTCAGGCAGATCAATCGGAAACCACGGCGAGCCAGATCGGTCTCAGCGGTTTGCAGGAGACGGCTCCCCACCCCTGCCCCTCGATAGGCTGGACGGACTCGGAAGCCGTAGATGTAGGCACGCGTGTGACCGTCTGCTAAGGTGGTATTTAAACTTTCCATTAGGACGAAAAGCTGGCCGATGATCCCTGTATCGATCTGTTCGGCGACCCACATCAAGGCCTCGCCTGTTTCCGTGTATCGGTAAGCCTCAGCAAACAGGCGCCGAAAGTGAGTGAACTCGCCATCCCACTCCAGGGAGGGCAAATCCTCCCGAGTGGCCTTGCGGATTTGGGTCTGATAGAGCAAGGGGAGAGTAACCATAAGGAAAAGAAAGACAGGGGGTAAGGAAATAAGGTGATTAGGGTGTTCTTTCCTAATCCCTATTCCCTTGTATGCTAATAATCTCCTCCAATAAAGCTGTTTCCTGGTCTACGGAATCGATTTTACCGTCCAACCAGGCGGCGCGCAAGGCCGTCAGGATCAGGCGATAGCGTGGACCCGGCGGCAGGCCGCGGGCGCGAAGAGTGTGTCCATTGATGGTGGGCGAGACATTCTGCCAGCGAGTAACGTAATCCAGCAAGACTTGTTTCAAGTTGGCGTCCGCACTCGCCAGGTAGTTAGCATACAACGTCAGGGGCGGCAGGCTCTCCAACCGGGCTACGACCTGGCTCGGGGCGGCTTTAGCTAAAGAAGGCAAGTCGCGCCACAGCCGGCGAGCGGCAAGTCCCACCTCGCTCAGGGCACGCGAGAGCTTCAGGCGAGAGATCAAGCTGTGGGCGCGGGCAGAAGGCAGGCGGATCAGCCACAGGATGTATGTCAGGCCTGGTATTAACCAAGTCCCATTCCAATCTTCTAAATTCCATTCCGGTCCAGGTTTAGCTTGCGCCAGATTCTGAATTTGGGCTGAGAGCCATTCGTCCCAAACCAGGTCTGGATGGATGGCAGTCAATAAATCTAGATCGTGTAACCGCGCCAGCATAAGGCAAGATCGGTTTTCCTGCAAAATGTGGTCGAGCTCGTGGCGGATACGGTCGCCGGAGACACGCTCCAGGAGTGGGCGGGCTTCCTGGATTAACTCCAAGGTGCGCTCCTCGATCTGGAAAGCGAAACGTTGTTCGAATCGCACCGCTCGCAGCATGCGAGTGGGATCATCGACAAAAGACAAGGAGTGTAATACGCGCACGAAACCACTGCGGAGATCGTTCAACCCGCCCCAGTAATCGTGGAGTTCTCCGTAGTGATGGCCATCGAGCCGTAATGCCAGGGTGTTGATGGTGAAGTCGCGGCGGTGCAGGTCGAGCTTGATGCTGCCGCGTTCGACTGTTGGCAGCGCAGTGGGGTGGGTATAGAATTCGGTACGGGCGGTGATCAAATCCACAAACTCAGGCAGGTCGGTGACATTAAAATTAAGAGTTGCGCGTTGCGATTTGCCGTTTGCAACCTGGGTCTCACCAACTTTTCTAAGTGTTTCAACCAGGTTGGGACGGATCTTGGCGATATGCCATTTCGCAGTGCCAAAGCGGGAGTGGCTCGTGACACGTCCGCCATACACGCCAGCCAAGCTGCGGGCCAGTTCGATGGCATCCCCTTCGACGACCAAGTCGAAGTCCTGGCTGGGGCGATCGAGCAGTAGGTCGCGCACAAACCCGCCGACGATGAAAAGGGCAGCGCGCTGTTCGTGGGCGGCGCGGGCGATCGATTTAAGCAGAGATAAGCGGGCAGGTGGCAAGGCATTCTCCAGCCGGTCAGCCAGGTTCTGCCGGCTGGGTATGTGCTGTGCACCTGACAGGGTCTTAATCAGATCGGTGCGAGTAACGATACCGACAATATGCCCGGTCTCAGGGTGCACGACAGGCACTTGCCCCCAGCCGGTCTCGGTCATCACGCGTTGCAAATGTTCAATCGAGTCTTCAGGACGCACGCTAACCTCTCCGGCGTCCATCAAGCTGGCGGCTGTTAGTTTGAGCTTGTGGGCGAGGGCGCGATCTACGGCGCGGCGGTTGAGCAAGCCGACAACCTTTCCTTCCTGCACAACAGGGTATCCTTCGTAGCCGTAGCGTAGCATGCGCTGGGCAGCCTCCTCGACTGGCGTCTCGGGAGAGAGCATCTGTGGGTCGCCGGACATGATCTGGGCAACGGTGATCGCTGGATGGATGTGGTGGGGTAGGATGGCGAGCAGCTCCTGGCAAACGCGTTCGAGCTCACGATCCTTGATCAGACTGGCAGCAGCCCGTTCATGGCCGCCACCGCCGAAGTGTTCGGCAATCTGGGCCACGTCGATGTGGTCGCTGGTAGAACGGGCGATCATCTGCACGCCGCCGCGCGTATTGGCGAGCAGGAAGAGCGCGTCTGGGTCGAGCAAATCGCGAATCTTGTGTGCCACTGTGGAAAGCTCTTCGTCCACTTCTTGGGCATCACCACAGGCCAGGATAACTGTGTGCCCATGCACATTATGGCTCCTGGCGTTCGCCCGCATGCGGTCGTACAAGGCCTGTTGTCCTGGGGAAAGTGGATGGTTGAGGAAGTCGGTGGCGATCTCCAGGCTGGCGCCGCGTTCCAGCAGGAAGGCCGCCGCGCTCAGGTCACGCGACGAGGTACGCGTGTAGGTCAGTGAACCAGTATCTTCGTAGATTCCGAGGAGCAGTAGAGTGGCCGCGACGGTGCTCAGCAGGTTATCGCGCTCACGCAACACTTCCACGAACAGGGTGGCGGTGGCTCCCGTGTCATCGGTGGTGATCTCCCAATTCGGCGGTAGCCCTTCTCGCGCCGGGTGGTGGTCGATCACCTGGACTTTTGTCTCTGGCCCAATGCCCTTAACGCTGATCATCGACTGTGTATCTACCAGGGTAACCCGCCCTACTGGCCGGTTGGGCAGGTCACGCGGGTCAACGAAAGGTAGATCTACGCCATATAGGGTAATGAAAGCGCGCACATTGCGATTCATACGCCGAGGCAGGACCGGAATGGATATTTCGTCCATCAGGTGAGCACCCAGCAATGAAGCCAGGGCGTCGAAGTCAGCCTGTTCGTGGGTGAGGATGATGTGCATAAGCGTGAAGCGTAAGTCGTGAACGTAAAGCGTACTTAGAATTTGATGCGACAATTTGCACCAAGCAATATTGTAATCTACAATTGAAATCAGAATATAATAGCTGGATATGGACAAACCGGGCAATTCCCTGGAAACCGTATGGGATGGGTTGCTATCCCGCTTGCCGGAGCAGGTTCAGGCGTCCTATGCCAGCCTGGACGAGATGGAAAAAAAGGCAGTGTTGGACCACCTTGAACGCATGGTAAGCGAAGTGGGCTGGCATCCCGAACAGCGCCTCTCCGCTCAAGTCGCGTTGGAGGCGTTGAATCGAATTCATAAATAATAATCAAGCCGTCNTATGGATATTAAAGAACTTACCCAAGAGATGCACNACTTTGTGGGCTCACAAGGGTGGTACGCGGACGACAGCTCGCGCCCGCAGACCTTGCGGAACCTGGCAATTTCCCTCACCCTGGAGGCGGGCGAAGTGCTGGAGCATTTCCAGTGGACAGATGAAGTCCCCGACCCAGAAGAGCTTGGCGACGAGCTGGCCGACGTGGCGTTGTACCTGCTGCAGCTTGCCAGCCTGGCCGGGATCGACTTGGAGCAAGCTATCCTCGTAAAACTGAAGCGCAATTACGGGCGAAGTTGGGAGGGGAAATAAATCATGCGTGTTACCGTATTCGGTGGAGCAGAGCCCAAGCCCGGTGAACCGGCTTATGAGGCAGCCATGCAGTTGGGCAGGCTGATCGGTGCGGCCGGGCACACCGTGCTGACTGGCGGGTATATTGGAACCATGGAAGCGGTCTCGCGCGGGGTAGCGGAAAGTGGGGGGCATGTGATTGGCGTCACCTGCGAGCAGATCGAAGCCTGGCGTCCGGTAAGACCCAATCTGTGGGTGCAAGAGGAGCGACGCTTTGCTACCATCCAGCAGCGCCTTTTCGCCTTGATCGAAAATTGCGACGCCGCCCTGGCTTTGCCTGGCGGGATCGGTACCCTGGCTGAGATCGCGGTGATGTGGTCTCATCTGCAAACCGGGGCTATCTCCCCGCGCCCGCTCATCCTGATCGGCTCTGGCTGGCGCGCCGTCTTCGACCAGTTCGTGAGCCAACAGGATGCTTACATTTCCGAGCGACACCGCCGCTGGTTGCTCTTTGCTCCGGATATTGAAACTGCATTCAAAATGCTTGATCACTCGAAGACTGAATCTTGAGNACCGCGCGTCACCTTTTACGAAATCCGTATCAGGCATCACCTTTCANATTNCACGTCTCCCATAACCCATGCCTGCTATCCAGCTGCCTCGCCTGAAAATCCAGGTTGCGAAACTGGCCGAACAATTCNCCGATCCAGTGGTTTTCTGCCNTAGCCTTCACGATCTGCTGGATTTTTATGCTGACCANGCTTACCGTCCAGGCCAGTCCGGGNATCCACCACCCTTAATAGCAGCTTATCACGTCCCACCGCCGGTATTGCGTGAGGTGATCAAGGAATTAACCCCATTAACGCACCGCACACCTGAAGCTGCTTTAGCTTTGAGTGATGCGCTGTGGTCTGAGCCTTACCTGGAGTTTCGCCTGCTGGCGACGTCTTTGCTCGGGTTGGTCTCGCCTCACCCTCTTGAGCCAGTGCTTGGGAGAGTGCGAGCCTGGGCCAGGCCCAGGACAGAGGCGCGCCTCACCAGGGATCTGATCAATACCGGCCTTACCCGGATTCGGCGTGAGCACCCCGCTCGTTATCTGCAGATAGCTGAAGCATGGATCGCATCGCCGGAGCTATTCTCCCAGCAGCTCGGCCTGCAAGCACTCGTTCCTTTGCTTGGTTTACATGAATTTCAAGATATCCCCCTTCTTATCAAGATGTTGACCCCCCTGATCCGCAGCGCGCCTTCCCCATTGCGGCCTGATTTAATAGACGTGATCGCTGGCCTGGCAAAGCGATCGCCTCAGGAGACGGCATATTTTCTCCGCCAAAACTTGGCGGTCAAAAGCGACAACCCGATCACCGCCTGGTTGATCCGCCAAAGCTTGCATTCCTTTCCTGCGGAGATCCAGACGTACTTACGGACTGCCTTACACGAGAACAAATAGCTCTGATTTCTCTGGTATAATCACCTCCACTGACTAGACCTGCCGGTGGTTTTGGTTTATTGGACTGCTGGTATGGAGACCTGCAGGAAAATCTTACGTATTCAGGGAGTTAGCAGACGTCATGATAGATAAAGAGACCAAGCAAACAGTAATCACGCAGTATTCCCGGCATCCCAGCGATACGGGCTCATCTGAAGTGCAGATCGCGTTGCTCACCAATCGCATCAATTCGCTTACCGATCATCTGCGGACGCACCGGCTTGATGTCTCATCCAGGCGCGGGTTGCTCAAGTTGGTGGGTCGCCGGCGTCGTTTATTGGCCTATGTCCGCCGTAAGGATTATCAACGCTACCAGGCTTTAACAGATAAGTTGAGCATTCGGCGCAAGTAGGATACCCAAGCGAGTAGATGGCGTATTGGACTCCCATCTACTCCTTTTCTAGCTGGAGATAGCCGCCAGGGGTAACTCAGCTGCGGAAATTCAAGAGATTGGATAGAGATCAAGAAACTCTATAATATTTCAGACCTGCCAGCGGGTTCAGGAATTGGAGACTGGTGACAACCGTTAAGGCGCTACTGCGATCTATTTCATGGAACCGTTACCCTCGCAATCGCTGCGCCGCTATCGTTGCCAGCAGCTTCCAGTCCCTGACCTGCCAGGCGATTTTTTAGGAGAGAAAATGCACACAGAAACAAAACAATATACGACCATGGTGGGTGATAAGTCGATCACCATGGAAACCGGCCGCCTGGCCGGACAGGCTGGCGGTGCTGTCACGGTACGCCTTGGCGATACCGTAGTCTTCGCCGCAGCTACAATGGGGGATGAACCCCGCCAGGGAATAGATTTCTTCCCTTTGACGGTGGACTATGAAGAGCGGATGTACGCCGGTGGGCGCATCCCGGGTTCCTTCTTTCGTCGCGAAGGTCGGCCGAGCGAGGAGGCTATCTTAACCGCCCGTCTTACCGATCGCCCGATCCGCCCGCTTTTCCCTAAAGACCTGCGTAACGATGTGCAGGTGATCCTGTATTCCTTTTCTGCCGACAGCGAGAACCCGATCGATATCTTGGCTGTCAACGCGGCCTCCGCGGCTTTGATGATCTCCGATATCCCCTGGGGTGGACCGGTGGGTGCGGTGCGGATCGGGCGCATCCAGGGGAATTTCGTTGTCAACCCGACCTTTAGCGAAAAGGAGGAGTCGGATCTCGACCTGCGCCTGGCGGGGACGCGTGACGCCATTTTGATGGTCGAGTGTGGGGCGGAGATCGTAGCAGAGGAGGTGATCGTTGCTGCCCTGGAATTCGGTCACCAGGCTATTCAGACGTTAATTGATTTGCAGGAACGCCTGGCAGCTGAGGTTGGAAAACCCAAGCGGGCATACCTCAGCTTTGTACTCGACGAGGCTCTCAAAGCCACCGTTGCTGAAAAAGCGACGCCCGCCCTCGAAGAGATCTTCGAGCAGCCTAACGATAAAACGGCGGTCGACAATGCCCTCAACAATCTGAGAGATTCCCTGGTCGTCGAGCTATCCCCAGAGGATGAAGTCAAGGCGGGAAATGTTAGACAGGCTTTCAACGAGGCACTCAAATCGGTCGTGCGCCGGCGCATCCTGGAACGTGGGCTGCGGCCGGATGGGCGCGGCCCCACCGATATCCGTTCGATCTGGTGCGAGGTGGAAGTCAGCCCGCGCGCCCACGGATCAGGCCTATTCACCAGGGGCGAGACGCAGGTGCTCACCCTGGCGACCCTGGGTACGCCGCGCGAGGCTCAAGAGCTGGATACCTTGTCCCCGGCTGAGTCGAAACGCTACATGCACCACTATAACTTCCCGCCTTTCTCCACGGGTGAGGTGCGCCCATTGCGCGGCTCCTCCCGGCGTGATATCGGGCACGGTGCTCTGGCCGAGAGGGCGTTACTCCCGGTGCTCCCCCTCGAGACAAAGTTTCCCTATACAATGCGCCTGGTTTCGGAGGTGTTGTCCTCGAACGGATCTACCTCGATGGCCTCCGTTTGCGGTTCTACTCTGGCGTTGATGGATACGGGGGTGCCGATCAAGGCACCGGTTGCAGGGGTGGCCATGGGACTGATCAAAGGGGATGGCGATCAGTATGCCGTTCTGACTGACATCTTAGGAATAGAAGACCACCTGGGAGATATGGATTTCAAGGTGGCAGGTACCGATAAAGGCGTTACTGCCTTGCAAATGGACATCAAGATCAAGGGAATCACCAGCCAGATTATGGCGCAAGCCCTGGTGCAGGCCCGCCAGGCGCGCTTACACATCCTCAACAAAATGGTAGAAGTCATTCCTGTTCCCCGTCCCGAGCTAAAACCACACACCCCACGCATCACAATCGTTCGCATCCCGGTGGACAAGATCGGCGCGGTGATCGGCCCGGGCGGTAAGATGATCCGCAGCATTCAAGAGGAGACCAATACCCGCATCGACATCGAGGAGGATGGCTCGATTTACATCGCCGCTGTCGATGGGGAAGGCGAGCAGATGGCCCGCGACCGAATTCTCTCCCTCACGGAAGTCCCCGAAATCGGGCGGATTTACACCGGGCGCGTGGTGCGCATCACCGATTTCGGCGCCTTTGTTGAGATCCTTCCCAACACAGACGGCTTGGTGCACATTTCACAACTGGATACAGAACGGGTGGAAAGAGTGGAAGATGTCGTCCGCATGGGAGATGAAATCACAGTGATGGTAACGGACATCGATCCCGTGGGGAAGGTCCGTCTTTCTCGGCAAGCAGTCCTGGAGGGTTGGTCAGCGGAAGAAGCCTTAATGAGGATCGCCCAGGTGGCCGTCGGCCAGGGGGTGGGGGTGGCTCGCGTGGTGGCGGTGGCCGGAGAGATGACCGCCGAGGAGGTGGCGGAAGCCGCAACCGTCGTTAATCGGAAATAATGCTGCCATTCGGGATATAATCATCAAGAGCAATCCGGTTTATATAATTGGCATACTGACCGGTAATGGGTATCCTGCCTTCCTGAAAAACTTGGTTTCCGGTAATTAACGGTTTAATTGTTTAGGAGTATCCCATGAAATCTGATTTTATCTGGATGGACGGTGATTTAGTACCCTACGAAAAAGCAACAGTGCCTATCATTACACCCACGCTCCATTACGGCGTGGGTGTCTTTGAGGGGATTCGTTGCTACCGAACCCCAGAAGGATCAGCTGTCTTTCGCTTGCGCGAGCACTTGGAACGTTTCCTAGATTCGATCCATATCTTGGGCATCCGGGAATTTCCGTTTGGGGTCGAAGATATGCGCATAGCTGTTCACCAGACCATTAAGGTGAATGGGTTCACGGAATGCTATATCCGACCTTTGATGTATTTGCAGGGGGAGATGGGATTGAACATGGATAAATCAACTCCCAGGCTGGCCATCGCCGCCTGGGAGTGGGGGCCTTACCTGGGACAGGAAGCCCGCAATGGCGGAATTCATATGATGGTCTCCTCGTTTACTCGTCTACACCCCAACATCAACCTGACCAAATCGAAAACAACAGGAAATTACGTCAACTCGATGCTAGTCAAGACNCTGGCATTACGGTCTGGCTACGATGAAGCGGTGATCCTCGATCCGGAAGGGTTTGTCGCCGAGTGCACGGGTGAAAATCTATTTCTGGTGCGGGAAGGCGTCCTTTATACCCCGCCACGCAGCATTATTCTGGAAGGTATCACTCGCGATACGGTTATTACCCTGGCGGGTGACATGAACATTCCGGTCGTCGAAGCGATGATCACTCGCGATCAGCTTTACATTGCCGATGAAGTTTTTATTACCGGAACGGCAGCAGAGATAGTTGGCGTGCGAATGGTCGATTTCCGCCAGATCGGTAAGGGAAGACCAGGACCAATCACCCAAGCCCTGTCGCAGGCATTCTCAGACAACGTGCACGGTCAGGGAGTGCACTCAGATGAGTGGTTGGATTTTGTCTCCATGAACCAACCCGTCTCAGGCGAAACAGTATTAATCGATTTCTAATGTAACTTTTTCAGCGCATTCCGCATCTGATCTATGTGAAATCGAGCAAATGCCGACTCAGGGGTGTTCGGTAATGATAAGGATTGTGGTATGGTTTTCAATTTAGGAAGTAATCCATCTGATTTCTCGAGCGGCGATCGCTCTGACCAGGAATCTGTAAAGGTCCTAATCCTGGGTTCCGGGCCGGCCGGATTGAGTGCCGCACTCTATGCGGCGCGCGCCGACCTCTACCCGGTAGTGCTGAGCGGAATGGAATTGGGTGGGCAGGTTTCGTTGACATTTGCCGTTGAAAATTACCCTGGTTTTCCCGATGGAATCGGTGGCCTGGATCTGGTCGATCTTTTTCGGAAACAAGCGGAACGCTTCGGTGCCAGGATTGAGTATGACTCAGCAACCGAGACGGATCTCTCACAGCGTCCATTCCGGGTGAAAACGCAAAACGGGAAACTCTATCTGGCAGAAACCTTGATCGTCACCACCGGGGCTAGCGCACTACACTTGAATGTGCCAGGGGAGATGGAGTTTACCGGAAGGGGAGTCTCCTATTGCGCCACCTGTGATGGCTGGTTCTTCAAGGGAAAAGAGGTGATTGTAGTGGGTGGTGGAGATAGCGCCTTGGAAGAAGGGTTATTCCTCACCCGGTATGCAGATTCGGTCACTATCGTCCATCGTCGCGATCAGTTGCGCGCCGGGCCATTGCTGTCAAAACGCGCCATGGAGAATCCTAAAATGAATCTTATGCTGAATACCGTGGTGACTGAAATCAAGGGGGATGGTACAGTCCAATCAGTGAGTCTTGTGGATAAGCAATCTGGAAAAGAAATTGAACGCCGAGTGGATGGAGTATTCATTTTTATTGGTCACTCCCCCAACACAGACCTATTCAAAGGCCAACTCGAAATGGATAAACGCGGTTATTTGCGAGTCGATCAGCTGATGCATACGAGTGTCCCAGGAGTGTTCGCCGCT
>C687J35503_10000116_pt1 | contig 18537 bp, 19 predicted proteins | sample RifCSP19_3_FD_35503 | JGI IMG/M metagenome (IMG submission 35503)
TCCACCACATTATCCATTCGAGCAGGTGGATATGTGAGCTTTTGGGCGTTGGCAAGAGCTAAAAAGAACATTATAAGCAGGCCAGTTAAGAGGAGACTCTTGACCTTAAGCCATTTGCTATTCTTTGGAAATTGATTAAATCTTTTCAGCATTGCGGTTACTCCTTTTTGAATATTTCTTATTTTGAGCTGACTAGTTTCATAAGCTCTTTTTTTCTTTTTGAGTTAATATGTTTCTTATATTTTGTCATGAACTTTTTAAGGAAAACTCCGGCTTTGTATGCTTCATAAATCTGTCTATTTTCAATGCTTCCTTTGACAATCTCTTCAATCTGTTCTTTTGAAAAGGCCTCATAGTTTTCTAACATTTCAGTTTTCTTATTCGCATCTTCAAAAGAGTTACTCTTAGCAAAAGACCTGATTAAGCAGTCTTTCAGATTTTCTCTTAACTTTTTCTTATTTAATATCAATTTAGTGATTTCTAGGCATGAATCCCAGCAGGAATAAGTTTTAGAGCCATTTGAACCTCGAGATGTATCATATTTGAATTTAAAAGCCTGGACTTTAGCAATGAAACCGTAAGGATTAATATCGACTCTTAGGGGGACTATGAGCTTTCGGTTTGCAACAGCTATTCCTGTTTCTTGATCAGTCCAATTAGATTCCTTGAAATTATTTGTCAATAATGGAATGAATACATCTGTTTGTTTCAACCTTTTAAGTATTGTTTCCTGCCATTCAGCGCTTGGAGTTATGTCTTCGTGGGCTAAGAATACATCCATCCCGTAGTGCTCAAACCCCTCCTTTATAGCCCCGGCTAATTGTTTGTCCTCTGAAGAATAACTCACAAAAATCCTCAGTGACTTACCTCTAAAGACTCTTGTTTCTTTGTTTTCTTTTGCCATAATTATTATAAGAATCAGATAGATAAAAATTAATCTAAAGGCATCTCGTTCTATTTTACTTATTCCCCTCTAAAAGTCAAGTCCCGTTTTGATTTTTTGGGGAAAAAAGAGACGCATGCGATACGTCTCTACAAATGCGGGGGCAATTCATGTCCATTTGGATCCATCTGGAAATTGCCCTTACGAAAAAATGGAGGTCTGAAGACCTCCGCTACAAAAAATTAAAACCCCAACTCTTCCCCTACTAAAATCATGGTTACTCTTCCTTTTTCCCTTTCGCCTTCGATGATTAAAAGCTGGTTGCACATCCGGTCAAACTCCGGGGCACGGCACAAACCATAATCGCAAAAACCTGTTTCCCTGCAAGGGGTATTAAAATCCAGCCTTTTAGCATTCATCGGGGTAGATAGATTCCTGGTTCGGTCTATCCCCTCTTTTATATCTTTGACGATTTTGTTTACCCCGCAAACGATGACCACCTTTTTACCATAGCAAAGCCCCGCGATCTTATTCCCCATACCGCTGATATTGACAAGCTCTCCGTTTAACGTAACCGCATTGGTTCCGGAAAGAAAATAGCCAGCACTAACTCCTTCTCTTCTTATTTTCAAACTTTCTTCTTTAGAAAGGTCCGGGAGATATTGATTGTATAGTTTATAATTCCCTTTCATCAGTTCATCTAATATCCCCACTTCTTTTAGAGTAACCGAGCCAGCTAAGCCAACAGATGCACCCTCAGGAATTAAACTCAGGATTTTTTCCCTTGTCTCTTTTCCAGTTTTGCAATAAAAGGCTTCGATATTGTTCCCTTTCAGGCTCTGCAGGACTTTAGCCGACAGCTTCTCATAATACCATACTTTATTTTTATCCATTCTACCTCCATCTTCAAATTCCTAATAAATGAATTTCGCTGATTTCGTCAAGCAGGTTTTTCAGGGGCATCAGATTAAGAACTTGTGATTCTTATGAATCCTGAGCATCTGAATTTTTTCCCTATACTTTTAACTTATTTCTGCCGATAAGTATAATAGTGAATTTTTTACTTGATTTTTTTATTTTTTTACGTATAACAGTTAAGAAGTTGGTTTTTTGAAGGATTGAGTTAGTGGATTTCAGAGTAAAATAGAAAAGAGCGTAAGCGGCCACGAAAGCCTTTGGTTTTAGTGGGTTTTTTCGTGGTTTTTGTTTTTAACATTTTTCAATGGAAGGTGGTGAGAAAGTTTTGGCAGAAGGGAAAGTGAAGTGGTTTAACGAGGCTAAGGGGTTTGGCTTTATCGAGCCGAGCGATGGCGGAAAGGATGTCTTCGTGCATTTTTCAGCCATCAAGGCAGAGGGATATAAGTCCCTGCAGGAGGGAGACCAGGTTAGCTTCGATATCACCCCGGGTCCCAAAGGACCACAGGCAATTAATGTAGTTAAATTATAAAATAAGATTTAACCGCATTATAAGCTCTCCCGCAGAAATGCGGGAGGGCTTTTTTATTTACTGTAGCGACTGTCTTGAAAATCAAGTATTTTTTAACATAGCGTTAGAAATAATCAGCAGTTTGCGCATTACTGCGACCAGGGCTACCTTTTTTGGCTTTCCTGAAGCTAATAGCCTCTGATAAAACTCTTTGAGCTTCTGGTTAAATCTTGTTGCTACCAGGGCCGGCATATACAGGATCTTTCTTATAAGCCAGCGTCCTCCAGCTATGAAGCTCTTACCTTTCCACTTGCCACTCTCCCGGTTGAAAGGCGCTATCCCGGCCAACGCCCCTATCTGTTTCCTGCCCACTCTGCCTAATTCAGGTAAACAAGAAAGCATACTCACTGCAGTGATAAAACCTATCCCATTCTGCCTCCGCAAAACCTCAATTTTGTGCATGATCTCTTTATCCTTCCCAGATAGCTCTTTTATCCTCCCCTCGATTAGCTTCAGCTCCTTCTCCAGTACCCTGATCACTCTTTTCAGGCTCTTTTCCTTTTCCCCCTCTGAAAGACGAAGCCTGTTTTTCTCCGCCACAACCATATCCTGTATCTCCTGCCGCCTCTTGACAAGCTCCTGCAACTCCAGTACCACCCCACTTAAATCCGGTAACTCCTCTAACTTTACCACCTGCCCAAACCTGGCTATAACCTCAGCGTCAATCCTGTCGGTCTTGGCTTTCTTCCCCACACCCTTGGCAAAATGCCTAACCTGAACAGGATTAACTACACGAACTTGCAACCCCGATTCCCCTAACATCTTCCTGCAAACCCGCTCATACCCACCCGAAGCCTCTATAACTACCAACTCTACCCTGTTGCCCTTTAACCAGGATACAAGCTTCTTAATTCCTTTACTGGTATTGCCGAAGACCCGGCGCACTGGATTAACACTGTCATCTACCAAAAGAACGCAAACCTCCAGCTCTTCTGAACTCACATCGATACCACAAACTATCTGTCCAATGGATCCAAAATCGGATTGCATAACTCCTACTCCTTGTGTATAATATATTTTGGTTAATTTGCCTCTGGTAGCCCATCCTTGCAATGCGGTCTTTTTAGACCGGGTCCGCCTTAGGCGGATTCGAGCTTACAGAGGCTAAAGGGACCTTGCCGACGACCATGCTACAAACGAGCTTCTTAGCCCAAGGGGCGAACGATCTGTCGGCAAGGTTTCCTTTACAAATATACAAAATAAACATCCTAATATACAAGGGGCGTATTGCAATACGCCCCTACATGAAAATTGCATGCATAGTCCCGCAAAGACCTGATGTCCTTGCATGAATTCCATTAATGAAATCATTTTTATTTTCAAATCATTCCAAACAGAACGGTAATCAAAGCTGTAATATTCATAAAGGCTTTAGGTTTTTAACCTAAGGTCTTTTGTTTTAATCTGGATGCAGGAGATTTTACTTGACAAGCGGGGTTTAATTTTTTATTTATCTTAGCTTATGAAGATTGATTTGAAATCTCTCAGGGATGAGGTAAACTATTTAAGCTTAGAAGGAACTGCTGACTCCCTGGGCCTTAAAATCGAATGGGTGGAGTTTCCCCACCCGGTCAAAGTGAACTTGAGAGTCTTACGCTCCGGGAAGAACTATATCGGTGAAGGAAAGGTCGAGACCGTTGCCTTATTCGAATGCTCCCGCTGTCTGAAAAAATACTCACAGCCTCTGAAGGCGGATATCAGATTCCTGCTCAAAGAGGAAAAAGACCAGATAATCCTGGAATCAGAAGACCGGGAAAACCTGGCGCAGACTGGAAATTTCTTCAAGCTGGATGACCTGGTGAGAGAGAGCTTGATTTTATCCATACCTTTGAAGTCGCTGTGCCAGGAGGACTGTAAGGGGCTTTGTCCGACCTGCGGAACAGATTTGAACGTAACAACCTGCGAATGCAAGAAAGAAAAGAACGACCCGCGCTGGGAGAAACTAAGGGATTTGAAAACGGAAAAGAAGTAAAAAGAGAGACGGAAGACGTAAGAATTAAAACCATAAGAAAAGATAATTCAGGAGAAGAAAATGCCACTGCCTAAAAGAAGACATTCCAAGACCAGAGGAGCCAAACGAAGAACTCACTGGAAACTCGACGCTCCGAATGTTACCAGATGCTCTCATTGTCACCAGCCAAAACTGCCTCATCATATTTGCCCGCATTGTGGATATTATGATGGCAAGGAAATCATTACCCCAGAAGAGACAACCTGAGCCGGAAACCCCGTTTTAGAGCGGGAATACGGCATGCAGGGAGGAGTAAGCTTTGATCCGGATCGCCTTAGATGCCATGGGAGGAGATTATGCACCTGGATCAGTAGTAGAAGGTGCATTTTTAGCCTACCAGAAGAAAACCGACGATTTCAAGATCACCCTGGTCGGGGAAAAGGAAAAAATCGAAAAGGAGCTTTTGCGGCTTAATCTGCGCAACTCTTTTTTCACCATAGAAAACGCAACCGAAAATGTGCGGATGGAGGAAAGCCCGACTGAGGCTCTTAAAGAGAAGAAGAACTCCTCCATCGCGGTTGGTACCAGGCTGCAAAAAGAGAACAAGGCGGATGCTTTTATCTCCAGCGGTAATACCGGCGCGGTGATGGCTACCTCTCTTTTAACCTTAGGCCGGTTAGAAGGGGTTGCACGGCCGGCAATTGCCACCTGCCTTCCCACTGAAAAAGGGGTGGTGGTTTTCTTAGACGTGGGAGCTAATGCCGAATGCAAAGCCATAAACCTTTACCAGTTCGGGGTGATGGGAAGCATCTATGCCTCCCACGTTTTGAAAAAGGAATCTCCCAAGGTAGGTCTTCTTTCCATCGGAGAGGAAAGCACCAAAGGGACTGAAATTGTCCAGGAAGCGCATAAGCTTCTGGAAAAGGGCCCGGTCAATTTCGTGGGGAATGTTGAGGGGACAGACGTTTTAAAAGGGACTTGCGATGTGGTGGTCACGGATGGTTTCGTGGGTAACATCGTTTTGAAATTTACGGAAAGCATTGACGGATTTCTAACTTCTCTGGTTCACAAAAGGGTTAAACAGAGCCTGCTTTTTAGATTCGGAGCTTTTCTTCTGAAGATCTCCCTGCGGGATTTAAGGAAGGTCCTGGATTATGCAGAATATGGAGGAGCCCCCCTTTTAGGGGTGAATGGGGTTTCTATAATCTGCCACGGAAAGTCTTCTCCCAAAGCCATCCAGAATGCTATAAAAGTCGGAGTCGATATGGTAAAGGAAAAGGTCAACCAGGTGATCCAGGAGAAGCTGGCGAATAATAATAATTTGATCAGGGGATAAAAATGTCTGATTTCGAATCTACCGAGCATAATAATAGATTTGGTGCTGTTATCACTGGAACGGGCTCCTTTACTCCGGAGAAGGTTTTGACTAATGCGGATTTAGAGAAGATGGTCGAGACCACGGATGAATGGATAACCGCCCGCAGCGGGATCAAGGAAAGAAGGATTGCAGATAAAGAAACTGCGGCCTCGGACTTATCTTTTGAAGCTACAAAAAAAGCAATGGAGGAGGCAAAGATAAAACCAGAGGAGCTCGATTTGATCCTGATCGGGACTGTTACTCCGGATTATCTTTTACCCTCTACTGCCTGCATCCTTCAGGATAAGTTAGGAGCTAAAAATGCCGCGGTTATGGATATAGTTGCGGCTTGCAGCGGGTTCCTCTACGGCCTTTCAGTGGCTCAAGCCTTTATCTATTCCGGGAAATATAAGACCATCCTGGTAATCGGGGTCGAAGTTTTATCCAAGATCACCAACTGGAATGACCGGAACACCTGTGTTCTTTTCGGTGACGGAGCTGGTGCAGCTATTGTTCAGAGGACTCAGGAAAATAATAAGGGCATATTAGCCACTTATTTATGCGGAGATGGTTCCCTGGCTAATCTTTTGCATATTCCGGTTGGCGGAACAAGGACACCTCTGACCAAAGAGAATATCGATAAAGGGGATCAATACATCAAGATGGAAGGAAACGAGGTTTTTAAATCAGCCGTTAGGTCGATGGGGGATGCAGCCACGCGAGCTTTAAAGGAAGCTAATATCTCCGCGGAGCAGATTGACCTATTAATTCCGCATCAGGCAAATATAAGGATTATCGAGGCAACTGCCAAAAGGCTAAAACTGCCTATGGAAAAAGTTTTCGTCAATATCGATAAATACGGAAACACCTCTGCTGCCTCTATCCCGATTGCTTTAGACGAGGCAAGGAAATCCGGCCGGATAAAACCAGGGGACATTACGCTGTTGGTTGCATTCGGAGCCGGGTTTACCTGGGGCTCAGCGGTGATCCGATGGTGAGAAAAGCAGGTAGCTCGTAGCAAGGAACATGTAGCAAAAGAAGAGAGAAGATTAAATTGCTCTCCGTTGGTGTCTTCACCAACGGAACCTTGTTGGTCAGGAGACCAACAAGGAGCAAAAGAGAAAAGAAAAAGGAAAACTGAAAAAGTGAAATAGAAAAGAATAATGACTGTCATTCTGAGCCCCCGCAGGGGGCGAAGAATCTGTTTTAAGTAAAATTCGATTGATTCTTCAGTCGTCCATTTGGACTCCTTCAGAATGACAAAGAGAATGTCGCACAATAAAATTTATGGATAAAAAATTTGCCCTCGTCTTCCCCGGTCAGGGTTCCCAGTATGTGGGGATGGCTAAGGATTTGTATGAGTCTTCTTCTGAGGTGAAAGAGCTTTATGCTAAAGCTTCAGAGAGTCTGGAATATGATTTGGCTAAAGTCTGCTTCGAAGGACCAGAAGAGCTTTTAGTTCAGACCAAATATACCCAGCCAGCCATCTTTGTTCACAGTGTGTCTTTGTGGCAGTTTCTGAAAAAAGAAGGAATTCTTCCTTCCTTTGTAGCCGGGCATAGCCTGGGAGAATATTCAGCCGCAGTTTGCGCCGGATTTTTCTCGTTTGGAGACGGGCTTAAGGCAGTCAAGCACCGGAGCCTTCTGATGCAAAAGGCATGTGATAAAGAAAAAGGGACTATGGCGGCAATTATTGGTTTATCCGGAGAAAAGGTTCTGGAGCTGTGTAAACAGGCTTCAAATTATGGTATAGTTCAGCCAGCCAATTTCAACTCGCCTGACCAGGTAGCCATAACCGGTGATTTAAAAGGTGTGGAAAAAGGGGTTGAGCTAGCCAAGGAATTCGGGGCAAAAAGGGTGATGATGCTTTCAGTTGGTGGTGCTTATCACTCCCCTTTGATGGCTTTGGCAAAAGAAGGGATGGCAGAGGTTCTGAACAGCGTAAAGATAAACCCGGGTCAGGTCCCCCTGATAGCCAATGTTACTGCCACTCCGACCAAAGACCCGGTAGAGCTGAAATATCTTCTGATAGAGCAGATAACCAGCTCAGTTCTGTGGCACCAGTCGATGGAATACCTTTACAGTCAGGGGATAAAAGATTTTATTGAAATAGGCCCTGGGAAAGTCCTGCAAGGGCTTTTGAGGAGGTCTTTTAAAGAGGTCAACTTATTCGGGATAGATAAGCTTTCCGAGCTTGAGCAGTTTGTAAGGGAGTATCAGGCGGTTGAGGTTTAGGATATGGGTTTAAAAGGGAAAGTAGCTTTAATCACTGGTGCCGCACAGGGAATAGGAAAGGCTATCTCTGAAAAGTTAGCTTCAGCCGGGGTAAATTTGATTCTCTGGGATGTAAATTTAGAGTTAGCAGAAAAAGTGGCCTCTGAGCTGCAAACAGAGAAAAATATAAAAGCCCTGGCCCAAAAGGTGGACGTATCAAATTACTCTATGGTGGAGGCAGGTTTAAAAAAAGCGCTGGAGGAATTTTTGCAGATCGATATTTTAGTCAACAATGCCGGTATAACCCGGGATGGACTTTTGATACGAATGAGCGAGGAGGACTGGGATAAAGTTATAGACGTGAATCTCAAAGGCACATTTAACTTATGCAAAGCAGTTTCCAGGATTATGCTGAAACAAAAATCAGGCCGTATCGTAAACATAAGCTCAGTTGTGGGGTTAATGGGAAATATCGGGCAGGTCAACTATTCTGCCTCCAAAGCCGGGCTTTTGGGTTTGACCAAATCGTTAGCCAAGGAGTTAGCCTCAAGAGACATTACGGTCAATGCAGTGGCGCCCGGATATATCAAGACCGAGATGACGGAAAAGATACCAGAGGAAGCGAAAAAGGCTTTTCTTTCCTCCATCCCTTTGAGAAGAGAAGGACTGCCTGAGGACGTGGCAAATACGGTTGCCTTTCTGGTTTCGGATGAAGCAAGTTACATTACCGGGCAGGTCATTCAGGTAGATGGTGGATTGTTGATGTAAAAAAGCTGGTAGCAAGTAGCGAAAAAAAGGGAAGATGAAAAACTGAAAAAGGAAAATAAAAAAACGATAATTGTCATTCTGAGCCCGCAGGGCGAAGAATCTATCTCAAAATCAATACGGCGGATTCTTCGGTCGTCCCCGTAGGACGGGACTCCCTCAGAATGACGCTACGTGAACGGATCAAGAAATAGAGGAAGAATAAAAAGAAAAGAATTCAAAAAAAAAGAGGAGGTGAAAAGATGGCATCAGTGGATGAGAAGGTAAAGGAGATTATCGTGGAGCAGTTGGGAGTGGACCCGGCTCAGGTTACGCCGGAGGCTTCTTTTGTAAACGACTTAGGAGCTGATTCCCTAGATACGGTGGAGTTAGTGATGGCTTTAGAGGAGGAGTTTAACTTAGAGATTCCGGATGAGGACGCAGAGAAGATCACGACTGTGGGACAGGCGATCGAGTACATCAAGCAGAACAGTTCCAAGGAAGCATAAAAGCTCTATTTGAAAATGGTTTTTGCATTAGTAAGAAATCATAAAATCAGGTGAGTTAAATGAAAAGGAGAGTAGTTATCACCGGGTTAGGGGTTATCTCTCCGGTGGGTAACAGCGTGGAGGAGCTGTGGGAAGCTCTGAAAAATGGAAAATCCGGAGCAGGTAAGATTACCAGGTTTGACGTTTCGAATTTTACCACCAGGATTGCGGCTGAGGTAAAAGGGTTTGACCCTCTGCAGTATATCGACAAAAAGGAAGCCCGCAGGATGGGCTTGCACGAGCAGTACTCTATGTCCACTGCTTTTCAGGTAATGCAGGATGCGAAGCTGGACTCCAACTCATTCGACCCGGACAGGGCTGGAGCAGTTATCGGAAGTGGGATCGGAGGGGTGGACGTTATGGAAACCCAGCATTCGATCCTTTTAAAAGACGGGCCCGGAAGGGTGAGCCCTTTCTTTGTTCCGATGATGATCGTGGACATGTCTGCTGGCCTGGTCTCCATAAGGTATAATCTTAAAGGTCCTAACTATGCTACAGTCTCTGCCTGTGCCTCCGGAGCGAATGCGATTGCGGATTCCTTTAAAATCATCCAGAGGGGGGATGCTGAACTTATGGTTACCGGGGCGAGCGAAGCTTCCATAACTCCACTTGCCTTGGCCGGGTTTTGCTCTGCCAGGGCCTTATCCACCAGAAATGAGGAGCCGGAAAAAGCTTCCAGGCCCTTTGACAAATTAAGAGATGGCTTTGTTATGGGCGAAGGATCAGGAATGCTGATTCTGGAGAGTTTAGAGCATGCGCAAAAAAGAGGGGTTAAAATCTATGCGGAGATAGTGGGGGTGGGAATGACTGCAGATGCTTATCATATCACTGCCCCGGCCCCAGACGGGGATGGCGCTATACGCTCGATGAAATTAGCTCTTCAGGATGCCGGGCTAAATCCGGAGGAAGTGGATTACATCAACACGCACGGCACCTCTACAGATTTAGGTGATATAGCTGAGACCCAGGCGATAAAAAATGTTTTTGGGGAAAGGGCTTATAAGATTCCCGCTAATTCTACCAAGTCACTGGTCGGACACCTTTTGGGAGCAGCCGGTGCAGTTGAGCTGATTGCGACCATAAAATCAATGGAGCAGGGGATTTTGCATCCTACTATAAACCAGGAGGTGCCTGACCCGGAATGTGATTTAGACTATGTTCCCAACCAATCTCGAAAGCACCAGATCCGGGTGGCTTTAAGCAACTCCTTCGGCTTCGGAGGGCACAATATAACCCTGGCAATAAAAAAATTCGAAGCATAGACCCTTCTTAAATTTTCCTATGAGATTTGAACCGGGCAGGTTTATCAGGAACTTATTTTTTAAATCAAAGGCTGGTTTAAAAGAAGGATTAGAACAAAGGCTGGGGTATATCTTCAAAGACCAGTCCCGGTTAGAAGAGGCTTTGACCCACCGCTCTTTTTTAAAAGAGGCTGGCAAAGAGAGAAACTCCTCTTATGAAAGACTGGAGTTTTTAGGTGATGCGGTCTTGGGACTTTCGGTCAGCCTGTATCTTTTTGAGAATTTCCCGGACAAAGATGAGGGGGAATTAACCAAGCTCAAAGCCACTTTGGTGAGCGAGGTAAATCTTTCCCGCCGGGCAAAGCTGATCTCCTTAGGGAAATATCTTCATTTAAGCGCAGAGGAGGAAAAATCCGGAGGAAGGTCCAGGCCTTCCATCCTGTCTGATTCGTATGAAGCCCTGTTAGGTGCTATTTTCCTGGACGGGGGCTTGGAAGCAGCAGAGGAGTTTATCCAGGCACATCTTTTGAAAAATCTGAAGGAGACGGCTGAGGATAAATCGATGCATAACTACAAGGGCGAGCTTTTGGAACTGCTGCAGGCTGAAGGCGAAGGTATTCCTAAATATGAGGTCCTGGAAGAGGAAGGACCTGACCATCAGAAGATGTTTACCATCGGGGTTTATTCCAAGGGAAAGCTTTTAGGCCAAGGTAAGGGTGCAAGTAAAAAGGAAGCAGAACAGTACGCCGCCAAAATGGCTTTAGAGGAACTCGAAAAGGAGACAAGCTGAAATGGATTTTCTGTTGACTGAGGAGCAGAAAAAGTTAAAAGAGCTGAGCAGGAAGATAGCTTTGGAAAAAATTCTCCCTAAAAGAGAATATTTTGATGAGACTGAGGAGTTCCCCTGGGAGATAGTAAAGGAGTTAGCTTCAGCCGGGCTGTTTGAGGTTTACATTCCTCAGGAATATGAAGGGAAAGGTGGGGGAGTCACTGAGCTTTCTGTGGTGGCTGAGGAGCTGTCCAGGGTCTGCGGTGGAATTGCGCTTTCCTTTGCCGGGACAGCTTTAGGAACTTACCCGATCCTGCTTTTCGGAAATGAAAAGCAGAAGAAAAAGTACCTTCCACTTATAGCTAAAGGTGAAAAATTAGCCGCTTTCGGGTTGACCGAGCCGAATGCAGGATCAGATGCCTCATCCATTCAGACTCAGGCAAAGAAAGTAGAGGGTGGGTATCTTTTGAACGGAACCAAACAGTGGATCACCAATGGAGGAGAAGCAGAGGTCTATACTATAGTTGCAGTCACAGACAAAAACAAAGGGGCAAGAGGAGCATCTGCCTTCATAGTCGAGAAAGGTTATGAAGGTTTTTCCTTTGGCAAAAAAGAAAAGAAGATGGGCATAAGGGCATCTGCCACCAGGGAGCTTAATTTTTCGGACTGCTTTGTGCCAGAGGAAAATCTCTTAGGCAAGGAGGGGAGCGGGTTTATCGTGGCAATGAGGACATTTGACAAGACCAGGCCAGGCGTGGCAGCTCAAGCCTTAGGTATTGCCCAGGGGGCTTTGGACGAAGCTCTGGTTTATTCCAGAAAAAGGGAACAGTTTGGACAGCCGATCTCCTCTTTTCAGGACATCCAGTTTAAGTTAGCGGATATGGCAACTCAGGTCGAGGCAGCCAGAGCACTGGTCTATTCAGTTGCACTTCTCATCGACTCCGGAGCAGAAAAAGTCTCCAAGGAATCCTCTATGGCTAAGATATTCGCTTCAGACGTAGCAGTCAAAGTGACCAGTATGGCTGTGCAGATTTTTGGAGGATATGGTTACCTGAGAAACTATCCAGTCGAAAAGATGATGCGGGATGCTAAGATAACCCAGATCTACGAAGGCACAAATGAGATCCAGAGGGGAATTATCGCGCTGAACCTCATCAAAGAGATAGTTAGTAAGAAATAATGACTGATATCGGATGACGAATGTCGAATAAAAGATTAAACCTTCCTCCACCCTTCTACTTATAAAGGAGGGGGAATCTTCCGTAGGGGCAGGTTCCATCGCCTGCCTGAATATTTTGGTTTTCGTAGCGCGACCCTTTCAGGGGTCGCTTTTTTGTGGTGTCAGGAGGAACTTCTTCAATATCCCGATATGAAAAGATATCTCAGATTTTGAAGCCAATCCCAGCGCTGAATCTTAGAAATTGGGTTTCGCTTCTTTGATCATAGTTAAACCAGATCTCCGGGTAGCGGTATCGTCCCCGATTGAAAATAACATTATAATCAGTTTCTGCGAATAACAAGATCCGACCTGCCTTAAATTGTAAGCCGAGACCAGGTGCCAGACCAAGATAGTTTCCCGTATGAACTATTTTCGCTCCGCTTACCAGCGTATGGAGTAGACGGAGATGATACCAGCCGAAGCTGAAGCAGAAATAGGGTGAGACTCCGTCATCAGGTTCTGGTAAAAATTTCGCGGAGAGTAAAAGAGAAGTCCAGCGCCAATCAGTGAAATAGGAGATGGGCTCCTCGTAAATAGGGAAGCCGGGTCCAAGGTTCGGCAGGTCTAAGGTATCGTGTTTAAACCAATACTGTTGAATTACCACCCCGAGAGAGAATTTATCCAACGGATACCACTCGATACTACCTCCAAAAACTGGACCACTCTTGACCCTTGAAGGGTAGCTGTCGCCCCAGGGACGGGATATTCCACCTTTGAGGAAGATTCCAAGCTTGCCTTTAAGGCTAATGGCATCACCAGTTGTGAAACACCCTAAGATTAACAAGGCGGTCAAGCAAATGAGTTTTCTCATGATTCTAAACCGACCGAAAGATTTACGTTTCTACAAAGCGAGATGTACCAATCTCCTAATGGGTGACCACCTTTTTCATAATATATCGGTCTCGGAAAATCAAGTACTTTTTTGATAAATGTGTGGACACTCAATTGCAGGCCAAAGGACCAGGGAGTCCTAAATGCCTGGCTAAAATGTCATAGAATTCTCTCCGGACGGGCTGGGTGCCCGAGTCACGAAGCCAACCCATTATACAAAAGGTGGCATTTCTAACTAAAAAGACAGTGGGCGATTTTTTAAAATTAAATATTTGACTTGGGCATTATAAAATTTATATTAGGGTTAAAAGATATTCTCGCATCGTCTAAAATCTTTTGCGCCCATAGCTCAAATGGATAGAGCGCCTGACTACGGATCAGACGGTTGGGGGTTCGACTCCCTCTGGGCGCAAGAAAGACAGTGATTAGTGACTGGTGATTAGCTTAGGGGGAAAAATGATTATAAAGAAGATTGAAATCCTTGCTTTACTGGGCTGCATTGCCCTTTTCCTTACTGTTTGTCAAAACCCTTTCTCCTCAGGTGGAAACGGTGGTTTTAAAGTCGTTACCGGCACAGTACAAAGAGGGGTGGAATGGGAATGCTGGGTTTTAATATCGACCTCCGGAAAATCTTATGAGCTTTACGGTGAAAGGTCTTCAGAAATTAAGAAGGAAGGTATTAAGGTAAAGGTCATGGGGAAAATATTGACAAATACAGTTAGTTTTTGCATGCAAGGTACTCCTTTAGAGGTCATCAGTTATCAAAAGCTGGATTGAGCTAATGTGGACAGAGTCTGAGGAGTGTAGTTTTTTAGCATTTGGGACACGGTTTTTTTTGGCCCTTGCCCTGACCTTTTTGGTCTCGGCGGCAAGCTGCACGAAGCCGATCCCGATATATGAAGTGCCGCCTCCAGTTCCAAGTAAAGTGAATATATATGATGATTTTTTTGATCCTCCTACCTTTACAGTTAGAGCAGGCACGAGGATAACCTTTATTAACCTTGGTTACCATAATCATTCAGCCACCAGTGATCAGGGGGTTTTCGATTCCGGGACTTTAGCCCCAGGACAAAGCTTTTCTTTTACCTTTCAGTACAAAGGGGAATTTAGTTTCCACTGCAAGTTCCATCCGGAAATGCATGCCAAAATAATAGTTCAATGAAATTGTCTACCCAGATTAGTGCGTAGGGGCGACCCGCTCTTCGGCTTTGCTCCCTTCGACTTCGCTCAGGGACTGTGAGCATAGTCGAACAGTCAGAGCAGTGAGCTTGTGCTTCGGCTACTCTCAGCACGGTGAGCTTGTCGAACCGTCGAACTGCGGGGTCGCCCCTACATTCCTATAAAATAATCGTATACTTTTAGATTTGAGTCCTGAACGAGTAGATTGCTTCGTCGGTCAAATAACCTTCTCGGTATGCACCACTTTGGTGCATACCTCGCAGTGACTGAAAAGATAGTCCCTTGTATCGAATATGAACCAGAAACTTAAGAAAGTCATCTCTGCCAGTAGGAGGGTGGACCTTCTGACCTTCTATCCGGATTATCTGATGAAAAGACTGGAGGAGATCGGGAAAGAGAACATCCATACTCTGGTTATCTGGACTAAAAACCCTCAGAAGATTATAGAGAACAAGGGTCTGAGAAAATATTTAAAGTCGATTGACCAGATTTATCTTTTATTGACTGTAACCGGCTTAGGCGGGACTCCCCTGGAGCCTGAAGCACCAGAACCAGACAGGGTGCTGAAAGCTCTGCCAGATTTAACAGAGTTTCTTGGCTCCCCTTTGAGAATTGTCATAAGATATGACCCTTTGATAGATGTAGTCTATGATAAAAATGTTCATCTTTCCAATATTGACTCAAATCTTTTTCAGAATGTTCTTGATTCAGTTAATCAGAATGGAATAAGAAGAATTATCACCTCTTATGTAACTGTTTACCCGAAAGTAAAAAGAAGGCTGGACAAATACAATTTCCAGATAATAGACCATCCCCTGAGTGAAATCAAAGATTTTATCCTGAAAAAAATAATCCTACAGACTGAAAAACTGGGTATGGAGCTTTCCACCTGCGTTCTGCCAGAGATAACTAAAAAAGGGTGTATAGACGGTAATCTCCTCACGGAGCTTCACCCTCGAAAAGAGCCCTGTTCTACAGTTAAAGACAAAACCCAGAGGAAAAGTTGCCACTGCACAAAATCCGTAGATATTGGTATCTGGTTTCCTTGCTACCATAATTGTTTTTACTGCTATGGAAGCCCTACTTTTCAAAGTTCAGATTCAGAGAAAAAAGATTCATAAAACTGCTTTTGTAATTTCCGGTTAGTCCTCTGACCAACGGTCATCTCCTCTGTTGGTAAGGACACCAACGGAGAGCATTTGCCTGCTGGTGGTTGGTCTCCTGACCAACCACAAATTCTTTTTACTGCTAAAGATAATCCTTTTAAAGTCGATAATAAAATAGAAGATTTTTCTTGTATTATTAAGGATAGTCCCCAAAGCAAAAGTTTTTTAAAGAGGTGAGCTGTGNGCCAAGAAGAGAATAGTTCTTTGGAAAATTCTCAGGAGATTAGGGACAACTCCGAACTGGCTTCCTTGGGAGATGAGGAGACCAAAGTTGCCATCAAGGAAGAAATAGAAGAAACTCCTGCACCCCCTCAGGCTGCATCTGAACCTGCATCTACCGGAGAAGAGAAGGTAGAGGATAAAACCGACAAGGTAAAAATCTCAGACATCGAGATACAATCGCCAATTGATGCGATGATCGAAAAGACCCATCTCGATTCTCAAGGTCCTGAAAATATGACAGGACAAAAATTGACGGAGAAAAAACATAAAAGAACCAGAAATTCCAGAAAAAGAGCAAAGACTGAATCTGCATCCGCAGGATCAGATTCTGAAACCACTTCAAACGAAAAAACGGACCTGACTCCTGAAACCGGATACAGAATCTCAACAGAAACAGACAAGCCTGAAGAAGAACCGACCAGGCCTGATACCCTGTCCAGGATTAGACCCCTGGAGGAGCAGAAGGTTTTAAACAAAGGGGTGGCTCATTTTAAGGATAACGTCATAAAGATCGCCGGCGGGTTCAGGCTGCATGCCGGGGATGAGATGAAAATCGGAGACCGGGAGTTCGAGCTAAAGCATCTTGAGCCCAGCAAAAAACCATTATACTGGGGTATTCTGGCTTTGGGGATAATTGTATTATTCTTCATTTTCCTGTCCAGCTTTACCGGACCCAAGGATTCTGGCAAAATGGTAGGAGTGGTAGTGGAAAAAGGGACAGGCGTATTTCTCCCGAATGCCATGATAGAGCTTAAAGAATTAGGCAAGAAGGTTCAGTCCAATGACCTGGGATTTTTCATAATTGACCTTTTGCCAGCAGGCACCTACCAGATACAGGCACAGCTTAAAGGTTATACCCCGGTGAGTGAGAATGCGGTGATAGTCAGAAAACAGACCACCACCACAGTGGTTGAGCTTTCACCTCAAACCGTCTTATCTTCTCCAGCCAAGCCTGAGCCTGAAAGATCCGAACCCAGGACCAAGCCGGTTGCTACGAGCCAGCCCAGATCTACACTCGGATCAGTTAAGATAGAAACCAACGTACCGGGTGTGATTGTTTATTTAGATGGTAGATATTTAGGTGTAGGGAATAATTTGTATGCAGATATCGCACCCGGCACCCATTCTATCAGGCTATCCAAAGATAGTTATCAGGATTGGACCGGTAACGTGGCAGTCAGTGAAAGGTCAACTTCCAGAATAAAGGTAAATCTCAATTCCATAGAGGGCATATCCGGTCCCTCAGGCTCCACCCGGAGTCAGACAGACTTCATAAGTTCAGCTCAGAAAGAATATGACATTGGCAACTATGCCGGAGCAGTGGAGAACTACACCAAGGGACTGCTCTTAGATCCGGGTAACCCTGAAGCCTATTTAGGCCGGGGAAGCTCCTATGCCAAGCTCGGCGAAAAAAGTAAAGCTGTAGCAGATCTCTCCCAGGGAGCCAAGCTTTTTGAAAATAAAGGAAACTATAATAAAGCGGTTCTCTGTTATTCCCAGATCCTAAATCTTACCCCGGAGGACCAGAATTATCTTTACTCCCGCGGTCAAGACTATATCCACACAGGGGAATATGATAAAGCCACTGCTGACCTGAAGAAAGTTACTGAGCAGAATCCCAAGTTTCTCAACGGGTTCACGGAGCTGGGAAATGCCCAGTATGGAGCCGAAGATTATAAAGGCGCAGCAGAAAGTTATACCAAGGCAAGAAAGCTCAGTCCTAATTCCAGACAGATTTATGTGAAATTAGCTCTGGCTTTTACTGCTCTGCAGAATAAGTCCGAAGCTAAGAAGAATTATGAAAAATTTAAAGAGCTTACTACCCTGGCGGACCGGGAGACAATGAAAGATGACCCGGAGTGGATCAAGGTTTTGAAATTCTTGGGCGAGAGCACAGAAAAAGAATTCTGATCAAAAAACATTTTGAATAAAAAGACCCTCGTCCTACGGACGGGGGTTTTTTGTTTTGCTTTTTTGTAGTCGTTAGAGCTTTTGCGACGCCTACGGCGGGCTTTGTCCCCGTAGGGCGGAAACCTTCAGGTTTCCATCTTTTTTGAATAGAGAAAAGATGGAAGGCTGAAGCCTTCCTCTACCTACTTTTTCCCCTGAACTGTCGAATACAAGAGCCTGAGACTACTTTGGTTTTCTTCCTTTGATTACATAAAAGAAACTTGGCCCGCAAGCAATATATTTGCCTTCCTCAATTTGTTGTTGAAGAATGGGTTTGAGCTTGTCGGATATTTCCCGGAAACGCTCATATTCTTCCGGGTTTCCGCCTCCTGCCACAAACTCCTCACGCGTCCATTCCATCCAGAATTCATGCTCGTCTAACTGAGTTTTCTTAACCATTTTTAAAAGGTGCTGTTGTCTGGGATCTTCGTAGGGCGGAATCAGAAAATGAACTATGTCGTTCATCCTGGTGTCGACATCAGTAAGTCCCAGCTTTTTCATCATTGCTGGAACTTTTGAGCCAATGCTATTGTCACCCCGGCCCAGCTTAATGTGGCCCTTGTGGCAAATCAAATGGACTTTCTTGATTAATAGTTCCTCCTCGATATCAAGTTCCGGCATAGACCAATAGGGTTTTATCAGCATTACCGATAGATTATCCGGCTCGTTGCACATGATCAGTCCTCCTGGCTTTGCCACTCGAATCATCTGACTCAGAGCAAGTTCAGGTTTTTCCAGGTGCATCAGAAGAGTCTGGCACATAACCCAGTCCGCGAA
>C687J35503_10000119_pt1 | contig 18305 bp, 13 predicted proteins | sample RifCSP19_3_FD_35503 | JGI IMG/M metagenome (IMG submission 35503)
GGGTCATCCCGCCTGAAAATTCTATCCTTTTCACCTTTGCCAGGCGTGCAGGATTATAAACCAGACCTGAGGCATCGTTGGCAGTTGCGATCTGCGCACCTCCCATCCCCATTGCCCTGGCACCTACCCCGAAGAAGTTTCCGGCAGAAGCCTCTTCTACTTGCAGATAGTTTCTGTCGATCTCCTGGCTGAAAATCGCAGACGTAAGGAATAAAATCAAAAAAGCGGCAGATAAGAATATCCTACCTGACATATATTTCTCCTTGAAGCATTTTTATCTTGTCCTCTTGGGTATTTTCTCCTGTTGTCTTTCCTCTTTCTTTTCCTCCTTCTGCTGTGGCTGCTGACTCTTTTGTCCCTCAACCGCTCCGGGGATTTGGCCCTGATTGGTATTGGGCGCAGTTAAAGCCGGAGGATTTATCCCCTGGCCTCCGGGGACATAAGGAGGCTGCAAACTTCTCCTACTTTTCTCTAACCTCTCACTTGGAACAGCAGTGCCACCCCCGCTCGGTTGCCCATAGTACCAGTCCCACCACCAGGGATACATATAATAATGTCCATAGTTGGGATAATTCCAGTACCAACCAGGGCTATAGCCATAGTAATACCCGTAAGGATACTGGTGATAATCCGCATGGCAGTCAGTGCAGTGTTCCCGGTAATAACTGCCTGAATAGGCTTGTTCCTCTTCTCCCTTGACCCCGGGATGAGATAAAACAGTGTAACAGCCTACCACGAAAATTGCAGTGATAGTCAAAAGCAAACCTATCAAAACCCACCTATTCCTCATTTTTCTCACCTCCAAATTTTTGCTGGAGTGTATCTGCCTGCGGCGGAAAGCTTTACCATCTGGCAAACCTATCCGCGAAGCCCGCCTGAGGCGGGTAGGAAAGGTTCGCACTCCACAATCCGCCAGACAATTTCAGATGACAGATAAAACATGACAAATCAAAACAAATTAGAAAGACCGACTATCTCACTCACTATAACTACGTAAAATTAGACACTTCTGCTACTGGATTCGTTTAATCCTTTTACTCTGTGATGATAAATCTTTTGCCCATCTGACATCAGTTTTTTGTGTAACATACTTATGTTTGCTCTTCGTTGGTGTCCTCACCAACGAAGACTGGGGTCGTTGGTCAGGAGACCAACGACCAGCCATAATTGACCGATACTTTATTTTTTGTCAAGCACTCCTGTGGTTCGCCTTTGCTCACCACCCTGAGTATCTCGCAGGGCGGAGATGCTTGACCTACGATCTTTCCCTACATTTTTTTTCTTCAGCCTTTAGACTATAGCCTTTTGCCTTTAAAAGAACTCTACATAGATTATCCGGAATTCTCTCCCGATCTGAGAGATATTTTTTGTATTCTGAAGGACATTTCTTAAATCCAGCTCCAGAGAAAGCCGTTCTGAAAAAATCCATTGAATCCCCAAGTTAAGATAGCCTCTTCCTTTGCCGAAAGCGCTGTTGTTGTCGTCATTAGTTCCGAGGTCATATTCTAAGATACCTCCTATGCTCTCATTGAACCTTATGTCAGTTCCCATAAAGAGATTAAGATTTTTATCCTTATCATCATTTTCCAGGCTATAATTAGCCCCGAAGTGAAACCCCATCAGTATGTCATAGACCAGATAGTTCTTGCTGACCACCCCGTAAAAACCTCTGGATTTAAACTGGTATCTCTTCAGGGAATCGTCATACTCNCCNATNCCTTGCCCATCATACCCTAAGGAAAAAGCTGGCAACAGGTAGCTTTCATTAATCAGCCTGATCTTGGCGGCAATCTCGGGCCTCGGATTCCAGACAGGTTTTTCCTGACTTATGAGCTTTGCCCCACCGTAAGAAATCCCTAACATAAACCTTTTCATAAGTCCAATGTTGATAGTATTTATTACCCCTCCTCCAGGGTAGATTTTTATATCAAAGTCAAAACTACCTCTGGGCAAAAGCCCGGCTGTTGGAGTGTCGATTAGTTTACGAGGCTGGATACTCCCCCACTCCTTTATCCGGGTCACCTTCCCCTGTTCCACTTTCTGAGAAAAAGCCAAACCCTGCGATAGAAATAAGGATAAAACTGTGATAAAGACAACTTTTTTCATCTTCTCCTCCAGTTTTAGGTTTACCTTCAAGTTCCAACTTAATCCCAGAAAGCTTTCAAGTCAAATAAAATCTGCAATTAAACCCAGGTCACCGATAAAAGAAAAATTTAGGCTTGATAAATCAAGCCCCTACAAAAAATCGATGTAGGGGTTCGATTTATCGAACCCAGATTACTTTTCTTGCTCTTCGTCCGAACTTGTCGTCAAGACCCAAAATCGGGGATCCATAGGATTGGTGTCCTCTCCAACGAAGAAAGTTTGTTGGTCAGGAGACCAACAATCAGCTAAAAGTCTCCGCACGTTCAACTCGTAGGTCGGGCACCCTTGCCCGACCTCTGCTGGATACTTTTTCAAAGACCCCTCTATCAAATACAATTAAAAAAGCAATCCTTATGCCTGAAAAATAAGAATTGGGGGGTTCTGTAAGTGGCTGATTTATACGCAGATATTTGAAGGTTTATCTTTTAAAGAAAATCTGAAATCATCTTCTTGCACAAAAATCATTCAGAGGCAAAACTTTTTTGTGCATCAGCTCCATCTATCATAACATACTATTTCCTCTAATTTTTTCCTGTGTCTTGCAGGAGGTATCGTTTTGGGATAACCCAGTGGGAAAATCTGAACTATCCTGACATTTTCCGGAATCTGCAGGATTTTTTTGACCTCATCCTCCTTGAAAGCACCAATCCAGCAGGTCCCTAAGCCTTCTTCAACTGCCTGTAGAGTCATGTGGTCCATTGCAATTGTCAAATCGATGGGATAGGCGTACTGCCCGCAGGTCATAATATAATCTACCACAGTGGCGCACCCCACGATTATCACCGGTGCCTCCGCTAAAAAGTGCTGATTATTAGCAGCGGAGGCAACCTTCTTCCTTAATTCCTTATCCCTGACGACTACAAATCTCCATTCCTGCAGATTTTTGGCTGAAGGGGCTAATCTACCTGCCTCTAAGACTCTTAATAATTTTTCTTCCTCTACAGGCTTGTCTAAAAAGCTGCGGATGCTTCTTCTGGTTTTAATTGCATCAAAGACATTCATGTGCTCCTCCCAAGTAGCATAAAAACCGTGAGCGTGACTCGTTCCTCGTGAGCGTAAAGAAAGGAATTCCTAAGTTCAGCCAAAGCTGAGAATTATTGTGTTATAACGACTTAATAAGTCGCGTAGGGGTGGAGCTTGTTGAGCTTTGCGAAATCCCGCCCAAAGGCGTGGGCCTCCACCCTCATCCATTGGGCGTCCAATTGGACGCCCCTACGTGTGTTGTAGTATGCTCACGAACAACGGTCACGGGTAACGTTTTTTTGAAGAAACAAATAGGGACGCTCAGTTAAACGTCCCTACTGTTTTCTCATGCATATCTTTTGTCCGTCATCCGTTATCCGGCATTCGTCATCTCTTGAGTCTATTTCTTGATAAACAAATTCGGATCCACCTTCGCATTCAGGTTCATCTCCAAAACCTTGGTCTCCGCATATTTCTTCCCCTCAACGTTGATCACTTGGTCAAATGGAAGTTTCACTCCTGAGACCTCCCTGAAATCAGACAGGACTTCCTCGAAGTTGGATGGACCCATCATCCCCTGTCCCCGGTAGGAGATCTTGACCGGAAGATAAGATGCTGGGTCTACATACATTTTCAATTCATTTCCAAAAGGGTCGGAGATCAAAAGAAGGTTCAGTTTTTTCCCTTCTGATTCCTCCTCACCTAAATCCTGAATCTTTAAATTCTCTGCCTGAAAAAGATTGGTGAAAGAGCGAAAAAGTTCACCCTTGGTTTCTTTCACCTGAGACTCCGGTAAATCCTGCGAGCCCTGAGGACCCACAAACCAGCCTTTCTCCCCATCGAAAACCACGGTGAAAACCCCACCTGGCGTGTTCATCTCCTGCACTACCTTATTCGGGAAGATCTGGCTGGAAGTAACTGAAAGCTGAATATCACCCTGGGGAGTTGATACACTGGTCTCTGTCTTTATCACAGCGCTCTTGATGACTGAGAAGTTCTTTTTCCCACCGCAGGCGGCAATTACTTTATCGAAAATCTCCTTTCCTTTAGCTAAAGAGGCTGGGGTCGCTTCTGGAGTCTTCTCCTTTGCCTGGGGAGCGGCTTCAGGTATAGTTATATCTATAGTATCAACTTTACCCAGGACTGAAATAGGCTGGTCAAAATCCTGGCTTTTCCCCACAGCCAAGATCACTAACTGATCTGGATGGAGATGCGATTTGGCTGTTCTGAGTATGTCCGCCTTGGTAACCTTCTCTATCTGGGCTCTGGTCTTCTGGGTGAAATCTAAAGGGAACCCGTAGTATTCATACGTCATAAGACGGTTGACCACCTTATCCTTGGTATCGAACCTGAAGGCAAAGGAATTAAGATAATACTCCTTGGCTCTATTCAACTCCTCGTCTGTGACCTCTTCCTGAGTGAGCCTCCTGATCTCATCGATCATTAAATTTATGGCTTTCACTGTTGACTCGGATTTGGTTTGACAGAGAACGTAAAATGCATCCGGATAGGCAAAATCGAAACTATAGGCACCACCCACGTGATAAGCCAGGCCTTCCTCGGAGCGAACCTTTGTGAAAAGCCGCGAGGCAAAGCTGCCGCCAAAGATATTATTCATCACCGTTATGGCAAAGTAGTCCGGATCATTCATCATCCCGCCGATATGCCCCAGATAGATATTTGCCTGGTTGACATCATCTTTTTTTACTAAGTTGACTGAGGAGTGATATTTGTAATCCACCTTTGGAAATTCCAGCCCTTCGACCTTTTCCGGCTTCCAGTTGGCAAAAGCTTTTTTTATCTTCTGGAGCATCTCCTTGGCATTGAAATCTCCCCACACCCCTATGATCGTATAATTGGGATGAAAATATGTCTTGTGAAACTCAACCAGGTCCTCTTGTTTGATGTTGTCGATGGTGGCGTATTCTGGAACACGCGCATACGGGCTTTGAGCTCCATAAATAAGCTTTTCGAATTCACGGGCAGCGATTCCTCCTACCTGGTCGTTCCGGCGGGAGATGCCGCTTTTCTGCTGGACCTTTGCCAGATCGATCTTGTCCTGGTCGAATTTCGGGTCCATCAGGAGGTCAGCTAAAATGGAGAGCCCCTTATCCACATCCTCTTTTAGAACTGACATGGAGGCACCCCCCTCTGTTCCTCCGATATAGGTCTCCACTGATGCGCCTAACTTTTCCAGTTCCTCGTCTATCTGGTCTCCGGTCCTGTTCCCAGCACCCCCGGTTCTCATAACCATCCCGGTGATACTGGCAAGACCTATTTTGTCTGCTGGCTCAAATACCGAGCCGGTTCTGACCTTGGCAGAAAGCCCGACTATGGGAAGCTGATGGTCTTCTGCTAAAAAAACTATCATCCCGTTAGGAAGAACCTCCCTTTTCACCTCCGGGATCTTCAGCTCGCCCAAGGGAGGATATTTTAAGTCTTTATAACTTTTCTGCGCCCATCCATTAGATGCGATAAACAAAATCAAAAAAATCAGCAGAAAAATGAACTTAAAGTTTTTTATACTCCTGAACATCTCTTTTCTCCTTCTGTTAAGATTCATTGTATTGTTTTGTGAATTCATTGTTCTTTTCTTATTTTTTTCCCTTGAACTCTTGCACCCTTAAACCTTTGAACTTTTTTTTATTTTGTAGTAACTATCTCCCCCACTGTCCGGTTGGTTTTCTTGAGATATTCATTTGCCGCTTTCTGAATATCCGAAGGGGTGAGACTGTTTATCCGATCCAGTTCTTTGAACAGGTTTCTCCAGTCTCCAGATATCACCTGATAAGAGGTAAGCTGAATCCCCATTCCCATATTGGACCTAAGCTGTCTTATGAAGTTTGCTTTTGCCCTAGTCTTGATAGCATTCAAATCCTCAGTGGAAATAGGATCGGTCTTTATCTTTTCTATTTCCTGGTAGATTATATCCTCGCATTCTTGATTTGAATGGTCCTTAGCTGGAACCGCATAGAAGGCGATAAGGGTAGGATATTTCTCCGCCGGAAAAGCCGGGATTGACCCTACCTGCACCGCAATCTTTTTCTCCTTGACCAGGATTTTGTAAAGCCGGGAAGTCCGTCCGCCACCCAGGTAATCAGCTATTGCTGAGAAAGCCGGATCTTCGGAATTGGTGACGTTGGGGCGGTGATAACCAATGAGCAGGATCGGCTGGGATTTATCCTCGACTTCTATCCTTTTCTCCCCTAACTGCGGCGGCTCTACTGTCCGCACTGGTGAAGGATATTCCCCCCTGGGAATGCTTCCGAAATACTCCTGGGCAAAGGCTATTACTTCTTTTGGATTAACGTCTCCCACAATTCCGATGGTGAGGTTGTTCGGGATGTAATATTTTTTGTAATAATCCAGCGCCTGATGACGGGAGATCGACTGCAAATCAGACATATGTCCGACCACTTCGTGATGGTAAGGATGAGCCTTATAAGCTGCAGCCATAAACTCCTCAAACAGTTTTCCGAACGGACTGCTTTCTATTCCCAGTCTTCGCTCCTCCATTATCACATCTTTTTCCTTATAGAACTCACGCAAAACCGGATGCATGAATCGGTCTGACTCTAATGCCATCCATAGCTCTAACTTGTTGGAGGGAAAGCTATATATGTAGCAGGTCTGGTCATCGGAGGTAAAAGCGTTCAGTCCCACTCCACCTGCTTCCTCCACTATTGCTCCGAATTGATTGGTCACCAGGTATTTTCCCGCCTCGTCCTGGGTTTTGGAGAACTCATCCTGCAATTTTTTCAGCCGACCCTGGTCTGCCCTGTCTCCTTTATCCCTCTCCATTAAAATCTCATTGAAAAAGGAATCCTCCTTTGCCATAATTATTTTTTCTTTTTCATAGTCTTTTGTACCGATATCAGTGGTTCCTTTGAAAGCCATGTGTTCAAAGATGTGAGATATCCCGGTTATCCCGGTAACCTCGTTGTTCGAGCCAACGTTGGCGTAAGTGCAGAAAGAGACCACTGGAGCCTCGTGCCTTTCTAAGATGATAAATTTTAACCCATTGGGAAGGGTGTACTCGGTTATGTCTTTTTCCATCCCTTTAAAGGAATCCAGGGGTTTACCCTTTCCTACGGATCCGCTCCCGGATTGTCCGTAGGAGAATGAAAATAGGAGCGAAACTAAAACCAGGCTCAGAGCAAAACACCTCTTCTTAAACATAAAACCTTACCTCCTGTAAATGGTTAATTGTTATAGGTTCGATTTGTTATTTTGACGTAGATGTAGAGGAAGGCTTTAGCCTTCCATCCGATAAAATTTCATCCTTGCCAGCAGGAAATAGAAGTTTCACTATTCCTGCAAAATATAGTCCACAATTTAACCAAAACTATTACTTTGTCAAGGGCATCACCAACTTTTTTTTTCATATTTCTAAATGCTCTTTTTATACTTGGACCGTCTACCGACTGTTTCAATTTTTGTAGGGGGAGGAGTAGAGACGCATAGCAATGCGTCTCTACAGTCATTTTGCAGGGGCGGGGTCACCCTGCCCCTACGGTTTGCACTTGAACCCTTAAATCCTCGACTCCTTTTTTAGATTACAAATCCTCTTTTAGTGGAGTCATTCTTTCCCCCTTCGATAACGTCCGACAGAAACGTCGGACGCTACGAGTTTACAACTTTAACGCATCCCATTTCCTGAACACTTCCAAAATCATCTTCTTGATTTTTTCCGCCACTTTTTGCATATAGATTTTCGCCTTTTCCTCGTCAAAATCCGGATACCCTTCATTTTCCTTATACAGGATGATGGAGGATGGGACAGGCACTACGCTGAGAGCTTCGTCAAATTTATACGCCATTCCTTTCTTATACAGTTCTTTCCTGACCAGGCTCTTGTCAATCTCCAGAATTCCGGCAGTTTCATCCACAGCTCCATGTCCCCCGGCAACGCCATAGACTTGCTTGGTTATATCTTCACACAAAATCCACCAATGCACGACAGCAATTTTTGCCTTTCTGGCTTTATGAACCTTAAAAGCCGCATTTTTCAACTCGTTCAGATGTCCTCCGTGCCCGTTGATTACAACAATCTTTGAAAAACCTTTTTCAGCCATCGAATCGATGATCTCATAAAGGTAATTTTCAAAAGTCTGGGAGGTAACAGTCAAAGAGCCGGGATAATGATAAAGGCTTCGCGTGACACCATAATAGACCGGAGGCGCAATAATTGCCTTTAAATCCTCTGCAATCATCTCCGCTATCTTTTGAGGTATCTGCACGTCCGTTCCTAAAGTAATGACACCGTGAGCCTCAATCGTGCCTACTGGCAGGATAATGGTGTCAATTTTTTTCGGAACCAACTTTTGAAATTCCATCCAGTTCAGATCTTCGAGTCGGTAAACCATTTTTGACTCCTCAGTTTAGGTTTTAGGTTGTAGGTGATAGGTTATAGGTAGTAGGGAAAAAAATGCCATTCTTTTTGGGATTTCCCTATCACCTATTACCTACCACCTATGACCTTTATTTATATTCCAGAACATAAATCGTCATCTCTTCAGGCAGAGAATCCTTTTTAAGAGTGATAGAATTTTTCCCTACTTTCTCCACATTCTTTTTTCCTTTCAAGAACGGTTCAAGAGTCGCTATCGGAAATCCAGACCCCATAACCGGGGTTTTGTAGTGCATAGGAAAGACAACTTTAGGATTTAACTTGTTGACGAGCTTAGTTGCCTGCTCAGCATCGATGGTAAAATAACCGCCAACCGGTATAAAAACCGCATCCACCGGACCGATTTCTTTGTACTGGGAATCAGTCAGATCTACCCCTAAATCGCCAAAGTGAGCAAACCTTATCCCCTCAAATTCCCACACCCGAATGTAATCATCCCCCCTGCCATCGCCATGAGAGGCTTTGACAGCTTTGAAAGTAATCCCTTTTGCAGTCTTGGTCTGACCATCTCTTATGACTTCAGGTTTTCCGCTTATGGCAGAGACGTTATTGTGATCGAAATGCTCGTGGCTAACTAAAACTATATCCGCGCTTACATTGGGCACAGGGTAACCCACGCTTTTGTCAAACGGGTCAGTCACGATTTTAACTGAATCTGAAAGCATAAAACAGGAATGCCCGAACCATCTAATAGTAACCTCTTTGTTTTCCATTTTTACTCCCTTCCCTTTAGTTTTTTGAGCTTGAGCTGGATTGAAAATCAAGGTTAAAGAAAGTATCCACAAACATACCTTTAAGAGTTTTAACATCTTTGGCATAAAACCTCCTTTCTTGTTTAAAAAACTCCTGCTTTAATCCGCGTAGGGGCGGAGTTTAACTCCGCCATGGGGTGGAGACAAGCTCCACCCCTACGCAACTTTTTGCTTTTATCAAGTTCCTTCTCCCCTTGTGGGAGAGGGTGAGGGGTCACCCTCCCCTTACCCCTCCCATCAAGGGAGGGGTCTTCAAAGTCTACGCTATCATGCAACAGTATGAGTAACAACCATGCTAATCTGAGTTTTCAAAACCTCTTTATACCTTTTGTTTCACCTCAAATCATAAAGCTTATCAAATAAAACCAGTTGCGACGAATAATAAACCAGCCGGTAAAATGACCTGAACAAGCTGTAAGCTTGCTGCACGAGAAATAAAGATAATATCAGCAATTTATCCGCTGGTATAAAATGCAAAATTTTGCTCAGCCCGAGATAAGCAATCAAAGTTCCTAAAAGAATCAGGCTCAAAAGATAATAAAGTAAAACCGTCCTTCCAAAATTCCTGAAGATAAACCTTAAGCTCGGTTTCAGAATCACTCTGAGTTTCTTCTCCTCAGAAGTAACCCGGTAAATCCTCAGGTAGTCGCCCCACATATCCACCAGCATAAATAACAGCGCAAAGATGACCAGCCCGGTGATGAGAACTAAAACGTGACCCGTTACTGAAAGCTCCTTCCCTGCTATTGCCTGAATTAAAGAAAAGATCAACATCCCCAGGATGAAAGCCAGTATGTAAATTACACAAATGAAAATGAAAATCTTAAAAAAGCTCCAGAAATATTTACCGCAGTCTCCGAAGAATTTTTCACCTTTGAATCTCTGTTTGCCTTCTCTTAGATTTTGGAAGAGTGCTCCCCACAAACCTCCGGAGAGGAATATATAACCGAGTATAGAGATTAAAATGATAAAAAGAAATAAAACCCGGTATAAGCCTATGCTCTTGTTCCAGTAAGTAAAGAAATCCACCAGCAGAGAAAAATCATACCCCTTAAGAAAATTATTAGCCAAAGGAGACAAGGAGAAAGTTCTGGCGAACATGTAATAGGCAGGGATCAAAAGACAAAATGCAAAAAACACCTTGAATAAAAACAAGATCAGAGCCAAGATTTTATTCTCCCAAACTCTGGCAATGCCATTCCTGAACGCTTCCCACATAACCATCTTTTACCTACTACCTATCATCTATTACCTACAACCTACCACCTTTTTTTAGAAAAAATCCACTATCCACTGAATACAGCTTTCCATCCAGAAAAGATAATCCGACAAAAACTTAAAAACCGGCCAGCGGTGAGGTTTAACAGAAAGTGCATTGTTATTGACATTCAAATCCAGAACTATTTTGTTCTCCGGATCCACAATCGCTGATTTGATCTTTGCTTTAGTATCAATTTTAAATTTATACCATTTTTCCTTTCCGTCCCAGGTCTGCCTGATCTTCTCTCCATTTTCTAATTCAATCAAAACATCTACTGGCATAATTATATCACCATTTCTCCTCAATTCCACAGTCGTCTGGTAGAGCTTGTCTTTTTTGGAATTTCCCTTTTCTTCGCTTTTTATCTTTCTTACCTCGTAATCGCAGGTCTTTGTATCGTAAAACCAATCTCTAAAGAAACCATCTAAGTTTTGGTCTGTCACTTTTTCAGCCAATTTAATGAAATCATCTGTTTTTGGATGTTTGAATTGGAATTGATTATAATATTCTTTAAGAAAACTATCCATTTTTTCCTTCCCGACGAGATTCTCCAGAAGGTCCAGCACCAGCGAAGTTTTATAATAGACGTTGACCCCATAGGAGGCCACACTTAAGAACTCCCAGGAGGGCTTGACTATGGGATCCACTTTAGCCGAAGTAGAATATACCAGCTTAGTCAGATTTTCATCAGAAATTTTCACTCCCCACAGGTCAATGATATTTCCCATTATCCCATATTCGTTTTCCATGATTTTTCGAGTAGTGTAAGTGGTCATCCCCTCGTCCAGCCAGGCTTCCTCAGCTTCATTTGAAGCCACTATCCCGTACCACCACTGGTGCGCCAGTTCGTGGATAATAATCCACTCATCCAGCCTTACGTTTTCTGGAGTAAAAGGCAAATCCGGAGGCATGGTTATAAACATCGGGGATTCCATAGCTCCGCCTAAACCTATGCTACTATTTGCTACAACTAATTTTTTATATGGGTATTTTCCAAAGTGTGAATTACAATATTTGAGAACCGCCTCAACCCCTTTTACCCATCTGGGGAATCTATATAAATCTCCTGGCAGAAAGAGGAAAACCACCTCAACCCCATCTATGTTTACTTTCCTGACCTTAAAGTCGGGAGAGGCAGCCCAGGCGAAATCATGCACTTTCTCAGCGTGAAAACTAACCGTCTTTGTGGAATCAGGATTATTCTTTTCAGCGGTGACATAACCTGTTCCGTCGATGACATATTTTAGAGGAAGAGTGATGGAGACATCATAGGTCCCGAAATCCGAGAAGAACTCGGTCATATAATGATTGGGGAAATTTCTCCAGGTGCCATCTTGCTCCAGCACAGCCATTTTGGGGAACCACTCGCACAGAAGAAAGTTATCCTCATCATACCCCAGGCGGAAGCTGATCTTCGGTAACTTCAGCTCAAATTCGCAAGACAGCTCGATTTTTTTGCCCGGTTTCAGAGGCTCAGGCAGGGATATGCTCATCAACGTTTCATTCAACTTATAGCTGATTTCCCCTCTTTCATCCTCGACTGTTTTTATCTTTAAATACCCCTGGTATTCTTCCTTCTTCATCAGTTCTTTGAGATATCCGCTTTCTTTGACAAAAATGGTCGAGTCTGAGGAAAAAGCATTCGGAAAAAGGTGGAGATACAGGGTATCAAGGTCTTTGGTGGAGGTATTCAAAAAGGAGATTTTCTCCTGCCCGGAGATTAACTTCTTTTTAACATCCAACCGGACGTCGATCTTGTAAGAAGCTATTGGGATGTAGTCTGCCCGGATTTGAGAAGGGAAAACCGTAAAGAGAAAAATTAACAGGAACAACTTAATCGGTTTAAATTTTCCGTTCATCTCATCCTTTGAGGAACGCTCGAAAAATCATTCCGATTTTTTATTTTCATTTTGATCCTTGTCCATTAAGACCTGAAGATGAGCTTCAACTGAAGAAGCTAAGGCTTTGAGATTATACCCGCCCTCCAGGACTGAGACTATCTTTCCCTGACAGGTTTCCTCTGCTAATCTTTTTACCACCTGGGTTATTCTTTTAAACCCTTTTTCTGTCAGATTGAGATTGGTCAGCGGATCATCCTTATGCCCGTCAAAACCTGCGGAGATGAAAATAAAATCCGGGACGAATTTCAAAGCCGCCGGATAAAGTATGGTCTCAAAAACCTCTATATACTCTAAATCCCCGCTCCCGGCAAACATAGGAATGTTCAAGGTATAACCCAGACCTTCCCCCTGCCCCTTTTCGCCTTCTTTTCCGGTGCCGGGATAGAAAGGATACTGGTGAATGCTGAAATAATATACTGAGGGGTCAGAATAGAAAGCTTTTTGAGTGCCGTTTCCGTGATGCGCATCCCAGTCCACAATCAGCACTTTTTTCAAGCCATGTCTTTCCTGCACATATCTTGCTCCCACGGCCACATTGTTGAAAATGCAGAATCCCATCCCCCTGTTTGGCTCAGCATGGTGACCCGGAGGACGGACCGCGCAGAAGGCGTTTTTGACTTTTCCCTGTAACACACCATCTACTCCTGCTAAAACCCCTCCCACAGCTAAAAGAGCGACCCGGTAAGTTTCTGAGGTGATAACCGTATCCGCATCCAGATGGCTGGGAGCATGTCTGGAGAACTCTTCTACCATCTGGATATATTCCCGTAGGTGAATCTTCTTTACCCACTCCAAAGAGGGATTATGCGGCTCAATATGCTCCATCTCCGGAAGGTACTTTTTCTTCTCCAGGTGGTCCATCAGAAAGGAAAGCCGGGAAGGGTTTTCCGGATGACCTATTCCGGTCTCATGTTTCAGATAATCGGGGTGATATATTAAGCCAGTAATTGGCATCTTCTTTTCAACTGTTGCTCTATTTTACTCTTTCAACCTTAAGCCTGATCATCAAGCATAATTAAACTTTTCAGAAAAGAGAAGTCAAGTAAGTTCTGCATCTGCTCCTTGTTGGTCTCCAGACCAACAAGGTTCCTTTGGTGCTTTGATTAACGAGGCTCCGTTGGTGGGGACACCAACGGAAAGCGAGGGAATGCTGGTCGTTGGTCTCCTGATCAACGACCAATTATACAAGGTCTCTAAGATCGGTCAATTTAAAGAACTTAAAAGGTTTCTCGGATAAGTAATAGGCTGCGCTTGAATAAGGGTAGTCCTCTGGATAATCAACTAATCTCCATTCAGGTTGAATCGGATTATTATGAATATATTCAGCTTTCTGTAATAGGAATTTAGCTGAATAGATATTCTGAAAGTTAGTGTCCCTCTCCCAGATTTGATATAATCTATCTTTCTTTTTCACCATAAATTTACTCAATAAATGAGGATCTGCTTCTTTCATAACCTTAATTATCCGGTTGGCAGTAAATTTATGGAAATTCTGGTTTACTTTTTCCATTCTATTCTCGCCTAAGATTTTTAGAATAAGATGAAGGTGGTCCGGCATTAAAACAAATGCATAAATATTACCCCATTCATTCCTGGTAATAAAATTCAGACTATCTAAGATTATATCAGCATAGATAACATCTTGAAAAATAGGAACCCATTTAATAATGGTAGAAGTGACAAAGAAAAGATGCTCTTTTTCAAAATCTTTTACTTGTTGTTTCATATAATTCTACCCCTCGGTTGGTGAGGACACCAACCNAGAGCATCGTCTTGCTCCTTGTTGGTCTCCTGACCAACAAGGCTCAATGTGTCTATAGACAATCCGCCTCTGGCGGATTGGTGGGGACACCAATGGAGAGCACAGTTCTGCTTGTCGTTGGTCTCTTGACCAACGACCAATTCTTAAATTCCTCTTCTCCAGACCAACAATGCTCTTCCCTGTTGGTGGGGACACCAACAGGGAGCAGACCACCTTTGAACCTTTTTTTATTATATTCTCTTAGTCTTCCACTTTCCCAACTTAAACCAGAAAGCTAAAACTGCCCCCTTGGCAATGGAGGTCAAGGTTATCGCCCACCAGACTCCAGCTACACCTAAATTTAGTTTTATGGCTAACAGGTAAGCTAAGGGAATCCTCAAAATAGAGCCAGGCACTGAGACTATCATCGGTGGAAAGGTATTACCTGCCCCGGAAAAAGCTCCCTCCAGAACTATCTCTATTGCCATAAAGATTTGAGATAGAGCCATAATTCGCAGGTAATTAATTCCAATTTTAATAACCTTCTCATCTGATATGAAGAACGCCGAAATATATTTAGGAAAAGAAATAAACATTATTGAGATAAACCCGGTAATCAAGACCACAATAAAGACTGTTCTCCAGGCTGATTTCTCAGCCCTTTCCGGTTTTTTCGCACCTAAGTTCTGGCCAACTAAGGCAGCCGCCGCCATAGAAAAGCCAAAACAGGTAAGGTAGGATAAAGATTCAGACCTGTTTCCTATGCCTAAAGCCGCAATAGCATCAGTTCCAAAATGAGCAGTTATCTTATTTAGAAATAAATAGACCAGGCTGAAGACTATTCCAGCAATTGAGGTCGGTGCTCCAATTTTGACAATCCGGTAGATCGTTTTAAGCTCAAGTTTTGGCTGATGTTTTAAACTTAACCTGAAAGGAAGTTTTCCTTTAACTATGTAACTTTTAAAAAGCATCACAGCTAAGAATTGGGAAATAACTGTAGCTATTGCTGCCCCGGATGCTCCCATCTTAGGAAAAGGACCCAAACCGAAGATCAAGACCGGATCTAATAAGATATTAAAGCTCACTGCTATCAGGGCCACCTTTAAAGGGGTCTTGGTATCTCCTGAGGCTCTGAAGACACCGCTTAAGATATCTATCAGGAAAAAAAGTGGAGCACCTAAAAAGATTATGCGGAGATATTTTGTTCCTATTAAGGTAACCTCCTTTTCAGTTCCCATCAGATAGAAAAACTGAGGAGTCAGGATTATCCCCGCAATGGCCAAAAGAGACGAGCTTATTATCGCTAAAAGGAAAGCCTGTTCTGAGATGTAGGATGCCTGATTCGGGTCTTTCGCTCCGATAGACCTTGAGACTAATGCCACCACTCCGATAGAGATAATTGCGGCTAAGGAATATATGATCCAGATGACAAAGACCGAGGAGATCACCGCGGCTAAGAAGGTTGCTCCTAATTTTCCTACCCAGAAAGCATTGGCAATTGAGAAGAAAGTCTCTAGGAACATCGAGGTAACCGCAGGCCAGGCAAGATGAAGGATATTCCTGGTGATATCTCCTGAAGTCAGGTCTAAAACTTTTTGCTCTTTAGTTTCCACCACGATTTTTTTCTCACCTGTCATTCTGAGGGAGTCTCCGCCGAAGGCGGAACGACCGAAGAATCTACCTCAAGGTCAAATTCGACAGATTCTTCGCCCTGCGGGCTCAGAATGACAAAATAACACTTCCTGCCCGGCTCCTTGTTAGTCTCCCGACCAATCCGCCTCTGGCGGATTGGTGAGGACACCAACGGAGAGCAGTGCTTTCTCCTTGCCTTTAGCCTATAGCCTTAAGACTTTAGCCTTTTACCTGTTCTCTCGCATGATACGAGCTTCTCACCAATGGTCCGGATTCCACCTTCGTAAAACCCATTTTCTCACCAATCCTTTTCAATTCGTAAAAATCCTCAGGCGNATAATATTTTTTCACTTGCAGATGTTTATCCGAAGGAGAAAGATACTGTCCTATAGTGAGCAGGTCACACTTGATGTCTTTTAGGTCTTGCATCAGCTCGATTATCTCCTCCCATTCCTCCCCCATACCGATGATAATTCCGGACTTGGTCAGGATGGAACTGTCATAATCCTTTGAAGCTCCAAGCAGATTCAAAGACCTTTGATAATCCGCGCCTTTTCTGACTATGGGATAAAGTCTTTTCACCGTCTCCAGGTTATGATTCAAAACGAAAGGTTTTTCCCTGAGAACGATCTTCAATGATTCAAAGTCACCCTTGAAATCCGGGACCAGAACCTCTACTTTACATTCCAGATTTGATTCTCTTATCTTTTTTATCACTTCAGCAAAGTGCGAAGCTCCTCCATCTTCCAAATCATCCCTGGTTACTGAGGTGATGACTACATATTCTAAACCTAATATTTTTACAGCTTCAGCGATATGCAGAGGTTCTGAGACATCTAAAGATAACGGGACTCCTCTATCCACATCACAGAAACTACATCCACGGGTGCAAATTCTGCCTAAGATCAGGAAGGTTTCGGTCTTTTCCTCAAAGCAGGTCCCGATATTCGGACAGTTCGCCTCCTGACAGACCGTATGCAGATCAAGCGAGGATAAAAGAGACTTGACCTTTCTATAATTTTCCCCTAACGGAGGTTTGACCTTTAGCCAGAGAGGAAGTCTTTCTCTTTTGATTTTCATATTTTTTTGTAATTGCGAGTCCCGATTTATCGGAACGAAGCAATCTGTTTACTCTATAAAGATTGCTTCGTCGCCCTACGGGCTCCTCGCAATGACAGTTCGTAGCGTCGGGCTTTATGCCCGACGTTAACTATGCTTCTCGTTGGTCTCCTGACCAACGACCAATTCTTTTGCTCCTTGTTGGTCTCCGAACCAACAAGGTTCCTTTGGTGCTCTGCTCGATGAGGCTCAGTTGGTGAGGACACCAACTGAGAGCTTTGGGCGAGGAAATCTCGCCCCTACAGTTTCTTTCTCCACGCTCACGGTTCTTTGTCTTTATCCGTCATTCGTCATTCGTAATCCGTAATAATCTTTATAAGTCCGTAGCGTCCGGTTTTATGCCCAACGTTAACTATGCTTCTCGTTGGTCTCCTGACCAACGAGGTTCCTTTGGTGCTCTGCTCGATGAGGCTCAGTTGGTGAGGACACCAACTGAGAGCTTTGGGCGGGGAAACCCCGCCCCTACCCTTTTTTTCTTTCTTTACGCTCACGCTTCTTTGTCTTTATCTGTCATTCGTTATTCGTAATCCGTCATAATCTTTATTATTTTTTAATTGACAATGACAAAAATTATCCGTAAAATTAATTTTTAAGCAATCCGTCACAGGCGGGATAAATTTAACCTGTGGAGGCACAAAAATCAAGCCAAATGGCTGTTTTGAGAAATCAGTAACATTATCTTAAGTTCATTTTTAAACTCAGAGGATAAAATGCCGGAATTATTCTTCAAAACTCCTATGGAAAGTAAACATCCGGAGGATAAGGGGAAGATTTATGATTTGATAATCCTGGGCGGGGGCCCTGCAGGACTATCTGCAGCGCTTTACGCTGGAAGAGCCAGGCTGGATACTCTTTTGATAGAAAAAAATCTGCCCGGAGGACAGATCTCGATTACCGATTGGGTGGAAAACTATCCCGGCTTCCCGGAAGGTATAACCGGGCTGGACCTTGCGAAAAAATTTGAGGATCATGCCAGGAAATTCGGAACCAGGATAGTTCTGGAGGAAGTGGTGGAAGTGGACCTCAAATCTGAGCCTAAGATTATCAAGACCTCTCAGGGAAAGTATCGTGCACACGCTATAATTTTAGCCACTGGAAACGAGCCCCGCAAACTCGGTATCCCGGGGGAGGAGAAATTTAAAGGCAGGGGTGTATCTTATTGCGCCACTTGTGACGGTCCATTTTTCAAAGATAAGGATATAGTGATAGTGGGATGCGGAAATTCCGGGGTTCAGGAAGGACTCTATCTTTTGCGGTTTGTAAAGAGCATCACCTTTGTGGAACGCCTTCAATGTCACAATGCGGAAAAAATACTGATGGAGAGGGCACTGAAAGAGCCCAGGATGAAATTTTACTATGAGCATGAGCTGGTCTCCATTGA